>Ga0315288_10002215_pt1 | contig 25155 bp, 19 predicted proteins | sample YL17G11_20_MG_FD_203454 | JGI IMG/M metagenome (GOLD analysis project Ga0315288, IMG submission 203454) | Sediment microbial communities from Yellowstone Lake, YNP, Wyoming, USA - YL17G11_20 | ecosystem: Environmental > Aquatic > Freshwater > Lake > Sediment | place: USA: Wyoming | collected... | reverse complement strand
TAGACCGAGCTAAATCGCTCGGCGCCCACACCGTTCTATTGAAAACAAACCCAAAGCTTGAAGTAGCCAATAAGCTCTATAACCGGTTGGGTTTTGTTCAAGTCAGCTCGAAACCACGTAAGGTTTTGGGTTATCGACGACCGACCATTACCTTGAAGTTAGACTTAAAAGAAAATAAGAAACTTAACCAACACAAATAGGAGGTAAGTAACATGACCAGATTCCAGGTAAAAACCCGGTGGATCTTCCGGAAAATAGCCCAAAGGTGGATTATTATCGTGGGGCTGTTGATCGGATATTTGGCTATTTGCCTTTTTCTCAATACTCTGGATGCTCATAGCCAGCAGGGGAAACCTCCCGAGGATAAGAAAATCGATGCAAATATGCAGTCCACGATCATCGACAGCGTCACCCAGGCATTAAACGAAGTCTACGTTTTTCCCGACGTAGCCAAGAAGATGGAAAAGCACCTACGCCAACAATACAAGAAAAAAGCTTACCAAAACATCACCAGTCTAAACGAATTCACCCGAAAGCTGACCGAGGATCTGCAAGAGATAAGCCATGACAAACATCTGGGGGTGAGATTCGCATCCGATGAGTTACTAGCCCGATTTCAGGGTGATACTTTAACCGACGAAGCGAAACAGCGCGAGCTCGAGGAGCGACGCCGGGATAACTTCTGCTTCAAAGAGGTCAAGATTCTGGAGGGCAACGTCGGCTACGTTGACTTGCGGTGTTTCTCCGAAGCGCTTGAGGCTGGACCCACAGCAATCGCTGCCATGAATTTTTTAGCTTACACCGATGCCATTATTTTCGATCTGCGGCAAAACGGCGGCGGCAGTCCCAGCATGATACAGCTTATCTCCAGCTACTTCTTTCCCGAGCCGGTTCTCCTCAACACCTTCTATATCCGCAAATCCGATTCGACTAACCAGTTCTGGACCCAGGCATGTGTCCAAGGTCCTCGAATGACAAATGTTGATCTTTATGTGCTTACCAGCAGCTATACCTTCTCCGGAGCAGAGGAGTTCACCTACAATCTCAAGAACATGAAGCGCGCTACCATAATCGGAGAGACTACAGGCGGCGGTGCTCATCCCATCGACATAAAGCCGTTTCCCAGCCTAAATATCGGCATGTCATTACCTTTCGGCCGGGCGGTCAATCCGGTCACCGGAACTAACTGGGAGGGGACCGGAGTCAGCCCGGATATCTCAGTTCCACAAGAAAAAGCACTACAGATAGCACATATGGAAGCCATAAAAAAGATACTAGAGCGCAGCAAGGATGAAGACAGAAAACGTAGTCTCACCTGGACTGTCGAAACGATGAATATCTTGCTTAACCCAGCTAAGGTCGATGTTGAGTTAATGAAGAAGTATGCGGGTAAATATGGACCAAGGATAATAACTTTGGAAAACGGTGAGCTTTATTACCAAAGGGAAGGACGCCCGAAATACAAAATGATTCCCATGTCGGATGATACTTTTGTATTCGATGAAGTAAAATATTTCCGACTCAAGTTTGTCAGTGATTCAACCGGGAAGGTAACGGAAGTTGTAGGTTTATATGACGATGGTCACACCGATAGCTCACCCCGAACATCTGAATAAGAATGATCTTGCTTTTTTTTGTTTCAGTGGACCATTTACACTTAGCTGGGTAGACGTCAAGATTACCGAAGAATTGAAACTGGTGAAAAAAAGGTAATCAGAAAAATAAAAAAGAGAGTTTATGAATTCGATCCGAGTAAACAGCCTAAGAGAATCAAAATTGCAAAACTGGAAATTTGTCTGCATCTTGCTGATTACATTAATGGTGAATTTGCCGATTAATGCTGGTGCCCAGAGTGGTGAGCAGGATAAAACCATCGACTCCAAAATGCAGGCAGAGGTCATCGATAGCGTCTCACAGGCATTGAATGAAGTCTATGTTTTCCCGGAGGTAGCAAAGGAGATGGAGAAATACCTCCGCCAACAGTATGGTGAGGGAAAATACAAAAACTTAACCAGCTTAAGAGAATTCACACATAAGCTAACTAATGACCTTCAGGAAATAAGTCACGATAAGCACCTCGGCATGGAGTTTATGTCCGATGAAATGCTCTTAAGGTTTGAGGGTAATACCCTCACGGATGAGGAGAAAAAAAACGAGCTCGAGGAAAGACGTCGGGATAACTTCTGCTTTAAAGAAATAAAACTTCTGGAAGGAAATATCGGTTACCTTGATCTCCGTTGCTTTGAAGAAGCCACAGATGCTGGAGTTACAGCTATTGCTGCTATGAATTTCTTAGCGTACGCCGATGCTATTATCTTTGACCTACGCCAAAACGGAGGTGGTGATCCCAGTATGATTCAGCTTATCTCTAGCTATCTTTTTAAGGAGCCGGTTCACCTCAACAATCTATATTTTCCTAAATCCGATTCCATCGCACAATACTGGACCCATGCATATGTTCAAGGTCCTCGTTTAACTGATGTGGATGTTTATGTGCTCACCAGTAATTACACATTCTCTGGAGCTGAGGAATTTACCTATAATCTCAAGAATTTAAAAAGAGGTATAATAATCGGTGAGGTCACCGGTGGTGGGGCTAACTGGTGGGATTATAAAATCTTCAAGAATCTGAATGTTGGTATTCACCTGCCTTTTGGCAGAGCAATAAATCCCATCACCGGCACCAACTGGGAAGGCACAGGAATAACTCCGGACATAGAAGTACCGCAGGAGAAAGCACTGCAGACCGCACACAAAGAAGCACTGAAAAAGCTTCTTGGGAAAACTACAGATGAGATAAGGAAGAAGAGCCTTACCTGGAGTATGGAAACGCTGGATGCTCTTCTCAACCCGGCTAAGGTTGATGTCGAGTTGATGAAGAAATATTCCGGGAAATACGGACCCAGAAACATAACCCTTGAGAACGGTGAGCTTTACTATCAAAGGGAAGAACGCCCGAAATACAAAATGGTTCCCCTGTCTGCTGATACTTTTGTTTTCGATGAAGTAAAATATTTCCGACTCAAGTTTGTCAGTGATTCAACCGGGAAGGTAACGGAAGTTGTAGGTTTATATGACGATGGTCACACCGATAGCTCATCCAGGACATCGGATTAGTCTTGAGGTTCAAAAGATCAGGAGTCATGTGCTATAGACCCACACTCAGTTTTCACGCCTAAATGGAAGAAAAGAAAGGATTGTTTCCCTTTTGGCTCTTACGCCTGCCGGGGTAATTTCAACTAATCCCATTTCTACCAGAAACGCTATGTCTCTGGACAAAGCTCGGGGGGACAATGTGGCGTAATGAGCGGCAATGCGAGGGCTTATGTTTCTTAATTCATCCAAAGGGATAGGTTCTTTTTGTGCCGAAATATCCAATGCCAGATGTCTATGGCGAACGTCAGACCGTTTATTTAAGTCTTTAAACTTTTCATGGATGTAATTTCGCCATACCACATCTAATTGCTGATCTTGAATTGTTCTCAGCTGTATCCTCAATCCATCTACGAAACCTCTAACCGCATATTCTATGAAAGGGATGACTTCACCACCGGATTGACTTGCTCGGGTTAATTGCCTATAATATTCCTGACGTGTCTCATTGTAGAAATTGCTTAGTAAGTGTGCGGCCGGAGTGGGAACGCCTGATGCCAGAAGGATTTTGAACTCCAATAACCTGGCAGTTCGTCCATTACCGTCACCAAAAGGGTGGATCCAAGCAAGATATAAATGCGAGATGATCGCCTTGAGCAGTGCAATGACAATCCCATGCTCGTCATCACCCAAAATACGAAAGTCGGTGTTAAGCCACTCACACAGACGATTTAAAATATACTCACAATCTTCAGCCGGAGCGCCTTTATATCCGATTCCCTCAATTCCAACCGAATAGGTGCGTATCTCCCCTGGAGCTACTCCCTGGTTTAATGGTAAACCTTCCAAGACTTGCAGGTTGAGCTTCTTGATGTCATCTATGAAGACTTCAGTTACTCCACCACTAACTCTTAACTCATTTAGTATACCATCACAAGCTTTCACGATATTCTCAATTTCACGTCCAAGATACTCTTTGGAAGGTGGAAGTTTTAACTTTCCTGCGAGCTGGTCCAAAACCTCTTTTTCTGTTAATGTGTTTCCTTCGATCGCGGTAGTTCCTAATGCACCCTTAGCCAGGTAGAGTCGATGAAGTTCTGCCGCTGTAGTTGGTCGCAACGGCACACCCGCAATATGCTCGCATTTGGACTGAGCCTCACCAAGCAGTATCCAAAGCTTTGGACTTACTTGTCTCTGGTCAAAGCTGAATCGTATCCAGGGATGTGTCGTTTCATATGTCCTCATGTTTGTCCTTTTGTGAATTCTTATAACTTATTTAATACCAAATAACAATACGATCATACTTGTATTATTGTCAAGTATTTTGTCATGTTTTATGGCACAACCAATGTTCATCATCCTGTCACATTTTCGACATGTTTCAGCAGAACTTTACAAAATTAACAGACCTGATTCATTTCATTCTATAAAGCTCAATATATTGGAACCTCTATCTTATATCTTAACTAAAGTCTGATGAAAGGAGGGTATGTGAGAGTCATGCAAAATGTAATAAACCCTTGACTGTTAATTTTAACTCAGTTGTCAGCAGACCTGCGCTCATGACATTTCTCTGCCTATAGAAGTTTAAAGTGACTATCTCCAATGCCGATACATTTAATAATAGATGGTTCTTCTCCAGATCAGTGGCTGAAGATTTTAGTAAGAGGATGGACTCTATGATTTGACTAAGATCGTGTTTTTTAAAAGATTAAGCTTCCCCCTCACCTTGGTCCTCTCCCCGGAGGGGAGAGGGTTAGGGTGAGGGGGAATCCAAATTCATCGAGGCTTCATCCACATTTTTTCCATTTTTTAGCAACTCTTTTGGAGAAGACCCAAATAGATTAAATCATAACTTTTCAAAAGGAAGGCGCTATGTCAGTGTTCTTAGAAGTAATCGAGTGGATGAATCCCAAAGAGGATGAGATGATTCACCGGATTCCTGAAGAAGGCTCGGCTGAGATCAAATTAGGCGCGCAATGTATTGTCAGAGACAGTCAGTCCGCAGTTTTCTTTAAGGACGGTAAAGCTTGTGACGTCCTGGGAACGGGTCGGCATACTTTAAGCACTCTGAACCTTCCCATTCTAACAAAAATTTTAGCTTTACCTTGGGGCTTCAAATCTCCTTTCCGGGTTGAAATCTATTTTGTGAATCATAAAATCTTCACCAACTTAAGATGGGGGACCAAAGATCCGGTGGTTTTTCGGGATAGCGAGCTGGGACTGGTGCGATTGCGTGCCTTTGGTGCCTATACTTTCAAAATCACAGAGCCTCTCCTTTTCTTAAATACCATAGTCGGAAGGGAGAATATCTACACCACCGAGCAGATAGAAGACTATCTGAAACAGGTCATCCTTTCCCGGATCAATGATCTTTTCGGAGAGAAGCTCGATACTATTTTCGAGTTGCCCAAAAGGTATCAGCAATTAGCCGAAGAGGCAAAAGCGAAGATCAAAATTGAGTTTGATAAATACGGGATGGAGCTACTTGATTTCTACGTCTCCTCCATCACTCCACCGGATGAAGTTCAGAGAATGATAGACGAGAAATCGGGAATGAAAGCGGTGGGGGACTTGGATCGTTTCTTGAAATTCGAGATGGCTAAAGCTTTAGGACAGTCCGGCTCGGGAAGCTTCGCTCAAGCTGGGGTTGGAATGGGCGCTGGAGTTGGGGTGGGTGTGCTCGTCCCCAGCCTTATGTCCAAAGCTTTAAGTCCGGAGCAGAAGGATTTGAAGTATGAGTCCTTACCCACCGTTACCTGTCCCAAATGCGGAGCGGATACGCCGGAACAATCCCGATTCTGTTACAAATGCGGACACCAGATAGTGGTGATCAACCGCTGTCCCAAGTGCGGAAAGGACCTGCCGGCTGAAGCTAATTTCTGCATGGTATGCGGTTTTAATTTGGCAGAGAAGATAAAATGCAAAAAGTGCAAAGCCATACTTCCTCCGGGAACGAAATTCTGTTTTATTTGCGGAGACAAAGTGGAATAACGCCAAGGTTGAAAACAAGTCCAAGTCACCTTCAACCTCTCCACAGAGAGGATGTGTCATGATCTCCGTTTAGGGGAGATGTTGTAGCCGTCCATATGGTCTTCAACTAATTATCGCTACAAACCGGAAAGGTGTCTTTAGGGGAGGGGCTTGTCCCCTCCCGTTATCGTTCTGAAGCGGGAGTCCACAAGGGACTCCCCTACGAATTTCTTTCCTGACCGCAGAACTCTTTGGTTTGTTAATTTATTTGGTTGATGACCATATGGACGGGAGCGGTGTTAATAAATGGGGAATCTCCTTTTTTAATCCCTCTTGGGCTCAATAGTGTTGGTTAAATAAAATATGACTTATAACAACCCCTCCTAACCTCCCCTTGTCAGGGGAGGAACATTCGCTGTTCCCTTTAAGAAAGGGGGAATTCAGAAAGTCTCCTTTTGAAAAAGGGGGATTTAGGGGGATTATCTGCAATAATCAGGCGAGTATCAATCCCACTTGGACCCAATAGTGTTGGTTAAATAAAATATGACTTATAACAACCCCTCCTAACCTCCCCTTGTCAGGGGAGGAACATTCTCTGTTCCCTTTAAGAAAGGGGGACTATAGGGGGATTTTCCAATTCATTTACTTCTCTTACTTTAAATCATGCAGAGACTGAAAGTATCCGCCTCCTGTCCTTCCTGCGGAGCTCCTTTTGAGTTTATAGAGGGGGCTAACGTTTCCCGATGTCCTTTTTGCAATCTCCCTCTTCTTTTTCAATCTCCTAATAACGTTTTAAGCTACTATCTGGAGCCTAAATTGAGCCAAAAAGAAATCCCTTTTTGGGTCGATAGATTTCGAAAGGAAAAAGGGGAGCCATTATCACAAAGGATGGATGAGATGATGCTTTATTTTCTTCCATTCTGGCGGTTCACTACGCAAGTTTTTTACTCGCTATTTAATCAGTCCTCCTTCGTTCTTTTTCCGGAAAACTCGGAAATGGAGATTTTAACCAAGGATTGGGACATAAATTTTTCGGCACATCTCTCCAATGATTTAGGATTAGCCACCCTGGGAATGAGACCGGATTGGCTCAAACTTAAACTTTTGACCGATATGGCGCTTTTGAAAGAAGGAGAAGTATTAAGTTTAGAATTAGATTCCTCCTCAGCCAAAGAGAGGGGATCAAAATCGCTTCATCTCTACCTGGATGGTAAGAAATCAGCAGAGGAACAATTGGTATTTAAGCTGTTGGAGGAGAGCTTGTCTTTGATCTATTTCCCCTTGTGGGTGGTGAATTTCATTGCCGGTGGCGAAAAGCATTACCAAATCATCGATGGGATAACCGAAAGAACTTTGAAACAAAGCCACGGATATTTCGAGCTAAAGAAAAATCAAAATGGAAAAACGGAGCATTTGGTTCCGCTAAAGATCATCCCGCATCGCTGTCCCAATTGTGGATGGGACTTGCCGGTTGACCCCTTTCACCTGGTGTTTCCCTGCGACAATTGCCAAAGGATTTGGAAAATATCCGGCAATGGTTATGAGTCTGTAAAAGGACAAATAGCCAAAGTGCGCGAAGATCATATGGAGGAAGACTTGAGCGACTGTAACTATTATCCCTTCTGGGTTTTTGAGACCAGACCCAAACAGGAAACAAAATTCTCCATTCAGAGCTTAGTCGAGCTTTTTCCATCGGAGATCGGTTGGTTCAAGGTCAAGGACAAATCCCAGCCTTTTCTATTTTATGTCCCTGCTTTTGAAATAAAAAATCTGAACAAGATTCCAACCATTAGTCTCGCCTTTACCCGAACCCAGCCGGAGCTGGAGACACAGATTTGGGAGAATGAAAAACTCAGCGGAGCAATCAGATCCGAAGAAGACGCCAAAAAATTGGCTGAGCTTTTATGGACTGTTCTTTTTTTCTCAAGAGCAAACACCGAATCTAATGATTGTCCAGACTTGGCACTTGAAAATGCCAAGCTGGTATGGTGTCCCTATTATGAGGAAGGAATATTCTTAAGGGATGCGGTAGTCGGGTTTGCTTTTCAGACAATAAAATCTTCGATCTAATGTTTTTCTAAATCGTCTGCTTTATTTCAAATTCATTTCAACTTTTGCATCGGGACTACAAAGTCCCGATGCAACGTAACAAACGTAACATGAAAATCCCCCTTTTTCAAAGGGGGACTTTTGACTCCCCTTTTATTTAAAGGGGGGATACAGGGGAATTAAAATCTATCCTTTCCGCTAAGTGCATGGAAAAATAGAGCTCAATGGTTCGAGCGTTAATTGCGCTCGCTTACGAACTTTCTGGACATACTGAACATACTGAACTTACTGATGGTTGTTTTTTGATTTTTTTCATCGCGTCTGTTTTGAGAACTGTGTATGCAAAATATACTCATCTCCTATAAATAAGTGAGCTATCCTATTCACCACAAAAGTTGTAGTTCGCATCTCACTATAAATAGTTCGAAGCTCACTATAAATGGTGAATTTGCTTTTTGTGGTAAGAGAGACTACAAGTTAGGAACCAGAAAGGGGGTTAATATACCCCCACCTTTGGTGGGATTTTCAACCTAAGACAAAAGGATGATAATGTCGGTTTAACCGGCGCCGAGCAAAAAGCTACAAAATTAAAGTTGTGATTCCACCCAGCTTCACTGGTTAGCATTTATGACCAGCGTTTGAGTCCGGTTGAAACCATCTTTAGCCAGATTTCAAAAAATATCCAATTGTATTTTAACGGCCTCTTCAATCCTGCGCATATCTTCTTCTGAGAGAAAGCCGGCAGGTTTAAAAAGTCGCAACTTGCTTACGGTTGCCAGTTGATCGGCCATGGCTTTACTTTCTTTGCCCTTAAAAATCACTAACGCCTCGCTGGGATATAGACGATCGGTCTTGCTGGTTAAAGGAACAACTTGAACTCGATTGAGGAACTTGTTTGAAGCATCATTACTGATAATAACAGCAGGACGTTTCTTTTTGATTTCTCCACCAATGGAAGGGTCAAAATTAACCCACCAGACCTCACGCCGTTTCATGGGCTATGTCCTTAAAGGTAATCTCGGCCCACTCTTGGGCTTCTTTCTCCCGTTTTTTATCCCTGGCCATTCGAGCGTAAGCCGATTCCAGATTGGGGCGCAATACATGCGGACGCACCAGTTCTTCAACAAATTTACTGATCTTGCGGGGGCCTATGGTCTTATGGAGGCCCTCATAAACTTTCTCATCCAAAGTTATGGTTAATTTTTTCCGCATGGAAATCCTCCGTTCTATATACGTATATTATTCGGATATGTCAATGTGTAAAAAATCATCATTTGATCGTAGGGCTAACGACTAAGCTCACTTGATTTCACGAAGCACAGCGTAGCGAAATTCCAGTGCAGCGGTTTGTTAAGCTGGTATGGTGTCCCTATCATGAGGAAGGAATATTCTTAAGGGATGCGGTAGTCGGGTATGCTTTTCAGAAGATAAAATCCACAGTCTGATGCTTTTATAAATCGTCTGCCTTAGGCGGGTTAGCAACCCGACCTTCCCCTCTCCCTTGATCCCTCCTATGGATTTCGCTTTGCTTAATCTCCCACAAGGGGAGAGGGAATAGACTATTGTCGGGTAGCCCTTCGGTATGAACCGTTTGGTTCACACCTTCGGGCAACCCGACCTACGATTCTACTTCCCCTCTCCCTTGATCCCTCTCCCACAAGGGGAGAGGGAATAGACTACAAACTTGACAAATCCCCCTTTGCTAAAGGGGGATTCCAAGCTACGGACATGCTGAACATGCGGATGGCTGTTTTTCATTTTTTCATTTGTCCTGGTGGAACTGGTGCATCTGGTGTTACTGGTGGTTTTTTTTATTTTTTTCTCACTTTTCCTCCAGCTTGTTCTCCGGCAACGAATTGTGGATATTTATGTTGGTGCTCTTTAAAAGGAGTTTTTCGTCCCAACTGATGGCGGAACAACCACTTGGCGTTTTTGTGTTTCGGAAGCTCATATTTTTGATGGTTCGAAGCTCACCACAAGATGGTTCGAAGCTCACCATAAACTGAGCTCAGAGTTTAGAGTTTAAAATTCAAGGTTCTCCGCCATAGGCGGAAAAATTCTAAGATATCCATTCTGCAAAAGCTAAAAGGGTGCATGTATAATACACTGCCTCTCATATATACCGGAGCTATCCGAATCACTACAAAAATTATACAGAATTTGCTACCTCACCCCCTTGGACTCCCTCTCCCGCCTGTGGCGGGATCTTCGACGTAAAACGGAGAGGGAGAGATTGAAGCTTTTTGTTTGGGAAAGTTATAGGGAATATGCACTTGCGGAAAGAGAGGCATATGTTGGGATATAAGTTTCTATACGAGCAAGTTCGTTCAATACTCTGTTCAACATAGCTTGGACTTCGACTTAGTCCTTAAAATTTATTAGGATTGTGGGTGAAATCTAGCCAAAGAGTAGAAGACAATTATTTTCGTTAAACAGTCCTCCGAATATGCTTGATTTATTAACATGTTGTTCTTTGACCTGGTGATAGGCAAGCTAACTATGTTGGGGCAGAACCATAAGATTAATGTTCCGATTCATCTGTAATGGAGGATTCTTTCCACTTAAAGTCTTTCATCGTCGCGATGTGTAAATCCCCTTCATCACTGTGTTCGAATGGTCTGATCCAAAAGAGAAATGTATTCCCATCTTTCCATTTTACTTCTGTTGGAACCTCATCTTGATAGTGAAATTGACTTACTGGATGTATGGTTGAGCCTATAATTCGCCAAATGACAAGTGAGTGAGGATTCAACGTTATAAAGCGCGTTCTATCTGGAGAAACAATAGGATAAGTGGTCAAAGTCGTTTTACTTCCGGTTTCCTGGTGAATCAGGAATAATTCCTGGTTCCGAATAGGAAAGACACGCTCAATAATATGAAAGCCAGAAAAGAAGCCTCCATAAGAATATTTAACATTCTCCTCGGGACTAAACTCGAGTGATTGACCATTTGATAATTTGATCTTTATGGCTTGATTCTCCCACCATGCACCGGTCCCTACGACGCCCGAGACGCTCGGATTGTGAAAGTCGATGGGCTGAAACATACTATACAATGTTGGTTCACTCAGCTTCACGGTCTTCAACACACGATTGAATGATTCATTGACTTTGAAGTCATTACCCGTTCGAGCCTCAAAGTCATAACAGTAATGGTTCTTGTAAGTCCGATAGTGAACTTCATACCATCTCTGTCCGGCTCCAGCCTGTGCTTCCTCGTCTCGAACAAAATTGATGCCACTTCTGGTTTCAATTGTCGACCTTATAATGACTTCACCACGGTGTGGCGCAATTTTGTCGATCGCTGATGGATAAATGTAAATGGTCCCAATAGGATGCACACACTCAGATTCTACAGGCCAGGCACGAGCCTCATCTGGTTCACACGGAGCATCCAAGGAAATTCCAAAGCCAGGCACTGAACCGACAGGGGCATCGAAATCGCCATAATCAGAATGTTCCGTAGCCTTGACGCCGGGAGGTAACTGAAAAGAGAGTCCAAAGTCAGTGTTCTTGAAAAACCGAACAGTCTCCATTGCGGATCCATCACTAAGAGGAAGGATTAATGAAGAACAGAGTATCACTATTCTCAATACCCTTCGTGAAATAATTTTCATATCACAGCACCATTACCTTTCTCATGGTTTTGATTTAGTCGTCCAACTATTGTTTACATAGTTTCTTCATAAGCCTTATTGGGTGCAAAACTGAGGTAAAATAAACCGTAATGCACAGAGGATTGAATTTTGACTTAACACGTAAGGAGTAAGCTACTTATGCAACATTTGAGAATCGCAAAAACCCCGCTTTAGCAGGATTCGCGATTCACTCCAACAAGCCTTTGCATTACCAAAACAATTTTTCAGCAGGCCCTTTAAAGCCCGATTTCTGATAAATCAACTCTGTCGGTTTTATTTATTATAGAAATTTATTAAACTTTGTCAAGGATTTTTAGAAGGCTTTTCCATACTCATTTTGCGGGGTTGGGAGTAAAAGCGGGTCGCATGAATGCCCAGACGGGCACGTCCGTGCGACCACTACAATTCTCTCTCCCGCAGGGTACATACCAAGGGGAGAGGGAAAGATTTACACCGCCGGCTGATCAGCTCGCTGCATGCCGTGTTGAGCGGCAGTGTGTTATGGACTTTCTTGACCGTATAAATCACCGGACAAATATTTCAACCCACTATCAACTGCCACGGTGACCACCGTATGCCCAACGCCTAATTCGCGCGCCAGCTCCATCGCCCCCATTACATTCATACCCGATGAGGTGCCGGCAAAGATACCTTCTTCCCTGGCCAAGCGCCAAGCCATCTGACGGGCTTGGGCTTCATCTATTCCGCGAGCTTCATCATAGAAAGACTGGTCCAACAAAGGCGGGACAAAGCCGATGCCGATGCCTTCGACGTGATGTGTTCCGCTTTTGCCTTTCGAGATAATCGGGGTGGTGGCCGGCTCAAGCGCGATAATTCTGGGGGAAGGGTTGAGACGGCGCAAGATGTGGGCTACACCCATCAACATGGCCGCTGTGCCGACGGCGGCACAAAAGGCATGGATGGAGCCATCTATTTGTTCCACTAATTCTCGACCAATAGGCTCGTATCCTTTCACCGAGTCGGCATTGTGAAGCTGGTCAGTAAAGTAACTGGGCTCTGATTCTGCAATTGCGCGGGCGCGCTGCATCATCCGGGGAACCAGGTCCGGAGTAACCTGGCCGCCTGGGCTGGGGACGATGTTCAACTCAGCTCCAAAGACACTCATGGTCTTGAGTTTCTCTTTGGCAAAGGCGTCAGATGAAACAACGCGAAAACGATACCCTTTGACGGCACACACAAAGGCAAGTGAGGAACCGGTGCTACCGCCCGTATATTCCACCACAGTCATACCGGGCCGGAGATCGCCGCGTTTCTCCGCTTCTTCTATCATGGCCAGAGCCATTCGGTCCTTATATGAGCCGGTCGGATTGTAGTATTCGAGTTTGACCAGAACATCAGCGCAATTCGACGGCACAACATGGTTGAGGTGAACTATCGGGGTATTGCCGATTGCCTGCAACATAGACAGAACTGTTTTCCCAATCATCACCATCTCCTTCGGAACGTTGAGCGAAAATAGTGTCAGCGGCAGTGCTGCCCAACGACTGATTATATGGTTTCCAGATAAACCCGCTTTCGGGTTTTGCTTTCAGATAAAATGCTTTGTGGTGATTCGCAAATCGTTGTATTAACCCGACAACCGGTGATACCCCTGGATATTTTGATAGTAATCCGATTTCTCATGAAATCGATTCTGTTTATATGGCACATTATAAACATTCATTCAACCTTGTCAAGAATTATGTTGTGTCTGGACTTCCCAGATGGGAGCCCATATGGGTGGTGGGATTCGATGTTATGACACATACTGTGACCCCCTCTCCCTGTATCCCTCTCCCACAAGGGGAGAGGGAAAAATCGATATCCTTTAATAAAAAAGATTGGCGCAATCTAAAGATTGCGGCTACAAAATCAAAACATAATTTTAACGCGCCCTCATAGGGGAGGGAGAAAGTGTAGGACAGGAGATGTAAGCTCCTGTCAGATTGAAACGTAGAGTGTCAGGAGCCCAGGGGCTCCTGATCCACCGGCTAACGCCCGAATTAGCCCGCGCCGAGCATAAAGCATCCAAGCCAAAGGTATCACACAACGATGAAAGAGATGCTATCGAGGCGTCGGGTTGAATGAGTTGTTAGGCGTACCGCTTGGCTGGACGGAGTTGGCCGACGAGAATCCAGCCAAGAATAATTGCCACCCCCGCCACACCGAAAGCGGGACTAACAGAACCGTTCATGGTCAGCAGCATGATGACAGCGTGCATACTCGCCACGACTAGAAGTGAGCGCGTCTTTTCCGCCACGTAACCCAGCACGAAAGCCGACGCGATCACGATCAGCGGAAACACCACCCACTCGAAATAGTTAGTGAAGCGACAGTGCCACGCCCACCAAAGTACGCCGACGAGAAGATACCTTTTCCGCGCACTCAATGGCATCAGGGCATCCTGCAAATAGCCGCGCCATCCGGCCTCTTCACCCAGCGAGTAGAGTAGAGCAATACACACGGCCACCACGGTATAAAGCAACCCACGCGCTCCTCCTTTCACATAGCCCGCAATGGGGAAGACGATGAGGGGGATGAGGGCAGCCAACATACTACCCACGCGATCATTACCGAACAACCCGATGCGGCGAGGTGTCGTGCGGTCAAGCCGGTAACAGACGAGTGCAGCAATTAAGGGACCGAGCGCAGCAGGTACAAACAGCCATGATTGCCACGCTGTAGGAAAGGCGGCTTGCAAATTGAGCCATTGGTAAATGATCCCTGTGTTGAATGGGACAGATGCGGCCAGTGCGATTGCATAGTACAGCATCAGGTAATGCCATCGGACACGTGCCATATTTCATTTCCCTCCCTAGTTGTAAACGCTTCTCGTGAGATAGATGTGCGCCTCACAATGATTATACAGTCTGTATAAAACCATAAACGCGGACGGTCTATTTCTGTATAAAAAGTTCTCTTCCCTTCTTACTTTTTAATATAATGGCATTCATATCAACCGTTTACCAGCTTATTTCCTATCAATCGCTCCCGATTTATACAGTCTGTATAAACCGGCATACAACCCGTCTACCGCCAACACCCCTAGATATATTGATCGTAACCAGATTTCTTGCGAAATCGATTCTGTTTATATGACACATTATAATCATTTATTCAACCTTGTCAAGAATTATGTTATGTCTGGACCTAACAGACGAGCAGATGGGCGGACGCCCCCGTCTGGGCTCTCGGAAGTCATGTTCTGTGGGCTAAAGCCCAAATGAGTGTAGGAGTTTTTCACATTCCCCACGACCTGAAGGGTGTGTTGAAAAACCCGTTATTGAGGGATTGGACTTCGTAGGGACAGGGCTTGTTGTGCGTGCGAAATCCCGCTTCTGCGGGGTCCCTGTCCTAACTTCAAATCGGACAGCCACAAGGGCTGTCCCTACGACAACCTTTCCTTTAGTTCGCGTCAGTACTCAACACTAATTCACCATTGACAAATCTAGTTTCTTAGGTATATTAAAGTTAGGTAAATACCTTTGTCCTAAAGGGACGAAAGCTTTTGCCGACCCTTTGGGCTGAGGGATTTGATTCTACTTTAGATGACTCATGTTGAAGACAGATCATTTAGACTTGTATTAAATTCTTTAGGATTTGTCATAAATAGAGCCAGGGGAAGTGTTCACCTTTAATCAACCACCCCTGTTTCCCCTCCTTGACAAGGAGGGGATTAAAGGGGTGGTTAAAAATAGCTTTCTAATAAAAACCACAACTCGTCAAAACGTCATTTCAGCCGGGATTTGATATTACACCTTTTACCTAACACCTTCAACCTTCCAAAGGAGTTATTATGAGAGCAGTCAAAATAACGTTTTTGCTTCTGACTATCGTGACCATGATGTCTTGGGGAGTAGCTTCAGCATATAGCTCACCTGTCTTGATAAAACTAAAACTGACCAGCGAATCCGATTATCAAAAGGCAAATCAGCTCAAGATTCCCGTCTACCATAAATTCCCCGTGAAAGCTGCGGGCGCTGATCTGGTGATAGCTGAATTTGAAAAGTCCAATCTGAGTGCTCTGGATAACGCTGGCTTTACTTATGAGATTGTGGATGAAGAGCCGTGGAGTGAAGGCTACTATCTGATTTCTGAGTCGGAAAGGACTGAAAGCGTCAATCTATCACAGTTTGGTAAGGTTTTAGTTAGCGCAGAGAAGTTCTATTTTATGAAGATCACGGACGAGAATACCAGGCAGTTAGCGGAAAAGGGTTATTATATAGCCAAGGTTTTTCGTCATCCTCTTCCGCTGAAGTATAAACCGCCGGTAACTTTGCCCAAATATTATCCTTATTATCCGAGCATCGACAGCCTCATTTCGTTAGTTTCTCAGGATTCTCTTTATGCCTGGGATTTGAGAATGCAAAACTTCAGGACCAGATATTCCTATTCCGACTCGATTGTAAAAGCCCGGGATTGGCTTTTGAACAAATTCTTAAGCTTCGGCATAGACAGCGTCTGGCTTCATCACTATTATGACGATTCGCACCAGTGGAATGTGGTAGCTACTGTTGTGGGAACGGTGAAACCGGATAAGGTGATCGTGGTGGGCGGGCATTATGATTCAATCGTGTCCGGAGGCGGAACCAATCCCTACACCTGGGCTCCGGGAGCAGATGACAATGCCACCGGCACCGTGGCAACTTTGGAGATAGCCAGGATAATAGCTTTGAATCCTCTGCCGGTTACGGTAATGTTTGCCCCGTTTGCTCAAGAGGAGCAGGGACTGGTGGGAAGCGGTTATTTCGCGGACTATCTTAGCAGCGCTGGAACCGACGTTTACCTGATGTTGAACCACGATATGATCGCGCACAGCGTGGATGCTGATCCCGACGTGGCCATCTATGCGGCGTCAAGCGCTATGGGATTTGTAGACATCATGATTGACATGGCTAATACCTATACCTCTCTGCGTCCTTACTATGCAGGTCAGACAGGGGGGAGCGATCATTATTCCTTCTACCAAAACGGATATGATGCGGTATTTCCTTCGGAGGGGGATTTCTTCACTAACGGCTGGCACAAAAACTACGATGTGGTCGACAGTCTGAACTTTCCTTACATGAAACAAGTGGTCCAGATGAGTCTTGCCACCTTGGTCACGGTAGCTAAGTCTGCCGGTTACAAGATCGGTGATCCCACCATGAACGGGGTGATTGATTTAGCTGACGTGGTTTTTTTGATAGATTATGTCTATAAGGGAGGCTCTGCACCTGATCCGTTTTCGTCAGGCGACGTTACCTGTGATGCACAAATAACCCTTGCAGACATAGTCTACCTGATAAATTATCTTTATAAAAATGGACCCGCACCCCCCAGCTCATGTTAAATAAAGAGACCTCCCCTTAATCCCCTCCTTAAACCAGGAGGGGACAAAAGGCAAGGGAAAACAAATTGCAAATTGTAGATTGCAAAATGAAAATTGCAAAATTAAAAAAGCATTCCCTAAAATCCTATCCAACGTTTGGGCGGGGATTTAACCCCCACTAAATCAAGAGACCTTCCCTTAATCCCCTCCTTAAGAAGGTGTGTCACAATTATGTTTTGAAGTTGTAGCCGTCCATATAGACGTAAGCTGTTGGGATTCATCACCCGGTCTACGCAGGCTAAAGGGTGTGTTGAAAAACCCGTTATTGATGGATGGACTCCGTAGGGACAGGGCTTGTCCCTGTCCTAACTCCATAGCGGACAGCCACACTTCGTGCTGAGCGCACTCAGTGCGAAGCAAGGGCTGTCCCTACGACAACTTCTCCTTGATGATTTTATCACAGAAGGGACTTTTTCAACAGCCCCTAAAGCCTGCGGCTACAAAAAACCAAATTATGACACAGCCTCTAAACCAGGAGGAGACGGAGGGGAGGTTGATTAAAGAAATCGTTTGCCCATCTCATCTTTTTTAATTCCTTTACAAAAGAAAATTCACTTTGTATACTTGGGAAAGAATTGGGAGCGAGCAAACCATTCGGTTGTTAAGAAAGAGCGTTGAATGGAAAAAGTGGTGGTGATAAACAGTGATAAAATGGGAATAGGAAATGAGGAGCTGGGAGCTCGTCTTATAGGTAATTTTATAAAGACTCTTTTGGGTGCGGAAAAGAAACCTCAGCTTTTGGTGCTTTATAATGCCGGGGTTAAATTGGCGGCGGTTGGCTCACCGGTTTTGGAAAGCTTACAAGCTTTAGAAAATATGGGAGTGGAGATAATCTCCTGCGGAACCTGCGTCAATTTCTATGGTTTAGTTGATAAAATTGAGGCAGGCAGGGTGAGCAATATGCTCGAGATCGTCAAAGTACTTATGGAAGCAAAAATTGTAGTTACTATTTAAGACTTAAGAAATGAGAATTGAGTAATGAGTTGAAACCCAAAAACGATGATCGGGCGGGGGGTCAATCCTTCGGGACAAGCCCTTCCTTCGACACTGAGTCTCAGGACGAAGTGCAGGACAAGCCCCCGCCCGAACTAAGTTAAGACTCAAAAACTCAATTCTCATCTCTCCAATCTCATTTCTCCAGACTTCATGAAAGATCTATCTAAAAGAAAATTCTTCGATAAAGAAGCCTTTGACTGGAATGAGCGAAATCGCCCGGAGGAGAAAGCCCAGATTCAAAAGCTGGTAGAAAGGTTTGAATTAAAATCCGGCGACTGGGTTTTAGACATAGGGACGGGCAAGGGAATTCTTCTTCCTTATTTATCTCCCAAGATCAAAAGCAGAGGGAAGATTGTGGCATTGGATTTTTCGTGGAACATGATCTCTTTTGCCAAGAAAATTAATAAAAGAAAAAACGTATGTTTTGTTAATGCATCGGTGGAAGCTTTGCCTATTAAAGATCAAAAAATGGATGGTATTACCTGTCTGGATACGTTTGCTCATGTGTGTGCTCAAATTGGAGCTATGAAGGAAATGAGCAGAGTCTTAAAAAAAGACGGTAGACTTCATGTAGCACATTCATTAGGTAAAAAAGAGGTGGCTTCCTTTCACAAAAAAGTTGGAGGAGCAGTCGAGCACGACACTTTACCTTCCAACTCTGTGATGAAGAAAATTATGAAAAATTCCGGTTTGCAGGATGTCGAGATTATCGACCAACCCGATCTTTATTTAGCCAGCGCCAGAAAGTGAATTGAGGAGTTGCCAGTATCCAGTTAAGAAAAAAAGATTATCGGGCAGTCCTTCGATATGAACCATGCGGTTCATATCTTCACCATGCTTGACCTACAAGACTGACGCCACTGAAGTGGCTGTGAACTGGGTTTTGTTCGGGCGGGGGGTCAATCCCCGCCCGATCCAAGGTAGACCACACCTTTTGTCCCCTCCTCAAACAAGGAGAGGACAAAAGGGGTGGTTGATTAGTGTTAACGCCACTAAAGTGGCTGAGAACTGGATATTGTACGGGTGGGGGTTTAATCCCCACCCGATCAAAGGAATCATGTGATTCTAATGTCATGATGAAATTAACCAGCAAACAAATAACCTTAACCGCTCTTTTCATCACTTTGGGGATAATTCTCCCTATTGTGTTCCATCAGACGGGTATCGCGGGCAGGATATTTTTACCCATGCACATCCCGGTTTTTCTGGCAGGTATCTTTGTAGGTCCGATAGGCGGATTGATCGTTGGGCTGGTATGCCCAGTCTTGAGCTTTTTGCTCACCGGCATGCCTCCTCCTTATGCAGTTCCTCTAATGAGTCTGGAACTGACAGCTTACGGAGTCTCCATGGGGATATTAATAAAAATCATCAAATTACCCATACTATCCCTTCTTTTAGCCATGATTCTGGGACGGCTGGCATTTGCTTTGGGACTTTTTGTCTTCGGACTTTTCTTGTCTCTTCCTTATGGACCAGAGGCATTCATCAAGGTTTCAGTGATCACGGGACTTCCCGGAATCGCCCTCCAGCTTATCTTGATTCCTCTTTTGATAGAAACAATTCAGCTGGCTAAGAAATAACCTCGTTGTATTTCTCACGGTTGGAAGTAAGAAATTCTATTAACATTCATTTCTAATAAGGAATTAACCCCTCACCCTATCCCTCTCCCCGATGGGGGAGAGGGGATTACTTTGCATTCCCCATTAGTGAAGAACACCGACGGGGAGCACAAAAAATCAAAATTATTTCTTGAGGGATTTACTATTATCTGATTTTGAATCTTGATTTTGAATTTAGCTGTGGACTACGGACGGCGGTATGCACTATGCGGTGCATACCTGCGGACTCCTCAAGTTTTCCCACTTTTTGCCGATTTTCTTTAATGAATTGTTTTATCTACAGGAGATGATATGGATACATTCGATAGAGAGCTAAAAAAGATTCAAAAGCGGGATTGGCAGATATGGATTTTGATGCTTACGGTGTTTTTGATTTTTCTCACCTTCATCGTCCTGGTGATCTTCTACTCGGATCTTCAACAGCTTTATGAAGAAAATATTGACGCCAGTATGTTTAATTTTCTGCTTTTGGGATTTGTGGCCCTCTCCCTTCTTTTCATCGGCTACGTGGTGCTTAAAGAGATAGCGGTGAAGAAGCTGCAAAGGGATCTGATGGAACAGAGGATCGCATCCCAGGTATTGGAACGACGATTAGCTGAGCTTCAGGCGGTATTTGAAGTAACCACCCTGGTCAACTCCGAGATGGTGCTCTCCGGCGTATTAGACACCATATCCAGCAAAGCCTTAAGAGCCTTGGGGGGAGATCAGTCGTCTCTTTTTCTTTATGACCAGCAGATTGATAAGCTTCGCTGTGTCTCGGTGTGGGGTCCACAAAGCGAGCTGATTAAGAATGCAGAAGTGGAAATCGGAAAAAGTGTGGCGGGATGGGTGCTGCAACATGGAAGACCATTGCACTTAGGCGAGGACTTAAATGAGAGTCATTTCCCAGATTTCATCAAAAAAGATAAAAGGATTGCCTCCAGCTTGTGTGTTCCATTGATGGTGAAAAACAGAGCCAAGGGGGTTTTGAACATCAGCCTGTTTGACAACAAGAAAAAATTCACCGAAACCGATCTGAAGCTGGTCTCCATATTTGCTGAAAATGCAGCTATCTCCATAGAGAAGGCAGAGCTTTACGAGGAGCTGAAAGAGCAAACGGAAACGCTGAAAAACACCATTGACGAATTAAAAGCAACCCAGGATCGTTTGATCCAATCAGAGAAGCTAAGAGCATTGGGAAATTTAGCCAGCGGGGTCTCTCATGATTTCAATAACATCTTAGCCGCCATTCTGGGAAGGACTCAGTTGCTCATAAGAGAGATTGGAATTTCAACAATTCCAGAAAATATTAAGCAGAATCTTACAAAATGGCTGAAGGTGATAGAGCAATTAGCCAGCGATGGGGCGGAGACGGTTAAGCGCATCCAGAAATTTGCCAGAACCCATCGAGCCACCTCCGAAAAGGATTTTAAAAAGCTGGACATAAATGCGATAGTCCAAGAGGCGGTGGAGATCACCAAACCCAAATGGAAAGACGAGGCGGAGCTTAGAGGGTCTCATATAGAAATCCAGACCGAGCTGGGAGAGCTTTCCCATCCGATGGGGGATCACTCCGAGATAAGAGAAGTCCTGACCAATATGCTATTCAACTCCATCGATGCCTTGCCGGATGGAGGTAAAATCAAGATCGTAACCAGAATGCGGTCAGACGACCGCCCGTCTGCCCAGACGGGCACCCGTATGGGTGGGCGTGACGACTTAGTGGAGATTAAGGTTACGGATAACGGTTTGGGGATGATCGAGGAAATCAGAAATAAAGTCTTCGAGCCTTTCTTTACCACTAAAAACGAGAAAGGGAACGGATTGGGTTTGAGCGTAGCTTATGGGATCATCTCCAGACATAATGGCGAGATAACCGTGGAAAGTGAGCCGGGAGAGGGAACCACCTTCACCGTCACCCTTCCAAGTTATGGCGCGGGGGAAGTAGAAAAAACAGGGGTGGAGGTTACCGCCAGCCAGGCGATTACATGATTTAATCACTTGTGGGGGATATTCAAATTTCTTTAAATCTTTCAGGGCAGGATTAATCCTGCCCTGTATTGTTTCTAAATAAGAGTGATGTAGGGGAGTCCCATGTTGAGCTATGCGAAATCCCGATCAAGCGGGATGGTCTCCCGCAAAACGAGAGATAAAGCCTTTGTGGGTGAGAGACAATTTTACCGTTGGTTATATCTTGCAAAATAATCGTCAATTTCTGATCGCAATTCAATTCCAATTCTTTCAAAGACGTCGAGTAAGTCCTGATATGCCCCTGTCCCTCCAAGAAAATCCCAGAACTCGCTTGCAACTTTCAACTCGTTGTCAAGATCCAACATTCCTCGCATAGTCCAGCGGTTGTAAGGTTGTGGCTCGCAAGGATTGTTGTTTTTACAAACCCACATCAATCCGTAATTCTTTGAGATTGATTTCGGCAGAATATAGTTCACCGAGTGAATCATTCGCTATAAACTTATATCGATCTATGTATTCTGAAAATGATTTGATGACTTGCGTATACTTTTTTGAATCAGTCGAGATTATATAGAAGCAAACATTTTTGTAGTCAATCAAGGTTGTCATTCTTCCAACACCTGACCAAACACCAGTTGATAGTTCAACTTCAAAAGCATATTCAGGAATGAAATTACTTCCACGACTTGCAAACCATAAAACATCTATTTGCCTTAGTAAGTTATAATCTGAAAATTGTAATTGAGGACAAATTTGCAAAGTGGCTATATCTTCTAACTTCTTATCGTTAAATTTTTTTGACTTATCTGGACAATAGGTTTGATAACCACGAATGTTCCCAATTTCTAAAAGACGACCTTGTAAAACTGAATGCAAACTTTCTTCAACAGTGTTTTTAGGCTCTTCTATAATAGTGGGAGGAGATAACAATAAGTTCCAATTATTAACAAATCCACTGCAATCAATTCTTTTATTTCTTCCAGATAATACTATGTTCAATTCTCTATCAATATTTATTTTATATTCTCCGTTTCTATCGTGACTGATTTGTGGTAAATGCTTGAAAAGAATCTTGGCTGGAATAATTACAACTTTTTCAACCGAACCACAAATAAATGCTACAAAGGGATTATCAAGATTGGCAATTTCCTCAACCGTGATGTAATTAATTCCAAAGAAATAACGTCTGTTTCTATCAGAAGCAGCACGAACTAAAACATTAGCTTCGCCAATTTGATAAGTTCTTGACTTTAGAACTTTGATGAGTTCAACGCTTGTTTGAAATTCCTTTGCTTTTTCAAGGAATTGTGTTGCCAATAAATCAGAAGGACTTAACATTTTTGTAGTTAGATACATTTCTAAAGCATTTCAAAAAATATAGTTGCGTAAACAGTATCTATATCTGTACGCAATCCGAATTCTAAACCTTTCTCTGCAACCTGGATTTCTTCCTCGGTTAAGGTTCTACCAATTATTTCCAGAGCTTCACTCTGTAACTCTTCCAAAGTGATGTAGAAAACTAATTTATCTTTTTCTATTGTTTCCATTTTCCAAAAATATTTAATTAATGAGAGCTTTAAATATTGAAACCTCAATTTCAATATTCCCAATTTAATTCTTTCTGTGTCCCTGTCAATCAAATTTTATACGTTGGTGTGAACCAGGTTTTAACTCAAAACTCAGGACTCAAAACTCCATACTCCCTTCTTTCCTCCTTACCTTTTTCCTCTCCCCCCATGGGGAGAGGAGATTTTGTCCTTGCAAAAAGTGTGAAAGCTGTTGCACATAAATAGGCTTGACACATAACTAAACATCCACTTTATATCCCTCCCGCACACTCAGATCATCCTCGCTTCTTAGAGTATTCCCATCAACGATAACGACTTAGTCTTTCAGATGACATTATTATAGATTAGACGTTGCGCTGATTTGATGGCATGTAATTTGCTCAAAATGTTATTGAAAATGATTTTTCATCAAGGATGCTTTCGAGGAAAACAGAATTATGAAGAGCAATTCATTTGAGCTTGGTTTTGTCCATATAGACGATCTGACGTTCCACGAAACCTGCGATTTCGGTCGGGTACGCCGACTAGCAGATCAGATCAAAAAAGACGGACATTTGAAGAATCCGATTCTGGCGGCAAACTTTCCGAGCAACAATCCTACTCCAGCGTTGTCTTCTGAAAGCGGAGAAAAACTCTTAGTCTTAGACGGGATCAACCGGGTTTCCGCATTAAAGATTTTGGGATACCCGGACGTGCTGGTTCAGAAGGTGGATTATACGGATCAGAATGTGGAGCTGACTTCCTGGGATCATCTGGTATTCAACCTAAGCAAGGAAAAGATGATAAAAAGGCTGGAGAACGACAACCTGGAGATATCCTCTTGTGATTGGCAGTGGAGAAAGGAAGCTTTGGAAGACGAAAAAACGATTAGCTTTGTTCTTTTTAGAGATCGCTCCGGACTAGTGGTCAGCCAGAAAGACACCTCGGCTGAAAACCGGGTGAAAGATCTCTATCATGTAATTGCGGTGTATAACCTCTCCTGGGAAATTTATCATCTCCAGAATGGATCAATGGGGGGTAATGTCGACGACAGTTTGCTTTTGGCATTTGATACTTTGGAGAACTGTTCAGCCATAAACATGCTTCCAAAGTTTAAGAAAGAAGAAGTAATCGATCGGGCTTCCCGGGGAATACTTTTTCCCTTTGGCGTAACCAGATTTGTGATTCCCCAGAGGGTTTTAGGCTTGGAGATCTCCTGTTCCGTGTTAGGTGATAAAGCGCCACTCTCAGAGAAGAACTTGTTTTTAAAGGAGCTTTTGTCTTATCGGGTGAAAAGCAAGAAGGCAAAATTTTATCAGGAATCGGTTTTTCTTTTTAACGAATAATCTACCGCCTGATTGGTAAGAGCCATCCGGCCCATACCATAGGTCGTTTCTCCCCAGACCCTCATTTCTCCAGCCAGCGAAGTGAGGGTTTTTTTGTTATTGTCCAACAATTCCACCACTTAACTTATGCACATTGAATAAATATTCGTAAAATGTTGAGATAGAGGTTGTACCTCTATCCCTCTGTGGTTTGACCAGCTTACCATCCTGAGGGTTCGACTTTGCTCACCCTCCCTGAGTGGTTCGACTTCCTTCGGCTTTGCCTCAGGACAAGTCGCTCACCACCCTGAGCCTGTGCTTCGACTCTGCTCAGCACCCTGAGTTTATCGAAGGGTCGAAGGGCGAAGTCGAAGGGAGCAAACTCTAAGGACGGACAGGGGTTCAACCTATTAGTGTCCCCAAGATTGGCGGTGTGTTTCAATGACTTGCGGATCATATAGAGTGTTCAACCCCCTTTATCCCAATAGTGTTGCGTTAATCGTAACTATATAGATAGACATTCTTAATAAGTTCAAATAAGTTGGTTCTTTTGTGTTTGAGTTAGAAGCTTAGAATTTATAAACCATATTGTTAA
>Ga0315288_10002213_pt1 | contig 25172 bp, 24 predicted proteins | sample YL17G11_20_MG_FD_203454 | JGI IMG/M metagenome (GOLD analysis project Ga0315288, IMG submission 203454) | Sediment microbial communities from Yellowstone Lake, YNP, Wyoming, USA - YL17G11_20 | ecosystem: Environmental > Aquatic > Freshwater > Lake > Sediment | place: USA: Wyoming | collected... | reverse complement strand
TGGTGTCAACCTCTTGTTTTCAACCTTACGACTCAACCGATATATCTTCGCCAATTCTGTTCTTGTTGTCGGTGCCTTTTAGGGAGAAGCCCTTTACGCTCTGTATTACAGGCTTCATCGATGCGGCTGGACCAGATACAATTATCTCGCCAGTTGTGGCACTTGCCAACGCAACCTTTCCGTTCTCGCCTTCTGCAACTACCAGACCATCGGCTGCTAGCGCCTTAGCGAGCTTACCTTCCTGCATGGCCCCCATAATCGAGCCAAAGCCCATTATCTTACCTATCGTACCAGTTACGGTCGTGGGTAGTTCTACGGGCTTGTCAACCTTATACTGATTGGAGCCAAGCATCCTCTGGGCGTACTTCCAAACGGTGCCCACTATGTCTAAGCCAGTGTTGATGTACACACCGACTTGGTGTATCTTGCCGTAGCTGTTGTTCTTCGTGAGCTTCGACACACCGTAGGACATTAGAGTACCGATTGCTAGTTTGGATACGATTCTGATTGTGTCCCTGCCATACTCTGGGAGTTTCTCAATCTTGGCAAGTCCATAATCAACCGCCATTCCAACTATTCCAGTGTCCGCTACACCTAACAGACCAAACCCAAGGCTGTAGAGTGGTTTCGCCATTAACTCTGCTTTGGTTGGTAGTCCCATTACACCTTTCATTCCGGCTAGTATTCCGCCGGGGTTGGACTTCCAGATTCTTGCGTGGTATTTCTTTCTGGCGTGGCGCTTGCGTCTGGGATTCTGTTCGAAGTGCTTGGTGGTCTTTCTGCGGGCTTTCCGTCTCTTCTTTCCGCCTTTCCGCTTCTTGGTGGCTTTCTTGGCCTTGCTCTTTCTCCGGCGTCGTCTGTGTTTTGGTTTTTCCTCTTCAACGAGTTTTATGACGCGGGACTTTCGGCGTCTGTGCTTGCGGCCTGCTTTCTTGGCCTTCCGTGCTTTCCGCCTCTTGGTGGCCTTTGCTTTCTTGGCCTTCCGCTTGTGCCTTCTCTTTTTCTTCTTGGGGTTCTCTTCGAACTCCTCGGCAGCGGCAGCGGCAGCGTGTTTCTTCCGGCGTCTATGAACTTTCCGGCGTTTCTTCCTGCCTGCTTTCTTGGCCTTGCGTGCCTTGCGTGCTTTTCTCGCCTTGCGAGCCTTTCTCGGACGTCCAGCGCGTCTATGCTTACGGGCTCTGTGCTTTCTGCCCGATGAGCGTCGGCGCTTCTTGGAGGCCCCTTTCTTCCTACGGGAACCAGCCTTGCGTCGTCTGCGGGACTTTCGTCCTTTCCGCTTCCGGCGTCGAGGGTTTGCCTCGTAGTCGTCTAAATCTGCGTCCTCTTCAGAGTTGAAGAGAACGGCTTCCTCATCTTCGTCGTATTCGTCCATGTATTTCACTCCGACTTGTTTTTTACTAAATCAGTTGCAAACATTGTAGTTATAACATGGAGAAGATAGTATATAAATGAATAATGTACTACAACGCTAATATATGATAGTTAATATTAGCGGTATTAGTTAATAGATAGGTATATATACAGGTACGTATATATCAGAACACGGTGAAGAAATGAGTCGTCATATTGTTATTGACAACACTTTGTATGATTTGATTAAAAAAACAAAAGACAAGCTGCCTGAGATGGGATGTCAAAATCCATCTTACAGTAACGCAATTAGAAGCATGTTAGACTTGCCTCATATTTCTGGACGAGGTCAATATGATAGCTGTGGAGCGACAAAAACAATACGTAAAATGAAAGTCACGGAAGGAAGCGAAAGCAAAGAACTCGGGAGTTAAAAAATGTCAAATAAAATAGTTTGTCCTCGCACACTGCCCGGTTCTATAAGTACAGTAGCTATTCAACAGTGCATTAATGAAAGAACAGCGGCTGGCGATTTTGTGAGAAAGGCTGGATGTGCGGGATGTCCACATTTTGAGGAAAAGTACCAAAGAAGAAAGATAGGATATAAAACGTAATATTCTATCTTTCATATCTTTCTTTGTGTAACTTCTCAATATCGAATATAATATCTCGAAATATGATTCTACCTAGTTCATCTACTCCAACATTTCTCTTATCAAACTCAAACATTACAGAGCCGTAGTTTCCAGCGGCATTTAATAACTCTGTAAGTGCTTCTTTAACTGATTGTGGTACTTTAGCTTCGCTTATTATATCATTTCCCATCTCATACCAATATGTGTAAATTGGTCTATCCCTTGTTTTACCACCAAAATGATAATTTCTCCAAACTACATCTTTAGCTCTGTTTAATTCTCTCATTATTGACCATGCTTCTCTATCCTTTGCTGATATTGGCTTATAATACGGCATTGTGTAAATGTATTCATCTTTAACGTTATCATAAATTCGCTCTACTGGTGGAATATGCGGCGTATCGAACTCATTCTCTGCAAGTGCGTCTTTCATTAAATCTTGCTTCTTCATTATCAGATACACCTTATTATCTGATAGAACTGCTTTTCTAACATAATGACCGGCCCCTAAATAAGAGCCTGCTATATCTTGTCCCTCAACTCGAATAGTCATTAATTCTCCACGATGTGGATTATATTCTGTATATCGTTTGTGTATCCAAGCTTGTCTCAATCCTTCTCCTGATTCTGTAGTCATAGTCCATTTAATAGAAGTATTTGGAAATTCTTGTCTTAATTTTTTAATCATTGCAATTGCAATACCGTGCCGTCTAAACGATTCCGCAACTGTAATAAATTGAATATAAGTATTGCTACCCATTTGTGCAAAGTTTAGTTTGCCGTATCTATTTCCATGCTGGTCATCTGCGTAAATAGAGCCATCGAGTTGACCGTGGTGATAATCGTAAATATCAACCCAATATTTAAGTTCAGGCATCATAGTAGCCAACCTTCTGTATCTCCACTTATATAATGTTCTATTCTCGGATTGTACTCTATCGACATAGTTACTGTTAATGGTCGAGGAAAAGTAGTACTAGGCAAGCCTGTATCTACTTTAAACATTTCAAACGCAGGGTCAAATACACCCGGATGGCATATTGAACAACTAAGTCTACTTCGTCTTAATGTTTTCGCTTTTTTAACTTCATTACCACAAACTTTGCACCGATATGTAACACCTTTAGGTGGTGGTAAATTAGCAGCTTCACCTTGAAGAACCATTACGTATCTATAGTCAAACTTGTATGGATTACAAATTCCACAACTTTCTTGCTTAAATAATCTCTTATAGTGAACTGCTTCGTGTCCACAAACCAGACATTTATATGTAAATCCCGCTGCTTTTTTGTAATCTCCATATTGAAATCTAATTCTATCATCTGGTATTTCCATACCAGTCATTTGTCTCAATAATGCTGCAAACTCAGGACCGTGATTATGATGAATGATATGAGCCAATTCGTGACAAAGTAAATATCTAATTGCAGCCTCTTCATTCGCAATAATAAATGGGCGACTTAATTCTACCCAGCAAATTACGGTATCCTCATAATTAATAGTTTTAGAACAAGTTCCGAGTACTCTTCTCTTTCTATTAAGTTCCCATTCGATTTGCAGTTTCTTGCCACCAAGTAATGGAATTATCCATTTATTAGCAATCTCGTCTGCCCATTGTCTTATGATTCGCATATCTGGTTCCATTTATTTACCTCGGTGGTCCAATCTCAAATTCATCGTCTGGATTAGTCTGATACCCTTTTGTTTGTAAATACGATTCCATTCTCTTTAGATATGCACCAGCGAGATTAGGTGTGAATAAAAACCTAGACCCGCCACTACCATATTTCCACGAAGGTGGTTCAGAAAAAGCCATTCCCATTTTAATATAGAAATCTTCTGCGTTTGGTGTTGCATCGAGTAATACTCGGCCATCGTACCCTTTTTGTTTTGATAGTTCAACCAATTTAGCTAACGCTATCGCACCAATACCCGGAATTGTTGCATCTGGATATTTTTCAAGTCTATCTAGATAAAGATAGGGAGCAACTCCACCATATTCAGGATAATATTTTACTTCAGGCTGTTTCTTAACTGCTATTAACGCTAACTTATAGCCATCTGTAGTAACTAATTTATAAATATCAAGCTCTTCCTTACGAATCGTTCCCCACTGTATTTTAGATGATTTTATAAAGGGGCTAACGTCTTTAAGAGTACCTTTCTGTAAAACTACATCATGTAAATGAGGAAGTGGGATTGGATTTTGTTCGTGACGTACCCATTCTGGATTGAACTGTATCTTCTCGTATTGAATGCGAAATGCATCGTCACCAAAATCACGCATTATATCAAAGAATTTAAGTTGTCCATTAGAAGTAATCAGTACGTTATTTCCATGTACGTCCAAACTAGTTAAACCAAATCGTTCGTAAAATGCTCCATACAAGCTTTGTAGTTGTTTAATAAACTCCATTGTTTGTGCACCGAACTCAGCCATCTTCTTGGTTTGGTAATCTCGCTCTTCGTCTGTCCAATTATCTTTTTCAAGAGAGGCTTCTACGTAATCTCTTGCGTGATATAATGCACTTTCTTCGTCACTGTTTAATAATCTACCTTCCACTTTTTCTAATTCTATTACCCATCGTCGCCTACATTCGTCTTCACTCGGAATTTCCTGTATAGAATAATACCGTGCTAAATTTGGATGTACAAATTCAGCATCTATTATCTTTTTAACTGCATAAGCTTCTGCTATATCACGTGTTAACTTAACTGCTCGTCCACCTAATTTCTTATAAGTAGTATAAGCTTCTCCAAATGAACCTTCTCCTAAAAACTTAGGTCTATTTCCTCTTGGCTCTTTCGTTCTTAACTTAGGAGTGATGCCATACTTCCTCCATAACCCAGTCATAACTGGTTTCGGTAAATATGCTAAGATAGCATCGTTTTGTTCATAAGTTAAAGGTTTGTAACGTGGAACTCCCCACTCATTTCTATGCCTATCATCCACTGGATTTATGGAAATCCATAATTTTCTATACTGGTCTCTTGTCATTAATGGTTTTAAATTCAACATTCCAAATTGCCTTGGGCCTGTTATATCAACTACATACCATTCGTTATTAATTTTTAATTCAACCCACGAATGCTCGAAATTATACGCCATTCCCTTAAACCTAGGAATTACCGTAGCCCATATCACATTATTAGGTATTTGGTGTGCATTTAGAAAGTTAGAAAACTCATATGATACTTCTACGCATCTTGCATCTATATTACGATAAAATTTATAGAAATCAATTATCAAATCTTCTATCATATCTTTAGATGGATTTTGTTCGTATCTACTTGCTATTACTATATCAAAAAATTTAAGCATACCGTTAGGCATCAACACGACATTTCCTGATTGTATATCTAAGTAGTCCAAATTTTCTCCGAGTTCTTGTATAAGAGCACACTTCAAGCTTTTAATTTGCTTACTGAATGACAACAGCAATTCAAAATCTTTCTCGGATAAACGTCTAGCAACACTTCCATTATCCCAATATATCACACGAACGCCACTGAGAAGTTTAACACACCGAAATCTACCCGATAATATATAATTATCAAATACCTGTGCTATAGCTGGTAAGTCTGCTTTATTACCAATCAATTTCTGGCCTTCGGCTTTCTCCATTTCAATTATCCACGCTCTTTTAGGTGTATGTGGTATTTCTTTAATTGAATAATATCTAACTAAATTTGGGTGTTTAAAATTAGCATTTATTAACTTCAATACACCATACGCCTCATTTTTATCAGTAGTTAATTTTACAACTCTATCTTCTCTACCACTAAAAGCCTGTCCATACATCCCTTCTCCAATGCGTTTACCTATTTCATACTTGCTTATCAACCCAGTCCGAGTAGTACTTGGTAGCTCTTTCATAACATTAAAATTTTGTTCGTATTGTTGTCCAACCATCTTTCGTACAAAATCTAAAACCAATTCCTTATCTTTGATATCGTTATCTACCTGATAATTATAGGCGGAATCTAATAACTCCTTATACCTTGGTCCCGGTTTAATATTCATTGCAATTAAATCCATGCCCGTAACCAATGCAGCTACTATTCTTGCTGCTGCTTCCGGTCCAACAACTAAAGACGACATAAGTTCATCAAACCAAGTTACTTTAGCCATATTGTCGGTTCCAGACGGCGCTGACAATATTCTACCAAAATGGTCTGACCTACTAATCGCAACTAAATATTTATGATTTAGTCCTAGTTTATCCATCTCTCTATATAGTTTAATTGCAGTTGATTTTCTAATTGGTTTATTCAAGTACCAATTATTAATTAGTAAATGCCGCCGTACCAAGAACGCTACCTGTTCGATAAGCTGAATATTATTTGTTAACTTATCCATGAACTTTCTTGCAATAGGTTCGCCCTCATCTTCATGGCCTCTTGATGTTATCCTACCATCTATGACCTCAGTAGTAGCTGGCTTCCCTAAATCGTGGCATAAGCAAGCAAACATAAACGCAGTTGGATATTCTAAACTATTCCTATACTTGGTTCCCTCATCAACTACGAGTAAAGTGTGATTCCAACAATCTCCCTCACCATGCCAGTCCGGTTCCTGCATCGTTCCTACCAAGATTTCTAATTCAGGGAAGTATCGTTGAATTATACCAACGTATCGTGCGAAATTAAGACCCAACGATGGTTTATTTCCTCTAACTAATAGCTTACCGAACTCCTCGAATACACGTTCTCTTGGCAACGAATCCAATTCGCCACGAGCTACCATTTCAGTGCATAATCTTAAAAGGTCCGGGTCTACCCTAAATTGGAATCGGCCTACGAACTGCATAACACGATATACACGTAGTGGGTCTTCCATGAACGTATCTGCATTTACGTATCGTAATACGCCATTCTCGATATCTTTAATACCACCAACTGGGTCTCTATAACTGCCGATTATAGGGTCATAAAATATAGCGTTGATTGTCAAATCCCTGCGAAGAACCGCTTCATCAGTTGTAAGAAAGGGGTCGGGGACAACATCGAAACCTTTATGACCAATACCACTTTTCTTCTCAGTTCTAGGAAGAGAAACATCGTAATCACCAACCTTGTAAACTCCAAAATGTTTCCCTACTAGATTTACCTCACCATACTTAGATAAAAGCTGTTCTAGTTCTGGTTGTGGTAGTCCAAATACTTCAATATCAATATCTTTGCTGGGCATTCCCATTATTTTATCGCGAACCCAACCGCCGATTACGTAAGCTTTACCGCCTAACGCGACTACATCTCTGGCAAACTGCTCTACAAAGTCCATTATTTCTTACTCCTATGATGCTGACATGCGTACACACTTCTTTCTCCTAAGTACGCATTAGGGTATCCCATATTATTACAACCTTCTTTCCAACACTTTACAGTTGGTATGAACTCGTATCTGCCATCCGGCTGTTTAATTAATCTATTCTCTTCGTAACGACTTTCCTTCCACGAATGCGGATGTGCTGGGTCTGCCAAACATAGATGTATTCTTTTCCGCTTATGCTCTTTTAGCGTTTGTTGCTTGAACATTGGCTGTTCGCCTATATCAGGTGGGTCACAACAAGCACATTTATCGCCGTGCTCAGGACATACTGCTCCACATATATCATCTTCTGGGTTTATTTGATAAGCTTGCCATTGCTCTCTCGTAATACCAACTCTTTTTAACCAACAATCTTCTAATACGTCATCTTGAACTCCATTTAAAATTGTTTTTCCACTCTGTAATTGTTTATTTACAAATTCTTTTAGAATCCTAAGCATTGAATAAGAAGGTGCTCCTTCTTCTGGGTAGCATAAATTAATCTGCTCTATTAATTTGAGTGCCATAGTTATTCGTAAAAAGTGTTTAACTACAACTACTCTTCTATAACGAACCTCATCTAAAATACCAAAGTCATATCCACAATCCGATAAGTCAACATCCGGAACTTCAGTTGTAACATAAATATCAATGCTACATTTATCTTCGCAAAATCTACCAGCTCCTAAAATAGCACCAGCTATGGATTTAGAAAATGCAGTTTCTGCAATTGGGCTTGCTCTAAAGCCAGCACCCAAATCGCCAAATAGTGGTTCAGGACAACCTCTTGTAGCATCTTCGTAAAATCCTTTTGGTTGCATAATTTTTATTTTTTGTTTAGTTGCTGTTGTAGCATGATAATATCTCATTTTATTTACCTCGATACTATCTTAGAGCCGTATCTCTTAGTCCATCTTCGAGCTATATCCGGATGTTGTGACCAAAGATAACGACGTTGTGCTTCGGACTTAAATGGATTTGCTTCGTATCCTAAACTTCGTGCTGATATAAACTTAGCATTGATTAGAGGTACATCAGCATATATTCTAAACTCAGATAAGAAATCGTCCGGCCCATATCTCGCATATGCTTCGTGTATTTCTGATGGAATATTATGTGGGTCAGCTACTACGATACCACATTTATCTTTAACTACACCTTTAAATGAGTCAGCCATTCCAAATATTACTGGGTTCTTAGGCCCGCCTTTATCTTCTCTTGTCATAATATATTGGGTCATTGCATCTATACGAGTATTTGGCGTATCTCCGCGACTTTGTTTATATGAAATTGTAGTTCTCCACCAATTAATGGCACCACGAGCTACCCCCATTAATGCTCCTCCATAAAGTCCCATTATAGATTCGTCCTCCATTGCATACCGATGTATTAAATCCGGTAATGACTCGTCCCCACGTGCTACTTCACCCATTCTAATTAATTCTCTCATTATCAATAATGCATCATCGTAATTTGTAGTAAAGCTAACAACCTTATCCCTACCTCCGCCAAGACCGCCGGATTCCTGCCCACCGCCTGCTCTTAAGTATCCACTTTGTATTACAGCAGGTAAATTAGTAGTTGCATGGTATAACGGTACGTTTATACTACTTATTTCGACAGGCTGACCAACAATATAATGCTCAGTACTATGCTTATATCTAATTTCACCGCCCCAATCTTTAAAAGGAACTATTTCTCCTTTCTTCATATAGACTTCGTTCTGTTCGTATTCTGGATTGTTTTCACACTCATTCCATCTTAACACTTTCTCTATCTCATACCATCTAGTCCACGGTGGGAAATCAAAAGACTTAAATGGGGTATCAATTACCAATCCGCCTTGCTCATACTTAATATCATGCCACCAATACTTAAGTGCATCTAATTGCTTATTAGTTGCTGGTTTACTTAATTGTAAAAAGCCATTACCAAATTGTCTAAATGTAGTTCTAATATTTCCAGCAGCCATAAAATTAACTGCTCCACCAATAACTGTAGAATGCTCTCCACGCAAACCTGTTGTGGCTTGGGCGAGCGAAAGTAAATGGCCCTCTGGAGTAATCCAATCCGCTTCAATGAATATAAAAGTTTGATGTATTTGAAAATCCGCGTCTGGATTTAACATAGTTTATCCTCCTCGTGCCAAATCCATTCTTGGTACTATTCTTGGAGGTGAAGGTAATGGTCCTTCCCATGCTAATATCTGCTCTTTAAAGCTCGGTCCTTTAGATAAAACTGCCATATACGGCCAAGAACAAGTTAGCGCCATCCATGCTAATACAATTACGTGATTACCATAATCGTATAAATTACAATCTTTCTTCCACGACTCTACTAATCGTACAAATTTCTTTAAGCCTTCCATACCTTCATCTGCCACGTACACTGCAACTGCATCTGAGTAATGGTCTGGGTTTCCATGCTTCTTGATAATACTCAACCATTGTTGTAAAACATGGTCTCGGTCCCCAATATCGTAACTCATGCCACAAGACCTATACACTCCTTCAAGTTCAAGACGATGACATCGTCTGAATTTACCTGCACCATATCCAGTTTCCTGTATTGGTATCACTGGCGGACTAAGTAAATGCCCGTTTAGATAATCTGGTACGCAATTTGGACAGAACCGAGCTTGTGGTGCTGGATTTTGTTCCATATGTGGATTTAGAGCTTCTTCTACCAATTGATTCAATTTATTGACTGCATCTATAAGCTCAGGTGTAAGATATGGATTTATTTTGTATTTAGGATAACTACTTATACAAAACCGCATAGATTTACCCAGTGAAATTAAAACATCGTAACAAGCTGCTGATATTGCATTCATTTCGGGCGTTGTATACTTGCACCCAAGTTTTGCTTTATAATCAGTCGCCATTTCTATTAATACCTTACTAATAATTGGAACACCATTAATTGTTTGTATAGCATAATTTCGTAATCTAATAATTCTATCGTTGTACTCTTTCTTTGTTTGCCACTCTTTTCTCCACGGACGTGGGCAATTATAATATTCATCTAAATGTTCTAATACATAATCTCGTGAGTATTCGGTCATACATTTATTTATTATTCCCATTTCCTCACGAATATGACCTCGTTCTATACTTACTGATATACTTTCAATATCTTTCCAACCAGCACCAAAGCTCTGATGCATTTTATGTAAAGACCCTAAAATACAATGAGTCGCTTCTGCAATTCTTTGTGCGCCTAATTCATATTCAGTTGCAGCAGTGTATCCACCGCCTGTAAACATACCGCCATAATCTTCACTTAGAGCGCATTTGCAAGTCATTTCTTCGATTCTCCCATTGGTAAAAGTAAACCTGCTTTGTAACCGCAAACTGCACAAATAATCGTAAGGGCGGTCTCTACTACGAACTGGTCGCCCTTACAATCGGGGCATGTCAATAACCCCTCTTTATGAATCTCGTTCATTCTTTTGGTGATTCCTTCTTCTCTTCAACTTTTGGTTCTTCAGTTTTAACTTCCTCTTTCTTTTCTTCTTCTTTTGGTTTTTCTTCTTCAGTCTTAACTTCCTCTTTCTTCTCTTCATCGGTCTTCGGTATAGCCTTCTCTACGTATAGATAAAGTGCACCACATAATGCGCCAACTACGATGAGTCCTATGCTCATCATATATTTGGTCGTATCACCAGTATCCATAGCGCCTTGCAATCCCACGACTCCAAGAGGTAGCAATGCAACTGCTACCAGTAGAAGTACGGTTTCAATTTTCTTTATACCTTCATCGTCCCTTAACTCTACCTTCATTTTTCTTCACCTTTCCTCTTTTCTTTTTAACTCCAAATTCAGGAAGTGCATCTACTAATATTCTGGTTTTAATATTCTTGCACTCCCAATATTCATCGCACAATATTGAGTCACATAACTTATCAGTTTTACCGCACTCTTGGTATATTATGTGCATTTGGTTTCACATCCTTATCTTTTACTACGAATCCTTTAGATTGAGTATGCATATTCCCGCAATCATTACATTTGTATGATTCCAACGTAAATCCGTCGTACATTAAGTTCATTTTACCACCACATGAAGTACATACTATTTTCATATTCGTAGCTGGCACTTACCTCACATCCGTATACTTAACTCGTTTCCATTCAGATTTCTTCTTGCGTTTTTTCTTCATTATGTTTTCTACATATCCTCGTGATAATGGCACTCTTTCTATATAGCCACTTGATATTAATATAGGACGATTTTGACTTTCCAGAAACTTCCTATATTCTTCATCGAGTTTTTGTATTTCTGAATACGATAATGCACATCCACGAGCGCCGCCGTTGCCACCACCTCCACCAAGTTTATAATCAACTACCAATCTCATAGGACATTGGTCATCTGTGCCAAGACCAATAGTTAGCCACTCGCCTTTGGTCGGCGCAATTGCGGCTATATCTCTAGATGATGCTAGAAATACTTTTGTAAAACTAACTCCGTCATTTATAACCCATGTTGATGTCATAGCTATGTTATTATAAACAGCATTTACAAAAGTAGATGCAGTCTTAGCACCACCACTGCCACCTGTGTATTGAGTTATTTCATAATCTTCTTTAACGACTGGATTGTGTGGAGCTACTTGCGTAGCATCTCTAGTAATTGTTAAATCGAAATCAGCACTTGCTAAATCCGAACCAATGCAATATAGTTGCAGTGTAGCACTGTTTATAGTAATAGGCCCAAGTGCTGCTAACGTAGATGTATCGAATAAAGCAGCACGTCTCCAAATAGAATAAGTGCCAGCAAGAAATTTTTGGCCTATGTATTGAGTTGCGGCAGATATCGTACCAGTAGCTTGTGCTTGTAATAGCGCGTAATTGGCATTAGTCGAAGATAAGCATCTGGATACTGGCGTGTTATCCGTAAAAGTTATAGTTGGCACTATCTAACTCCTCCGACATCTCTTGCAATAATATGCAGTTCCTGTTTCAGTTGGTACTACAGAGAATCGTTTTGTTACTCCACCGCACTTTGCACAAAATATTTTAATTCCTTTTGGGCCAAGACGTAATGGATTTTGTTCAGTCCCAAGTGCTATTATTTCCAAATTTGGTATACCTTCTTCGCCCAATACAGTTACATACTTGAGTTCTGGCTCGGTTCTACCCTGATACGACGACATATATACATTGCCTTTAATCTTATACCACTTTCCTTTTTCCAATGTCTCGCCACGGCTAAACCACTTTACTCTATTATGAGCTTTGTCTTCTAGTACATAGAATATAAATTTACCATATTTATTCTCGCCTGCTTTTTCATAAGATACTTTGAGTACATAAGTGCCTTCGCCTACACTAAACCCGCCTTTGCTTGATTCCCATTCCCATCTATTATAGTTAGCAACCATACTTGCTGCTGTATTTAAGAATTTGTGAGATACTACACCGTCCTTTGCTATAACAATTAAGTTATTAGTATAATTCTCAAAGCCTCTATCTATCGGTCGTGTCGGCAATACAGTCTTGGCCCATTCAATTACATTCTTTGCATGAGCTACGGCAGTCGCAGATGGAGGCTGCGCTGAAATATCACCCATCATATACGCCATCATATACGAGTATGCTACTTTTGCGGTTGCAATTGCATCACCGCCTTCCTCGATGATGCCATTTGCCTTTGTTACACTCATCCAACCTAATTTATTAATTATATCTGATACAAATGCCAAATAGAGTTCTAGATTGTATTTAATTATACCGCCACCCATTGTAGATTCAGCAGCAGTGCTTAATGCTAAATGTAGATATCTAAACCACTTAACTATTGCAGACGGGTCTTTATGACCTAAAAAGTCCTTAAGACATGAACTTCCAACTTGCTTGTGGTCTCCTTTATCATTTTTAACAATATAAGTTTCGTTTCTATACCTATTTTCTAAACAATGGTCGCAGTGAGTTCCAGTATGCCTAAAAGTTTCGGGTATTGCTTCGCCGGGTACAGCTCTAAGTAAATTACCGCTTGGTGATGGTTCTGCAATGCCTATAAAGGACCAGCCTGCTAATTTAGGTGCATCGCCTTCTATTCTAACTAAGTAATGTCTTGTAACATTACCAAATTTATCAGCCTTATCGTCAACACCAATATTGGTAAGTGTAATAGGAGGCGTACCTAGCTTCGTGGCTTTCTTAGTTAATTTAGCAATAGCTATGCGTAGTCTTTCTATATTTTGTTCGGGTACACTAAATATTTTAGTTTTTTCCTGTTCTGGCGTAAGCTGTACCGGAACACTTTCTTCTTCATCATCTGGATTCATTTCGTAGCGCATATTAATTTCTCCCTATCCAATTTTGTGCTAACTCAAACGTAGCTTCAGTTGCTAAATTTTTTAAATAACTTGTTAACGATACTACTTTTTGGTTCCCTGATTTATAACTATCTACTAACTCAGGTAAATAACCATTAACTTGTTTTACTAATTTTTGTAATGAAGCTTTTAAATCCCCTGATAACACTTTAATATCTTTGGGTATAAAATCATACGGAATAAAATCTGCAAAATCTTCGTAACTAGAATGTATTGCTTCGTTACTGAATGTAGTATGAAGTGGATTACAGATATCCTGTATGAAATGTATAGCTTGCCCGAGTGATACTAAATCCCGCTTATTATAAAATTCTATTATTTTATTAATTGCATTACCGATTCCTGCCGGAGTTTGGTAATGGTCTAAAAAATTTTTATATAGTTGCTTATCCGGAATTTGTATTCCTATCAATATCTGGGTTTTTTCAATTTCAGAAAACGGCAAATAACTTAATGCTAGCATCGCCATGCTATTATGCGTATTGTCTGACCAGCCTATTCGCATTTAACTATCTCACCTTCGTAGCATAATTGGTTATTTCTTTAATATAAACATCTCCGTGGTCGAAACTTCCAAACGTATACGGCGATTTAACGGCACAGAACCAGCGAGCATATGGATTTTTAGATTCCTTCTCTGGAGTCTGGTATTTTTTAAGTACCCGCCATTCCCATTCACCGTCTGGAGTATTCATTTTCCATATTTCGATTGGGTCTTCTAAGTCGTGCATTTGAGTTGGCTTCTTGGGATTTTGCTCAACTCCCATCTTAGGAGAACGCCCTTGCATCTGTGATGGGCAATTGCAATCTTGTGCAAATCTATTGCATCCAGTACATATCGGGTCGCCTCGTTTTTTAATATACCTAACAGGCTTACCACATACTAAACAATCATAATCGATTCTATGACTGAATGGGTTCATTTCACTTTTTTTTGTGAAATGTTTCGCAACATCACCAGCGGCTTGTATAGCCATTGGAGCAACTGCGGCTACTACAATGGGGGCTATGTTCTGTTCGTATGACGGACTAAGCTTCCTTTCGTAATCACAATAATCACATCCTTCAAATCCTTCTTTCACTCCTACGCCAATGTCACCACCAGACCATCTCCTTCCACTTCTAACTCCCATTAAACCACACTTGGGACATTTTTTTCCACCGGGTCTTTCATATTTTATGTGCCCACAATATTCACATTTAGAATAACCCTTTCCAAGCCGAATACCATAGTCTAACCCTTTTTTACCACATTTAGGGCATTTAAGTGGATTCTCATCGTACTCTGTGGAGTTCTGTTCTGTAAAAATACTAATACCTTTCTCTATCCAGTGATGGCCGTTACCGCATGTATGCTGGACTCGGCCTCTACCAAGTCCCATACCTACAACTGGCGGCTTTCCGCAAATAGGGCATGATGGTGCTGGATTCTGTTCTGCTGGATACGCACTTCCGGTAATGGATACGGCACTACCAAATGCTTTTACAATAATACCGTGGCCTTTCAAGCATCTGCCTTTGTATACTTTTGCACCGTCTTTAAAGTAGATGGGTCTAATCTCATGAGCGCCCGGACCTTCATTCTCATATCTAATCTCACTATTACATTTTCCGCATATTCCCGGTAACGCCGGATTTTGTTCATGCATAGGCAAATATCGAACCGGATATTGTACTGGAGTTGCTTCTCCTTCCATTGCCTCAACTCTTATTCTTAACCGACCTTCTGCTTCTGCCTTACACGTTAAGCATATGTCTTGCATACCAGATGGCAACCCACATTTATAGCATACTTTAGGCATGACCAAGTGTTTCTTAGTGACTTTCTTAAACATAGTTGTGAACAGTTCTCGTAACTGTTTATACTCTTTATTGTAGCCGGGTAGCGGGAATACCTTCTTAATAATTTCTCTCATAACCTTATTTGCTTTAAGACGGCCTTCGGTTATATCATCTAGTGTAGTATAGCCCTTAAGCTGATTTATGATTCCTTCTAGTTCTTTGAATTTATCTAATACAAAGTGCTGGTCTTCACGTTGTACGCCAAGCAGTCGTATTAAATATCTCAGTTGCAATATTAGTTCGTCATACATTGGGTCCGATGATATTACCATTTTATTCACCTACCTCTCTTTGCTAACCACCATTTACAAACTTCATCTTCTGATATACTTCTGCCAGCTTGTCGTTCTAGATTTCTAAGTTCTCTCATTAATCCGGCGTGTTTTACTCTAACTTGGCCTCTTGAAAGTTCACCATCACAAGTTAAATTCTCTGGCGATAATGAGCTATATATTCTAGAGAATTGGTCCATGAGTTCATCTGGCACTTCTGGATTTTCTATAAATCCTTGTTCACTCATTTCTCTAATCGCATCTCTATGTCTTTCCTCGTCTAGAGCCATATTATAAAATTGAAGTGCTGCTGGAGTGCTTGCATAATAGCCGGATAACGTCGAATAGGTTTCCATGCCTTCCTGCTCGTCTTTTATTAACGCTTCGGCTCGCATTTTCTTTTGTAGATATACTGGAGATGGATTCTGTTCCGGATGTGTTCTTCTATATTCAGCAACCGTTAGATGCGCTCCATATTTTCCGGGCGACCCTTCATAGAGCTTCCATACACGACTAAACAAACCATCAAACACCCTACGAAGCCTTATTTTATAACCCTCTTTTCTTAGTATCTCAGTCATTTCTCTTGCAGCGGATTCGTCGTAGAAATGAGTAAGTACGTTCCAGTATTTTATTTTCTCTTCTGGATTCTCCTCTAACCACGGTGGGTCGTACATACCGGAAGTAAAATCTTGAACTGGACGCGATACCCACCTTGGTGGATGCTGATACACTACTTCTATACCAGCTCTTCTCGCCATATCATCCATAGTCCTAATAGCATCTTGTTTATCGTCTGTATAGTAAGACTTAGCATCGTTGAATACCCCGTTATCGTACCAAGCTACAATCCATTCTCCGTATTCAGTCTTTTTAAGTCTAAGTTTTACGGTCATTACGGTTCACCTTCTTGTCTGCGTTGCTGCCGTTCTAAATATTCAATCTCCGATAAGTTTTCATCTTCTGGTATGATTCCGCGTTTTGGATGCGCCCGTTTCGTTTTACTTGCCTTTTGTAATCGTTCTCTAGCCTTGCGTTCTTCTATGAGCTGCCTAACTTCTGCTGCCTTTTCTTCTTCAGTTAATACACTTTCGTCATATTCTTCCGAAAGTGGATTTATCATATAACCTTCGTGTATTCCTTTTTCTCGTGCCTTTGCCCAACAACATGCTACTACATTTTTCTCCGGAGTTCCAAATTTATGTGACTCATCGCCATAGCATACTAATTCATTGCAACATGTAGTATAGCTACTGTCAGAATAAGTTTGTGGATTTTCTTTTCCACAATTTTCACAATGCAACGTGGGATTTGTTTCTGGATAATATTCACCAAATAATTCCCCAATTGTTTTACACCTACCTTGCTGGAAGTGCATATTGTATTCCTTCTCAGTTAGAAATGACTGATTACATCGCTTACAAACTCTTGGCTCATCTGGATTTGCTTCTCTAATTCCAGTTCTCCTATACGATGCTCTACATGATGGACATAAACCAAACGATTCTACTCTCTTTAGTTGCCTATATCGCTCTCCGCAAACGGAGCAATTGGGATTTGGGTTTTCTTGCCAATCATCTTTCTCTATTATCTTTTCTATTTTCTTCTTTAACTGAGCATCGGTTAGCTTTTCCAGTTTCTTCTTGGAAATACCAGTCCAATTTGATATTAAAGCTATTGTTACATCTCTATTATATTTGGGAATATATTTAGCTACGTTAACTGGATTCTGCTCAATTGATTCTATCTCAGATTCGTGCTTCAATACAGTAAAATTACGAACCATTATAACCCACGTATCGGAATTGAAACGACTATCAACATATCCATAACTATAACTCCCATTTTTGTTTTTGAATCTTACACGAGTTCCAATTGTGATATTCGGAACTATATTAGGTACGGTCTTTAATTTTCCTTTTTTCATTTGCTCTATAAGTTCTTTACATTCAGAGCAATATTCTTTACCTTTTGGTTTTCTATTACCGCATTCAGGGCATTCGTCATTCGACCAATTGGGGTTAATTTCAGTATCACCCAGATATTTCTTTATTCTTTCAATAGCATTTTTTCCACTAAATAATTTGTTTCTTTCACCAAGTTTTTCAACTACAAACTTGTAAGAATAAGCTCCGAGCGAGCCTCTGTTTACCCTACCTTCAACATACCCAACTCCAAGCTTCCTTAGTGCAATGTAGTTGCTATCATTATCCACCACTTCAAAGTCCGGAAAAGCAGCTCTTATGAAGTCAATTTCTTTTGATGTATATTCGCGGTCGTATCGGTCTGGATTTATTTCAGTAATCGTATCTCCCCAAACTGTTGCATGACATCTCGGACAAACTATAGTAGTACCTTTTGGGCATTTCTCACCGCATTGATGACATTCTACTACATATTTCTTATACAACATCATAACTTCTACGAAAGGCAGTGAGAATAAATGGTTTATTTCAGATTCTGGAATGCTTTCTCCATCTCTTGTCCGCATTTCTATTATATCGTTTACCATATCTGTTTTCTTTATTTGACGAGGATTTTGTTCTGAGTAAGGCGATACATTAGCAAATATAACTTCGTGACCACAACCGCCGCATACATATACGCCTGCTCTATGAGACATCCAATAAGTGCCACCGCACATTGGGCATGGTGCTGCAAATGGATTCTGTTCTACGTCCGATAGAATCTTATCTAATCCCATACAGAAATTGCAGTAATTTTTATCTTTATCAGTCGATTTTAATGACATACCACATCGTTGGCATCTATTAGGCCCACTATATCGAGACTTATATTTCTTTTTGGCTGATGGATTGGCTAACGCTCTAACATGAGCAGGAACGCGGACTTTTATTTTATTTACATCGCCCGGATAATGGGCAACACAGTAAATATTTCCGCGGAACGCAACGTACTGCTCCTCTGTTACGGTTCTTTTACATATGCAACATTTTACAGACATGTTACTCCAAAGTCTAAGTCCTCTTCGATTGGGACTTCTTCAGTCTTCTATCCCATGCCGAGTAACTCTGCAGCGCCGCCAACATATGAGTAAACCATGCTCTGGGTCATTCGCATCCGGAGAGAAAGCTACTATTGAATCTTTGGGCTGCGTTTTAAATTCGTGTAAATAATGCTGCCCTGTAGTATTTCCATATTTCTGTCTAAGTTTTCCTTTCTTAGATGTGAACTTCCATTTGTCACTGTGGTAGCCGATTGCCGAAAAACTTCCGATTCGCACTAATACTTTCGGTTGCGGAATATTTATTGAATACATTTTAGTTGGTGCAAAGTCATGGAACTTTGCATAAACTTCTTTTCCAACTTCTACTTGCCTCGCCGGTGGATTTGGTGATGGATTAATCATCATTGCTGGATTATCTTGGTATCCATTTAGCATCCCATGAGGATTTGCTTCAGGTAAACGCATACCAGCATCCCGATGCCGAAGAATCATATCCGCATGTGCTCTAGCTTCCGGTTCAGTTGTAAACACGGCGCTTATTTGATTACCTAAATAGTCGTCTCCAAGCCCACCCATATATTGATTTCTTAATTCTTTCCAATTAGCAGAGAAACAAATATCATCAATAGTAGATAGATGGGTAGGTTCCGTAACTACCCAAACCCTTTCTAATCTCGGGTTATTTTCTAATCGTCCTTCCTGCCACGGAATATAGCTTTCCATCTGACTACCACAAGTCCTACATACATTTTCGTTACCCATTGCACCACCGCATCGAGGACAATAACTTCTTGGGTTAGCCTCAGATTCCATATACGGATGAATCCTATCTCGTATAAAAGACGGAAGTTCATTCCATTGTCTTGCGGCATATTTAGGCACATATTTCCGATTCATATGAACCGCTCTTAGTAGCCAAAACCGCTTACCGGAACTGGCTCGGTTCCAATACTCGGCTTCTTCTGACTTTTCTGGCGGTCTTAACCAAACTGTTTCCTGATTCATCATTTCACCCTCATTTATCAACTACAATCGCTTGTATCGGTTGTGGCGGTTTCGGTATTTGTTCTTGCGTCTTTCTTGTTATTTCCTGTTTCATAAACGCTATGAAATTTTGTATATCGAGTGATTGACTTCTTTCCTCAGCATTCATTATATCATCCCAAATAGATTCAGCAGCATGAACATGCATTTGTAATTCTCTTGTATTATTAGATTGAAATGCTTTCCAGCCTTCGTGTAAATGTTGCCATATAACGTCTCGTATTCTGGCGGTCTCATTTGGGTCTGTAGTAGATTGCGGTTCTTCCTCGTCTTCTTCCTCGTCCTCAATTTCTGCACATGTATCGCATATTTCGTCATCGTCTCCACATAAGCAGCAGAGGTCATCTACTATATCTTCACATTCGTCATTGCCGCATTCTTTACATACTTTGCCCAATATTTCACCCTCATATATTTCTATACTTCTCGTGCAACATTTCCATAAAGTCTTTACCCATTAGCTTTTCTATTTCTCGTAAAAAGAAATCGTCAGATACATCCAGTAAAAATCCTTCCATATACTCAGAAATCATTTTTATTATTTCTTTTCTTTGCCACGCTTGTATATCTTGGTCTATCTTAAGTTTACGATGAATTAAATGTAATCTCCCATCATCGCACCGTTCACGTGTCACTATATCTCTTGTTTGTGTAACTGGATTTGGTTCCATCCTTGCTTTCAACTCTTCATATTCTTTTTTATTCCAAGGCATTCCACAATCATCACAATATTTCTTTCCATCACTAGCAATATAATACTTTGACCACCCGCATTTTAAACAACCACGATAGTCGGTACGCCGCGAAAACGAGGCTGGATTCATTTCCCTACCAGTTCTGCAAAGTATATCACATTCGCGACATAACAGATTTGGCCCGTGTATTGGCCTACCACATCTTTCACACCAAGGCATTTTAATCACCGCATTGCAATAAATTCAAATCCGCCCGGTCTACGCCCTCTCTTCTGTGCCAATTGCTGCGATTTGGTTTTTAAAACTTGGATTGGTACTCTATATCGTTTTTCCAAATCTTCTTTTATTATTTTAATTCGTAACCGCATTGCCTTATTATCTGCGCCGGGTATCCAATACACTGTTACCGGACCTTTGCCTGCCGCATCTTTAAATTCTGCATCCTGTCTAGCCAACCGTTCTTTTACTCGTCTTTGGTACTCAGACATTATTACTGCCTTTGTAGACATCACTGCTGACTTTGTACGCGGCCAGAATGGTTTAAACGAGTCACGTGGACTAAATGGGTCCGTTGGGCTAATTGGGTCCGGGTCTGGATTTTGCGAATAAGCTGGTACGGCTGGTAGAAGGCCTCGTGGATTCTGCTCTCCAATAACAGTCGGTATTCCAACCGTATCTCCTGCCGGGTATTGCCCACCAGTTCCACTTGCAATCCGTTCTATAATTCCGATTTTAGCCTGCGGTGGATATTGATGCCAAATTCCACATGTTATACGAGCCAACCTTTCTTTTGGTATTCTACCATACCCTTGCTTAACTACTTGCGTCATTGCTTTGAGCCATTCTTTTGGCGGCTTTGCTCCTCGACCTTCTCGTATCTGCGGAATTTTACTAAGTAATTCCTGCTGGCGTTTTGTAGATACAGGTGGATTCTGTTCTAGTGGTGCAACCTGCTTTCTTAGCTTGCGTTCTTCCGGTCTTAGATATTGTTCTCGTACAGTTTGGAAGTATGGATGAAGCTGGCTTCTTTCCATACGCTGTGGTTTTTCTGTAATACGAGGATTCGATTCTACTATTTCAAATTCCCAATCGTATAAGCTTATGGGCAATCCTTTGCAACTAACTAAAGGCCCACCTACACCCTCGTCATAACCCTGATGCTCAGCTTTGCTATAAGCTATATGCGATATAGTCCATAGTCGATTTGTCCATTTCCCATATTGTCCATCACGATTTAATATTTTTATCTTGTCTCCTATTTTCACGCGAGGATTCTGTTCCGTTTTCGTCATAGACGATTCCACTACTTTTCTAGCGAGGTTTATGTGTTGCTGTGATATTCTTGAATCGCCGTGTGGTTTAATCCAAACCTCACCATTTCCCCTCATTACAATAGGTTCAGTTGTAGAGTATAAATTATCGCCTTGGATACTTAACCCGCCTGCCGCGCCTACAGTTGCACCTGCAATAAATTTCTCAATAAGGTCTTCCTGCTGTTCTGGTAGATATCTAATTACAGTTCCCTTATCTTCCATACCCGGTTCGTCAGGTGAAACCAATTGTACAGTTGCAAATTTAGGAAGTATTTCTTGAGCGTATTTTAAATGTCTTGCGGTCGTTGGGTCCGAATGAAGTGATTGTCTTTTTACTTTATATACAGGCTGGAATCCACTTTCAGTTACTCCAGCACTAACCAAAGTGGCAATTGGTTCAGTATAAGAATATAAAGTATCTCCTCGAATGGACAAACCACCTATTCGTCCCTCGTGTGCATAACCCATGCCAAACGATTCTACTAGTTTCATTTGCCTGATATTATATTCCGGATTCTCCTCGTACATTTTAATCACCTATGATATCGTGCAACGTTTTCTGTTCCGAGTAATTTATTTTCTAAATCTATAATTCTTTGTCTTAACGCACTAATTCTCGTATCTAAAGTCGATTGTTCTTCTGGTGTTAATGCATTTGCGTTCAATGCGTTTGCAATTATCCACTCCCTCCACGCTGAATCTATACAGTATCTATCACCTAACTTTCTCTTACCAAACATATCTAAATAATATTTACAATTGCCAATACGTTCATTAATAGTACGTATTATGTCACTAACTGAACGAGGATTCTGTTCATGTCTTCCTGCTAGTTCTGCTCTGTGGTCCATTACTATATCAGTTACTTCAGTATACGGCAATGCGCCACAATTACTGCATCTATTACAGTCCTCGTCCAATGAATTATCGAATACGGTATCTTGCTGACATACTAAACAGTAATTTCGACCGGGCATTTGTCTTGGGTTTTCTGCATAGCCTCTTAATTGCATTGCTGCATTCCTCCCCTCGAGTGTTAACGCATTTTTATTATTCATTAACCCTTTTACTTTTAACGATGCTCGAACTTCATCAGGACTTTCTCTCATACCTTTCTGTTTAGCCTCATATCCTCTTAAATCCCGAATACCCGCATAAGATGATTTTAATCCAATAGTGCATTGCAATAATATTTTCTCGTCCTCTGTTAATTCTACACCAACTGGTGGTAATACATGCGGTGCGTCCAGTGGACTAACAAATAGTTCAACATAATATTTAGTACCGCCCTCGTAATAATGCCCGATTTTTAAATATGATTGGCCTTGCCTTAATGGTACTTCGATGCCACCAGCTATGGCCTGCTGTATTGGCATATCCGATATTATATCCTCGTTATATCCACCTCTAACTGCTTTTGTTTCTCCAGTTATTTCGTTATGATAAACATGAAGTTCGCCTTCTGACCCACTAACACTTACTTTCTCTCTTACATCAACATGTACTAACGGTCTTACATTTTCACCTCTAGCGTAAGAATTAACCGAATCCTGCACCCAACCCGGTGCTTCTTTTAGCGGGATTACATATGACATTTAATTCACCTTCATGCGGGATACAACATAATCGTTCCGGGGTCGTACCATTCTAAATACCAACCAGCTCTATCGAGTAAAGTTTTTATTCTTGGATGCATCCAGAATCCCATGCCCGTATTATCGGGACCATTATAATTGGCTAACATCTGGCCGTCCTTTCCTATATTTTCACCATCAGTCCAAATGCCGCCATTACTTCCAGTTCCAAATTCTTCAGATGGACGAAGATGCCACTTCTCACCCATTATTTTTCTTATTTCTTGCATTAAAGTTTCTCGTCTCATCGTAATCGGATAAATAGTTGTTGGATTCGATTCAGAAAAGCTTTCTCGCCTTGCTGTATCTATAGCTTCGATTACATCGTCTTCATCAAGGTCGGGGTGCACCCTTTCTACTTCCTGTAGAATTTGATGGTCTTTCATACCAGTCCCCATCAAATCTTCTATCTCAGAAACCACGTGTGTAGGGACATCGTAACCACCGGCAGGAAATGGATTCGCTTCAGTAATTCCGCCAGCCGATGCATATAATCCTCGTGACGATAAAGCATCGAATGCCCAAGAACTTCCTGTTTTCTCGTAGAATTTCCAAAGCTCTTTATCACTCATTTCCGGAATATCTTTGCTATAGAAAGATGGCCTTGGGTTATGTTCGGCTGGAATCAGTCCTCTGCCCTGAGTTTGGAATCTAATATCATGTATTCTACTAATAATCGCATCTAAATCTTTTATTAGTTTATCATATACAACTCCTAATCTATCTATATCAAGCGGAGTTAAAGTATGAAGCATACCATAAGCCTCATTTGCAAAATCCGTTGCCAGATTTACACTCCCATCTTCTAAGAATGATTTAGCATTTCTAATTGCTGCACCAACCATACTCAATATTTTACTCATTCCATGTGGATTATTCTCTACTCGGCCTTCTCCCCTTGGGTTATGCTTGAAATACCCTCTTACTACAGGATGGTCATGCATTCCAACTACCTCAATTCTGCATTGTGAGCAAATACCTAATGGTCCCGCAGGTCTTCTCATACATCTCTTGCACAATTCTTCTGGGTTATATTCTGTTTTTCCGGTCATTTCTCTAGTGCGTTGCTGTATTAAAAATTCTTTTTCATCGCTAGTTAGTTGTTCTGGCCTTTTACGTAGTAATAGATTTATCATTGCATTTCTTTTTTCTGCTATTCTTTTCCTCTCCATTTCATCATAATAATCGCCATGCATACGGTCTCTTAACGATGGGCTCTTTTGAGGATAAAACGGATTCTGTTCAGAAAATCGAATTAACTTACCGCACTCACATCGAACTTCAGTTTGATATATATCCGTTTGTAATACGCTTCTGCCACATCTCGTGCACTCCGCCATTTTTGCTACAGGGTTAATATCTCTTGTTTTATAATCTCCGCCTGTCTGTTCGTATTGAGTTGGGACGCCCCTAATGGTAAGACTAATCTCTGGTGGCCCCCGATTTGCATAAGCGACCGCAATCGAAGTACGTAATTTAATTACAGCTTCACTCACATGTTTGAATCTCGTTTTTCTAATTCTTAATGGCCCTGAAATATATTCAATTACTCCATCGTGTCCAATATGATACTTTCCATAAATTGAATTTTCAAGTATTCCATTTTTCCATTCTTCTTTTGGGTCCAACGATATAGTAACTAATACAGATGGACGGTCACTACCACCTAAAGTAGATACGTATGCATTAACGTACGGTCCTATTCTATTCCACGCAGTCGGATTATTTAATTCTTCAACTAATCGAGTTGCGCCAACTAAATCCA
>Ga0315288_10002212_pt1 | contig 25172 bp, 29 predicted proteins | sample YL17G11_20_MG_FD_203454 | JGI IMG/M metagenome (GOLD analysis project Ga0315288, IMG submission 203454) | Sediment microbial communities from Yellowstone Lake, YNP, Wyoming, USA - YL17G11_20 | ecosystem: Environmental > Aquatic > Freshwater > Lake > Sediment | place: USA: Wyoming | collected... | reverse complement strand
CAAGCTGCCGGGTTGGCAGGTCAAGCTGACGCCGGGCTCGGCCGAGATCACCGCGACGGCTGAGGTGGATCGGCCGCAGCGCGTGCTCAAGCTGACGGTGGGCATGGGGCCGCACCAGACCGAGGTCGAGGCGAGTGTAACGCTGCCTGCGGGCTGGTGGCTGGTCTACGCACGCGACATGACGGGCACGTGGGATCGAGTCCGCGATCCGGTGGGCGAGACGCGCTTGCCCGATGGGCGAATCCGGCTCGACTACTCCTTCCGGCCCAGCGACAAGCCGTTGAGTCTGACGTTCAGCCTGGCGCGGCTGGCCGTCTCAGCCGAGAAGGGCCGCCGACCGCCGACGTGACGAGCGCGATCCCGATCAGGCGGACGGCCGACCGGCCTCGTTCAGGAAGTACACGTCCGGCCTGTCCACGACGCCGGCCCGCTCCATCGTCGCCCTGAGGTCCGGCGAGGCCACGAACCTGCGCGCGTTCTCGACCCTGTCCCATTCCAGGGCAATGACGACTTCGCTGGGATTGTCGGCGTTTCGAAAGAGATAGCCGCCCTTCGAGCCACTCGCCTTCCGGGTCTTCGCCTGCTCATCGAACACCGCTTTCCATGTCGCGAAGTCGTTCACTCTGTGACGAACCAGCAGGTAAGGCATCTCTACCCGCCTCCCCTACACCGTGTGTGTTGTCGGCGGTTCGCCCGCGGCAGGCCGGCCCCCTCTGAGCCGATATCGGTATCCGCGGCGGAGGAAGCGACGCGGTGTGGTGATTGGCACAAGGCAGAACGGCCGGCGGCAATGCTCATCCGCTTGAGGCGAGTTCGCATGGCCGCCCTACAGGTACACGCCCACCTTCTTCACGAGGTCCACGACCTTGCCGTACCGCTCGAACGTCACCTGGGTCGGGATCGAGTGGTCGGAGTGGAAGACGTAGCCACGCGGGTTCGTCATGCCGATGGCGAGCTTCGCCCTGACCTCGCGCTCCATCTCCGCCTCGTCTTCGGCGAAGAAAGTGCGGACATCGACGCCGCCCATGAAGCTGAGGTCTCGCCCGTATTCCCGGATGAACGCCGCAAGGTTACATCCGGCCTTTACCTCCAGCGGCTGGAGACAGTCGAAGCCGGCCTCGATGATCCCCGGCACGAGGCTGGTGACGTTACCGCAGGAGTGCAAGATGACCGGCCAGCCCTGGGAGTGGAAGTAGTCGTTCATCCGCTTGTGGAAGGGCTGCAGCTGCGAGCGATAGGCCTTCGGTGAGAACAGCGGACCGTTCTTGTAGGCGAGGTCATCCCACAGCCAGGCGCCGTCGAAGTCGAAGCCGCGGTCGACATACAGCTTCGCCATCCCGACGATCATCTCGGCATCGTACTCGTACATGTCGATCACCCAGGCTGGGTCCTCGGCGATCGCCATCAGCAGCGGCTCCGGGCCGATCTTGCGCCAGGTCGCCTCATAGCCCGGGATGGCGGAGATGCAGATGAACTTGCCCTGCTTCCGCAGCGAGTCGTGCTGGCGGCGGACCGCCTCCCAGTCCACCCGCGCCGGATCGGGTGTGAGGCGCGCCTTCTCCTGATCCCACTGGGCCTTGGACTTGATCGAGAAGTCGAGCAGCTCGGGGGTCGAGCGGTGGTCGATCCAGTTGCGGGTCAGCACGCCCCACTGGTCCCGGGCGACGATGGACTCGCTCGTGCGCTCGATCTCTTGCCAGGGATAGCCAAACGAGTTATCGATGCCGATGGTGCGGATCTCGGTATCGAAGTAGTCATCCGGGGAAATGCCGGACGGCATCCCCTGCTCGCGCCATGCGTTCGCCGTCGCCTCCCAGAAGGACTCGTGGATCGCTACCCGATCGGGTCTCTCCCCCCGCAAACACCTTGCAACTCGCTCTCGCGACGTCATCTCTCGCTCCTCGCCAACGGCAGTGGGCCCTCACTTCGGCAGGACTGCGCGCCTCGCCTGCGAAGGCCAGCACGAAGACGTTCGATACCAGGAGAGGTCGATGGTTAAGATACTCGTGCTCTACGATAGCCGGACGGGCAACACCAAGCGAATGGCCGAGGCGGTGGCCGAAGGCGCGGAGTCGATGCCAGAGGTGGAGGTCGCGCTCAAGCACGTGGACGAGGTGCGGGCCTCCGACCTGGCCGAGCATGATGGTGTCGCCGTCGGGTCGCCGACCTGGTGCGGGCAGATGAGCTGGAAGCTGAAGAAGTTCTTCGACGAGTCCACGAGTGTCTGGGGCAAGGTCGAGGACACGGTCGGCTGCGCCTTCAGCACCTCGGGGGGCGTGGGCGGCGGAAGCGAGATGACGTGCCTCTCGATCCTCTCGGTGCTGCTGAACTACGGCATGCTCGTCTTCGGCGTCACCGACTACGCCGCCCCCGGCCTCACCGCGCATTACGGCGCGGTCGCCGTTCAGAAGCCGAGTGAGGAAGAGCTTGCCTCATGCCGGATTCTGGGGGCGAAACTGGTGACGCACTGCAAGAGGATGAAGGGGGGATTGTAGGGGCGCACCGCTGTGCGCCCAGGGCAGGAGACACGCTCCTGCCGTCCATGCTGGGGACCTACGAGCGCCTGCGGGCCGCTTCGTGTTGGCGCGTGGCCGGTCTGGCGGGCTAGCGCGTGCCGACGAGCTTCTTCCGCCTCGCCGCCCGTACCAGGCGTATCTCCACTTGCCGCCCCAGCGCATGAGCCACTCGCTGGATTGTGTCCAGTGTCGGCGTAACCGCCCCGGATTCCAGGCGCGCGATGGCAGGCTGCTTGAGGCCGGCCCGTCGCGCCACTTCGCTCTGCGAGAGCCCCTGCTTCTTCCGCAGCCGGATGAGTTCCCGCGCGACCTTGTAGGCAGCCTCGCGCTCATCCCACAGCAGTCGGAATTCCTCGTCGCGACGCTCTGCCCTCAACCAATCGTCTACCGTCACTCGCCGTGCGCTCATATCATCTGCCTTCCCTGCGCAGCCAGTGGCCGGGGCAGGAGGCAAGCTCCTGCCCTACAGGAACGCCTTCATCCCGAGCGCGCCATGCTCGCGAGCTGTTCCTGCACCTGCGCGCGGAACTGCTGAGGGGCGGCGATCATGGCGAGGCGCTCGTTGGTGCCGCCGGTCCCTGTGACGATCACATCGCCGAAGTTGAAGATGCGCCCGGGGATGGTCTGGAGGACCTGGATCGCCTCGATGCGGGAGAGCATGATCTCCTTGGTCTCGATGCCGACGAGGCCCTTCTTCAGCACGACGCGCTGGTTCGTCACGCCGAACTCGGTGGTCACGTACGTAACGTAGCGCGAGAGCAGCCAGATCAGCGCTATCACCAGCAGCGCGATGGGAGCGTAGACCGCCGGGCCGTGCACCTTCGTCACGACGAGCACGAGGGCGACGGGTGCGAGCACCATCACCACAACCGGCATGACGAACAGCGCCCAGTGCAGGCGGGCAAGATAGGCGAGCGTCTCGCCGGGGGCCAGGTTTTTCTCGAGGTAGGTCATGCGCGCATATGCCACATGGCGAATAGGTTCTGCGGCCCCGCGCTCGGCTGCGGATCGGCGTGAGCCCACGGAGGGGCTCCCCTACGGGTCACCGATCTTGCCCGGCGAATCGCAACTGGTACAGCCATGTCAGGTACCGCTCGTGCTGCTTTTCGTCCGCGAACACCGGCACCCGCCGATCGCTGTTCGACAAACTGTGAACCCCCTCGCTGATGTGGGCGTCAGCCACGTCCACGGAGGTGAAGACGTCTGCGATCCGAACGAGCGCCCCCGACTGGACGCGCCAGTGCTGCTCCCGCGTGAACAGGTCCAGCCGGTACTGGGTCTTCCGATCCGTGACCACTTCCTCTTCGGAGCCCATACCAAGCCCCGTGAACAGCGCGTACCCCACCCGCGGGTTCACCGGGTTCTCGTCTGTGACGACCCTCGTCGTCTCTGTTGACAGGAGTGCCAGCACGACCAGCCCCATCTGGTCCTCTGGGATCGGCGCACCTACGCCAATCAGCCGCGGCTTTGGCACCGGCAGCAGTTGGTCCAGCAGGAAGTTGGCGAACCCCATCTCGGCGAACCGGGCCGCCACCCGCTCGGCCTCACTGCGGTCGTCGAACTGCAGGATGCCTTGGGCGTGCCGGATCCGGTACCTCGCGTCCGCCAGCACCATCGCGCCGGACTCGGCCATCGCTTGCGCGAGCCGCTCGCGCAGTTCCGGGGTCAGATCAGACTCGTCGCCCTGGATGAGGTAGGCCACGGCGTCACCTGTTCGGCGGGCGTAAGTACGCCCGCCCTACAAGACGGCGTGGCAGGAGCAAGCTCCTGCCCAACGATCAGCCCACGACGACAGGCTGCCGCAGCCCCAACATCTCCACTACCGCCTCGGTGTTGGCCTCGGCGCTCACCGGCTGCTCGGCGGCGGCGATGGCGCAGTCGGGGTCTTTGAGGCCGTGGCCGGTGAGGATGCAGACGACACAGGCGTCCTTGGGGATGCCGGCCTGCATCTCCCGCACGAAGTAGCCCTCGCGGACGAGCTTGGCGATGCCCGCGACGGAGGCGGCCGAGGCGGGCTCGCAGAACACGCCTTCGACACTCGCGAGCATCTTGTAGGCATCGAGAATCTCGGCATCGGTGACTGTGCCGATCAGGCCGCCTGACTCGTCGCGCGCGGCCACCGCGCTCTTCCAGCTTGCCGGGTTGCCGATCTTGATGGCGGTGGCGATGGTCTGCGGATCGGCGACGGGCTCGCCCCGCACGATGGGCGCGGCGCCCTCCGCCTGGAAGCCGAGCATCTTCGGCAGGCGCCGACTGCGGCCGGCCGCTTGGTACTCCTTATATCCCTTCCAGTAGGCGGTGATGTTGCCGGCATTGCCGACGGGGATGGCATGGTAGGTGGGCGCGTCGCCGAGCCGGTCGCAGATCTCGAAGGCGCCGCTCTTCTGCCCCTCGATGCGATAGGGGTTGATCGAGTTCACGAGCTGCACCGGGTAGTTGCTCGTGATCTCGACCACGATGCGGAAGGCATCGTCGAAGTTGCCCTCGATGGCGACGACCTTGGCCCCGTGCATGACCGACTGGGCGAGCTTTCCCATGGCGATGTACTTGATCGGCAGCACCACGATGCAGTCGATGCGGGCGCGGGCGGCATAGGCCGCGGCGGAGGCGGCGGTGTTGCCGGTCGATGCGCACATCACCGCGCGCCGGCCCTCCTCGACGGCTTTCGAGACCGCGACAGTCATGCCGCGATCCTTGAACGAGCCGGTCGGGTTCGCACCCTCATACTTCAGGTAGAGGGGAAGCGGCAGGCCGATGCGCTCCTGCAATGCCGGCGCAGGAAGCAGTGGAGTATCGCCCTCCCGCAGCGTGATGATGGGAGTCTGCCCGGTGACAGGCATGAACTCGCGATAGGCTTCGATGATGCCGGGCCAGCCTGGCAATGGGCTCATGACCTACCCCTCCCCCTCCGCTCGGATGCAGGCGCTGATCTCGTGCACGTCGCGCAGTTCGGCAAGGCGCTTGAGGGAGCGCTGCATTCGCCGCTCCTGCGTCCTGTGGGTCAGCCAGACGATCTCGGCCGACTCGCCGGAGGCGTCCATCTGGAGCACCGAGGCGAGGCTGACACCCTCTTCGCCGAACACGGTCGCGATCGCCGCAAGCACGCCCGGCCGGTCAGCCACCTGGAGGCGGGCGTAGTACCGGGTCTCCAGCTCCTCGATGGGCCGCGCCGGTTTCTCCTCGTAGCACGTACACGAGACACGGCCCGTCGAGCCGTGCTGGATGTTGCGCGCGACATCGATGATGTCGCCCACCATCGCCGAGCCGGTCGGCATCGTCCCCGCGCCCTGGCCGTAGAACATCACCTCCCCGACGGAGCTGCCTCGAACGAAGATTGCGTTGAAGGGGCCGCTCACCGCCGCCAGCGGGTGGTCGTGGGGCAGGAACGTGGGATGCACTCTCAGCTCGAGCCCACCGTCGACATCAGCGCCGATGGCGAGCAGCTTGACCGTGTAGCCGAGTTGCGCCGCGTACTCCATATCGCGCGCCGCCAGCCTGGTGATCCCTTCCCGGTAGATGTCCTCGACCCGCACCCTCGTCTCGAAGGCGATGGAGGCGAGGATGGCGAGCTTGAACGCGGCGTCGAAGCCCTCGATGTCACTGGTCGGGTCGGGCTCCGCATACCCAAGCCGCGTCGCCTCCGCCAACGCCTCCCTGAACTCGGCCTTCTGCTGAGCCATGCGAGTGAGGATGAAGTTCGTCGTGCCGTTCACGATGCCCATCACCCGTTGGATCCGGTTGCCCGCGAGGCAGCTCTTGAGCGGCCGGATGATCGGGATGCCGCCGCCGACGCTCCCCTCGAACATCAGGTCGAGGTTCCGCTCTGCTGCGGCGTCGAAAAGCTCTTTGCCGTGGCGGGCGATCAGCTCTTTGTTCGAGGTGACGACATTCTTCCCATTGCGCAGCGCCTTGAGAACGAAGTCGAGCGCCGGCTTGGTGCCGCCGATGCACTCGACCACGATCAATATCTCGGGGTCGTCCAGAACGTCGTTCGCGTTCGTCGACTTCATCTCAGCGGGGATATCGAGCTTCACCGGCCGCGGCGCGTCCCAGTTCACGTCCACCAGCCGCTTGATACGGATCGGCCGGCCGACCTTCCGGTCGATGCTCTCCTGGTTGTCGAGCAGCGTCTTGTGGGTGCCTGTGCCGATCTTCCCGTAGCCAAGGATACCGACGTAGATGGGCTGTTGTGACATCAAGCGCCCTCCTCTTTGCCGTCCACGAACTCCAGCACAATGAGCGGATCGCCCGCCTGTACGAGCGCGCCGTTTTCCGCGGGTATCGCCACCACGCGGCCCTTCCACTCGGCCTTGATCTCGTTGAAGACCTTCATCGCCTCGACCACGCAGACAGTCTGCCCCTCCGAGACCACGTCTCCGACCTCCACGAAGGACGGCATGTCCGGCGCGGCGGCGCGATAGAAGACGCCGATGAGCGGGGACCGGACCGCGACAGTGCGCCCCCTGCCCGCGCGCGGCTGGGGCGCGGCCGGCCGCCGCTGCACGCGCGGAGCGGCTGGAGCGCGCGTCGCAAGTGGCGTCGCCCGGCGGAGGGAGAGCTTGAACGAGCCGTCCTCGACCTCAAGCTCGAGCAGGCCCTGCTCTCGGAACAGGCGGAAGAGCGCCTCGACCTGGTCATACGAGTCTCTGTCCATCTGCCTCACTTGTGCGAAGAGCCCCACCCTTGCGTGGAGCTCTCCTGCAGTCCGCCGCGGGTGAATGGGAGCGAGACGGCTAATCGCCCTGGGTCGCCCGCATCTTCTTGAGCCGCTTGCGGCGCGCCTTCTTCTCCCTGGCCCGCTTTTCGTCCTCGATCTCACGGCGGCGGTCGTCGTCTTCCGCGCGTATGCTCGACTCCACCTCGCGTTCGAACTCCATGAACTTCTCCAGGTGAGGCGACACCTCGCGCAGCTTGGCAATGTCAACTGGCATACACGTTCGCTCCTACCACAAAAGGGCGGCGACATTGTAACAAGCCCGCGCGTCCAGTGTCAACAGTGGCGCGCGCTGCGGCGGGGCTGGGAGGCATAGGGGGACGTGGGAGTCGCTGGCGGCCTCGGGCGCCTGATGGGGAGTGAGCGGTCGCGCGCCGGGACGTCAAATGAGGCAGGATCACCGATAGCCGTGACGAATTCATGCGACGGTAGCTTTGGAAAGCGTTGGGCAACGTTGTGCTGGGGGCAGAGGGCACCTTATTGAGGCTCGCAAAATATAGTGACATTGCCAAGAGCGGAAAAAGCCGCCCGGAACCTGGCAAGAATGCGCCTGTGCATTGTAACTCTTATATGCGAGACTCAATAGACGCTCTTCAGGAAGCACGGTAACTGGTATTCTGAGGCGCTCCAGGTAGCGATGATTGGCTTTGGGGTACAGGATTGGTGATCATGAACGGCGGCCGGCGTCGGTCGGGCCGAGGAATGACGCTCGTCTCGATGGTCACCACGCTGGCACTCTTCGGCCTCCTTGCCGCGCTGGTCGTCGTGGCGGTATGGACCGCGCGGGGCGCGGCGCAACGCGCCACCTGCACAGCCCAGATGCGCCAGCTTGCCGGCGCGCTGATCATGTACCGCAATGAGAATGGCGACTATCCTCCCGCCTACTATGAGGCCTGGGACCGCGAGCACAAGCATGTCGAGCGCGTCAGCTGGGAAACCATCCTTGCAGGATATGTCGGGGAGCGCGGTCTGTTTGCCTGCCCGTGCGATCCAGCCGGCGAGGGGGGTGGGAAGCTGTCGCCGCCCGGCTACTCGCAGAGCTATGATTATGTCTGCGGGACCGAAGCGGCCGAGGAGAGGACGGGAGGGCGGCGGCTCGCCGCGGCAGCAGCCGGCGGAGGCTACGATCGGAAGGAAGCTGCCCGCAGCGGGGTGCTCCTGGTATGTAGGCATCACGACAGCGGCCAATCGGGCCGCCCCCATCGGGTGCTCGTCGCATACGATGACGGGTCGGTGAGGTGGGAGCCGCTAGCGAAGTTCGTGCTAGAGACGAAGCAGGCCCCTCGGTCACCTCGGCCGGGGACGACCACTCGATAGGCCGAGCGTTCGGCCCGCGGCGCGCTCTCAGGCCGGGGCCGCGCGGATCTGCGACAGATAGTCGTGGGCGTAGACACAGGCCTGCGTGATGTGATAGGCGGCCTTCCATGCGGAGCCCTTGGCGGTCTGGCGGGGCGTCCCGTCCTCGGCGGTTGAGGGAAACCACTCGCCGTACTCCGCATCGTACAGCCGGCGGAGGCAGAAGCCCCAGACGTTCAGGAACGCATCCCAGTACCTCTTGTCAGCGTATACGAGGTAGGCGAGCAAGAACGCGACGATCGCCTCGGTCTGCACCCACCAGATCTTCTCCCTGACGGTGGCCGCGCCGCCCAGCGGGCCGTGGGAGAAGACGCCTCCGTGGACGGTGTCGAGCCCGAACTCCAGCACATAGTCGAGGAACCGGCGAGCCGTCATACAGTGAGCAGGCGATGCCTCGGTGCAGTGGGAGCGGAGCAGCAGCCAGGCCGCTTCGAGGTTGTGGCCGTAGTTGATGGCATCGCCGGCATCAACCTGGTTGGGGGTCCAATCGCGCCCGAACCGTTCGAGCGCGCACTTGTGGTCGGGGTCGACCATGCGTGTCACGATAAGCTCGCAGATGGAGCGGACCTGCGGCCAGAATCGATGGCCCCCCTCGGCCTCGTTCAGCGCGAGCAGCGACTCCAGGATGTGCAGGTGGGTTCCCATCGTGTGGCCCTGCTCGGTCGGCTTCCATTCGCGGTCGCAGGCCTCGATCGCGCCGCCGTGTTCGAGGTCCCAGAGATGGTTCGAGATGAGGCCCCACGTGTGACAGGCGCTGGCAAGCGCGTGGTTGCTGCGCGCGATCCGGCTGTACTCGGCGAGTGCGTAGGTCACGAATGCATGGCCGTAGGTGCGCTTCACGATCTGCAACGGGTGGCCTTCTTGCGAGGTGGACCAGAACCAGCCGTCGTGCAGGCGATCGCGGAAGTGCCGCATGAGGAACCTGACGCCCTGGTCGGCGAGGCCGAGCCAGGCAGCAGGTCCCCCGAGCGCAGCACCAGCGGCAAAGCTGTAGATCATCCTGGCCTGCATGACCAGGAACTTCTCTGAGGGGTCGGTGACGGACCCGTCGCGCGCGAGGTGCGTGATGAACCCGCCGTAGTCGCGATCGATGCTGAAGCGCTCCCAGAACGGCAGGATTGCCGTGAGCACGTGCTCCCGAAGGTCCGGTGCACCCCGAGCGTAGTCGAGGGAAGGTTGCTTGCTCCCCGTAGTGGCCATAGGCGGCTCCCTGGCCGATGGGCCTGGGGATGGCTTCGCCGAAGAGGAACCTGTTCCTGTGCGCGAGAAAGCCCCTGTCACTACCATAGTCGAAGGAGAAGCTGTGGACATTCAGCTTGGTTGCTTGACTCGTCCGTGGGATGCGGCGAAGCTCGCCCTGGAAGAGGCATTCGCGGGGATCTCAAAGGCCGGCTACCGGTATGTCGGCCTCAACACACGGGCCTATGCGCCCGATTATCCGGATGCCGCGCTGGCTGCGCTCCGTTCGCAGCTCGATGCACACGGCCTGTCGCTGCAGGTCAGCTTCGGCAATCCCGACCTATCGCTCACGCCAGCGGAGGCGGTGGACCAGTTCCGGCGGCAGCTCGACTTCTGCCACGAACTCGGCGTGAGCTATATCCTTCTTCTGGGCACGGAAGATGAGGCGAAGTACGAATCCTGGTACTCCGCGGTCGAACAGTGCCTCGACGCGGCGCGAGAGCGGGACATGGTGATGGTGCTGAAACCGCACGATGGGATCAGCCGGCTGGCGGAGGATATGCTTCGAGCGGTCGACCGCTTCCGCCACCCGAGCTTCGGCATCTGCTACGACCCCGGCAACATTCTCTACTACACGGGACTGCGGCCGGAGAACGACCTGCCGAAGGTCGTCAAGCACGTCCGGGCGATGTGCATCAAGGACGAGACCGGCGGCAAGCATGGCGAGGTGATGATCACGCCAGGGACCGGTGACGTGGACTTCCCACAAGTCTTCTCGATCCTCAACGATGCCGGGTTCAGCGGGCCGTGCTGGGTCGAATGCGTCGGCGGCAAGACGCTGGCGGAGGTCAATGGGGAGGCGAGGAAGGCGCGGGAGTTCATCGAGGGGGTGGTGGCGCGAGTACCGTAGGGCAGGAGCTTGCTCCTACCGAGGCAAGACGAACTGGGCGACAGCCGTGTGCCCCTACGGGTGGACCGCGGCGACAGTCTGCTGCACCGCGCACGTCCGCTTCGCCAGCGCCGATAGCTTCGTGTCGGTGTAGCCTATGACGATGCTGGAGATCCGGTCGTGGAGGGGCGCGATCCACTTGGCGGGAAGGGCCTTCGCGCCGAGCATCGTGCCGATCACCGAGCCGGCGGTGGCGCCGTTGCAGTCGGTGTCCCAGCCGCCCATCACCGCGATGGTGATCGCCCTCTCGTAATCGCCACCACTGTGCAGCAGGCCCATGAGCACGACCGCGGCGTTGTTGATGGTGTGAACGCCGTGGTAGTGGCCGTACTTCGCGTTGATGCGATCCCAGGTCGTCTCCCAGTCGGGATCAGTGGAGCACCATCCGACGGTGTCGAGAACAGCTTCGCGGAGGCGGCAGTTGCGTGGGATCTCGGATAGCCCGATGTCGATGAGCCGATGGAGATTGCCCTCGACGAAGGCGGCGGCGAGAAGGGCGGCAAAGAACATCTCGCCGTAGATGCCGTTCTTGGTGTGTGACAGAGACGCATCGCGCCAGGCGAGCTCGGCCGCAAGCTCCGGCCTGCCCGGGCAGGCCCAGCCCCAGATGTCCGCGCGAATCTGCGCGCCGATCCACTCGCGGTAGGGGTTCTGGTGTGTTGCACTATCGGGTGACCCGAGACCGTTCACGAGGTTCCGATAGGCGACGCGCTCGGCCGTGTACACCTGATGATATGGCAGACGACCGAGCCACGCCTCGCCCACGTTGGGGGTGGTGAACTGCGGGCCGTACTTCTCCAGGATGTGCAGCCCGATGATTGGGTAGTCCATATCATCATCCCGCTCCATGCGGGTGATGTTGCCACGGAGCAGGGAGCTGCTCGGTGTCGGGTAGTAGCGTGCGCTTTCCGGCTTCTCCTGTCCCCAGAAGACAAGCCCCTCGGGCAGCGTCTCGCGGGGAGGCCAGTAGTCTGAGAGCGGCCACTCGCCGAAGGCGCGCAGGTTGCGCTCGATCCGGTCCCGCAACCAGCCCTCACATGGCTTCCCGAGCAGGCAGCCGGCGGCGCGGCCGAGCCACGCGCCGAGCGCCCGGTCGGAGAGGAAGCGCTTGCCAAGCCTGCCGCGAAGTCGACGCGCTCCGTCGCGACGTGCTGCCCGAACGCCCTCCAGATCCGATGGCTCGTGATAGGCGAAGTCGGCGCGATGAGGCAGGCGCTTGAGGATTTCGGCGATCTCGTGTCGAGCCTGGGCCGCGTACTCGGTGTCGAGGCCGGCGATCACCTCCAGTCGCGCCGATGGCTCGGAGGTGTCGAAGCCCTCCTCCGACAGCGCGGTGAGTTCCTCCCTGAGGTATGACTCAGCGGGCGGGTGGTCTGACATGATGGGTCCTCTTACCGAGCGGGGATGACGAGCTTCTCGCCGATGGCGAGGATATGGTAGCGACGGCGGGCGTCTTCGATGCGCGTGGAGAGCGGAGCCGGGTCGCCGGCGCACCAGTAGAGGTCGGAGTCGAAGGTGCCGTAGTGGCATGGAACGATGTGCCGAGCGCGGGTTGCGTTGGCGAGGCGCGCGGCGTCATCGAGGTTCAGGATGTGTGGGGCGACCGGGAGCATAAGGACGTCCGGATGCGAGACCTTCAGGTGCTCCTCCAACAGCTCCGTGTCGCCGGTGGCCCACAGCGTGACGCCTGCGACCCGGACAAGAAAGCCGCAGCAGTCGCCGCGCTGGGTGTGGATGAAGTCCTCTTCGTGCTTCGCCGCGGTCGGAATGACGGTGGTGCTGCCGAGGCGCACCGGCTGCTGGTAGCGAACGGTGCGCAGACGGGCCTCGGGGATGCCGAACTGGCGCAGCCTGCGAGTGGTGCGCTCGGTGCCGACGAAAAGCGCGTGCGTGCGAGCGGTAAGCTCGGCGATCGTGTGCGGGCCGACATGATCGCTGTGGTCGTGGGTGATGAGCACGAGATCGACGCGATCCAGACTGCGGGCGCGGAGGGGCAGAGGCACCAGGAGCGGGAGGCCGATCTCCGAGGTGACCGGGTCGGTATCATCGTGAAGCTCGATAACAGGATCGATCAGGATGACGGTCCCGGCGGCATTGATGGCAAAGCCCGCGTTCCCTAGCCACCAAACGCCAACCGCCACGGCATCCAGATCCAGAAGCTCTTTGGGGTCGATCACAGGTCAGGCCGCCCTCCAGCCTGGATGCAGGATTCGTCGGGCAGTGAAGCAGTCCTTCCGGACGGGCCCTCGGGTTAGCCGCGTTAGGCGCCGGGGCTCAGGCGCGCAGGGCAGGCAGGGCGTGCGGCGAAGATTTCCCTTCCAGAGGTGGTGCGATGAGGCCGGTGCGGTTGCGGGATCGCTGCAGTTTCCGTCCTGCCAAGTTCCTGCCCGAGCTGGTGTACGGCTCGGACAGCGTGCGGGCCTTCCTGCTCTGCCTGGAGCCAGGGCAGGCGCTGCCGGCGCGCGCCGACAGCGAGGAGATGGTCTGCTACTGCGTCGAGGGCGAGGCGACGCTGACGCTCGGGGCAGAGACCGTCCGGCTCTCCGCCGGGGAGATCGCGGGCGCTGAGGCCGGCATGGTCCGGGGTGTACAGGCGCAGGAGCGATCTGTGCTGCTATGGGTTCATGTGAGCAAGGGACAGCATGGTGAGCGAGCGTAAGAGGCGGATCGGGTTCGCGGGGTGTCCGCCGGAGGAGGTGCTCGCGCCCCTTCGCGCCGGGGAGCTGATCGCCCTCGACAACCTGGTCGAGGGCGTGGAGCCGCGAAGCGAATCGCTCGTGCCCCGCACCACCTGTCGCATCATCCGCCGCATTCTCGACAACGCGCTCGCGCTCGACCTCGACGAGATCGTGATCGATGAGGGCTATGGCAAGTGCGACACCGCGCGCGGGCTGGCGGAAGTGCTCGAAGGGCTGGTTGACATCCCGGTCGTGCGAACGGAGAACGACAATCGCGTCGGCGCGGGTACGCCGATCAGCGATTCCGATTTGCCGCTCGTCAAGAAGGTGGAGCTGATACTCGACGGGCTGTTAGAGGCACAGCATGCTGTGCCCCTACGTCAGGAATCCCAACCGAAGGCGGCGATGTGGGGCGTCCCCGCGGCGGATTTCGCGATCTACTCGCTCTTCCCCGATGGCACTCAGGTGCTGGGGTGGACGCGCTGCCTGGAGAACCGGACGCCGGCCGATTGGGAGCTGGAGATGCACGTTCCCGGGGGAGTGCCAACGGTTTTTTTCGCGCAGACCTTCTGCCCGAAGAACGTCGTTGCCGCGCACCTCGCCCGCAGGCATAATGGCTTGCATGTGGATGTGGATGGGGTGCTCTCGCAACAAGTGAGGGCGAAGATCGAGGCATTTCTGCGATTTCGCGGAGTGTGGGGTTGAATGGCGGTACTCGGCGACTTCGGCACGACTTGGACGAAGCTCCTCGACACCGCGACCGGCGAGCGAACGGTGCTGCCGACACGCGAGGCCGCAGCATGCCATCAACGGGCCGATATCGCCACCGGCCACAATGCGAAGCGATGGGCGCCGCGCTTCGTCAACGAGCTGATCGCGCTCGCCCAGGGGGGCGAGCGGTTGATCGACGAGCCGGAGTTTCTGCTGATCGACGTGGGGTCGCGGGATGTCAAGTACGTGCGGATGCGGAATGGGGAGCTGGTCGAGATGGACTGGACGGCGACGTGCGGCGCGCTGACCGGGTTCACGCTCGAGCTGCTCGGCAAGTACTATAGTATCGACTACGGCGCGGTCGAGCCGTCGGAGAAGTCGGTGCCGGTGACATGCGGGGTGCTGGGGATGGAGCAGCTCTTCGAGCTGGTGTCTGAGGGCGTATCGGAGGAGGAAGCGGTGGCGCGGTTCGCGCGGGGCATCGCGATGAACGCCTACCGGTTCCTCGGCGAGCCGCCGCTTTTCTACCTCTCGGGCGGGATGTGCGAGAACAGGCTGTTCATGCGAAGCTTCCCCGACGGGGTCGAGGTCCGGCCGCTGGGGAGATTCGTGCTGGTGGAGGGGCTGATCCGCGAGATGGAACCGGCGGAAGCTCAATAGCCCCCGGAGGCCGACAGACCCGGGTACCGCAGGCTTCAGCCTGCGTGACGAACCCAGAGTCGGCGAGGCAGGCTAAAGCCTGCGCTACCCCGGGCGGGCCGAAGCCACAGGTTTGACGCGGAGGATCGAGAGTGGAGCAGCGTGACGACACCCTCGGGACGGCCAGGCTCATCGCGACGCTGATGTACGCGGGGCCGTTGGTGGTGTTCCCCTGGGTGGGGCGGCTCGCCACCGCCGGGAAGCTGGCGAACCCGAAGGTTGTGGGCGTGCTCGTGCCGGCGCTGGTCTTCGTCGCGGTGACCGACTACGTCATTTCGCTCCTCATTGAGGCGAGGCTGCTGGCGCAGGCGCGGGACGTGGGCGAACCGAAGAAGGCTGTGATCACCGCGGCCGCGGTCACCTCTGCGTTCGGCGCCTCACTGGCAGTCTACGGGCTCGTGATGACATTGATCGGCGCGGCCGCGTGGGGAGCGGTGTTCTACGTCCTGTGCGCGGTGCACGGACTGCACCTGATGATACGATGGCCCGCTTACCAAAGGGCCGCCGAAGGCGACCAGTAGGGCAAGCCCGCGGCTTGCCCGCACATAAGGAGGACGGAGCTATGGCAATCGACGTTCATCTGCACACCAGAGGGGGCGAGGACGGCGCGAAGATCCTCAAGTCGATGGACAAGATCGGGCTGGAGCGGGTGGTGCTGTTCGGCGTTCCGCCCCACAGGACCGACTGGGCGAAGGCCGCCGGGACCCACCGCGCCTCGATCGACGAGCTGGCGCGGCTGGTGTCAACCGATCCCGACCGATTGCTCGGGCTCGCCTGGGTCGAGCCCCCGCTGCCGGACGCGCTCGAGGGAGTCGACTACGCTTTGGGCGAGAAGAACCTGCGGGGCGTGAAGATGATCCCGAACCACTGGTATCCCGCCGACGAGCGCGCTCAGGCCTGTTACAAGAAGATCGAGCAGTACAAAAAACCGATGCTCTTCCACACCGGCATCCTCTGGGGCACCAGCGACACGTCGCAGTACTGCCGCCCGGCGTTCTTCGAGATCATGCTTCACTACCCGGGCATCAGGTTCGCGATGGCGCACATTAGCTGGCCCTGGACCGATGAGTGCTGCGCGGTCAACGGTAAGTTCAAGTCCAACCAGAAGGGCGAGTGGACCAGCTACATCGACATCACCAGCGGCGCGCCGCGCATCTGGAAGGTCGACGCGCTGCGGAAGGCGCTGTGCTACCTGGGAGACGAACACATCGTCTATGGAAGCGACGGCCACCTGCCGGACGGGGCCGACGATGCAGCGGAGCGTCTGCACGACGACAGGGAGATGCTGAAAGAGGCCGGCGCCTCGAAGGAGACCATCGAGCGCGTGCTGAGCACGAACGCGTTGAGGTGGTTGGGAATATCATAGCTCCGTGCATGTAGGGGCACAGCATGCTGTGCCCCTACCACGTTCGCGTCTTCCGCGCAAGGATTCCGACCGCGCGAGGCCCAATCATGGGTTGACTTCGCGCACAAGGACCAGCCATGACACAGCCGCTTCTCGAAACCAACTTCCCGGATGTGCCACTGCTCGCCCGCGGCAAGGTGCGGGACATCTACGATCTGGGCAGCCAGCTTCTCATCGTGGCGACGGACCGCATCTCGGCCTTCGATGTGGTCATGCCCAATGGCATCCCGGACAAGGGCCGCGTGCTCACGCAGATGTCGCTCTTCTGGTTCGAGTTCCTCGACGGAGTCGTCGACAATCACCTCGCCACCGCCGACCCGACCGAGTATCCGGCATCTATCGGCAAGTACATCGACGTGCTCGCCGGTAGGAGCATGTTGGTTCGGCGGGCCGATGTCGTGCCGATTGAATGCGTGGTGCGCGGCTACCTGGCGGGGTCGGGCTGGAAGGAGTACCAGGAGAAGGGGACGGTCTGTGATATCACGCTGCCGGTCGGCCTGCGCGAATCAGAGCAGCTCGAACAGCCCTTGTTCACCCCCGCCACGAAGGCCGCATCCGGCCACGACGAGAACATCCCTCCCCAGCAGGCGATGGAGATCGTCGGCGCGCCGGCCTATGGCGAGTTGGAATGCCTCAGCCTCAGCGCCTACACGAAGGCGGCCGAGTACGCGCGCAGCCGCGGCATCATCATCGCCGACACCAAGTTCGAGTTCGGCTACGCGGGCGGCAGGCTCATTCTGATCGACGAGGTGCTGACCCCCGATTCGTCTCGCTTCTGGCCGCTGGATGACTACCAGCCCGGCCGCTCGCAGAAGAGCTTCGACAAGCAGCCTGTGCGCGATTATCTGGAGTCAACCGGTTGGAACAAGCAGCCCCCCGCGCCCAAGCTACCGCCAGATGTGGTCGAGAGCACGAGCAATAGGTATCGGGAGGCGTTGAGGTTGTTGGCGGGGGTGGAGCTGTAGGGCGGGCGTACCCTCGCTCGCCACGCCGTTTGACCACGATCGGAGGGGTAAGATGGAAGGACGGGAAGCGTCTCGCCGTCGAGAGGCGGCCTGGGCTCTGGGACTGGTCCTCCTCGCGGCCGCGGTTGCTCTCGTAGTGGTAGCCTACGTCACCTTCGTCTTGCCTCTCCGCATTCCGGCCATGCAGGCTGCGGGGATAACGGACCTTCCGCTGCACACGAAGGTACTGGTCCAGACCTCCAACTTCATCGTCACCAAGTGGTACCTGGTGGCCGGCCCGTGGGCTCTGATCGTGGTGCTGCTTCTCGCCAGGCTCATCGCTAGATGAATGGCAAAGGGCAGACCCCCCTCCGGGGCCTGCCCTCTCATCTCCCTCAGCTTTCGGACCTATCCCGTCGCAAGCCGCATGTGATCTCCGCGGCTTCGGTTGCCACGGCTCCACGCGGTCCGGCGCCGGGTCTTCTCGGACTCGATGACACGCTCCAGGCGCTCGGCAAGGCGGCCGCAGGCGCGGGCGGCAGCGTCCATCTCACGAGCCAGGACTTCGGCTGCCTGCTCCCTCGGGGAGTCCGTGTCCCCCGGCACGACCGCTCTTCCGGCGGCTCCCATGTTCTCGAAGCTGATCCCGCGATTGAGTGTGTTCATCGTCTCGCCCCTGCGCGTCCGTACGGAGGTATAGACGCATAAGCGGGGCGAAAAGTTTCAGCGACAGGGCGACAAGGTGAGCGTGCACGACGCGGGGTGAGGTTCAGCCCGACATGACGAGAGCGCCAAGAGGATAGCGGGATTCCCAGAGACTCATTGGGTTCCGTATTCCAGTCCAGTGGCGCGGATCGCGAGCACGTTCACGACCACCATTACGAGCAGCACGATCACCAGCGCCACCTTCGCCCACTTGCCGTCGCCGAAGAGGGCGCTCAGGCCGCGGGCGGCGACCGGCGCAAGCAGCGGAAAGACGGAGACGAGATAGCGTCCGCCGCTGGTGCCCATGCGCCAGTCGACAGTGAGGATGTTGCGAACGAGACCCGCGAGGACCAGCGTGCCCGCCAACAGCCAGCTCGCGACCGCGGCGCTCTCGAAGCGCGGTGTCTCCGCGGCCTTCCGGCGGCTGAGCCAGAGCACGAGGCCGCCTGCTGAGGGGACGAGGAGGGCGCCGAAGAAGCGAGAGATAAGGGCGACGTCGACGTGAGCCTGGATGACATCGAGCGGCACGAAGCTGAACAAGAAGATCTGCCTCGGAAGCGCGAGCATGAGGGCCGCGCGCTCCTGTGGCGGCAGGCCGAGCAGCGGATAGATGAACGGGTAGACGAACGGCGTGCCGTAGATGAGCCGCTTGCGGACAAACCACCAGCCGCCCAGGGCCGCGGCAACCGCGAGCGCCACCGCGATGTTCGCGAGCCGGGCGCGCCGCGATGGAGCGCGCGGAGCGAAGGCGAGCACGATCACGGTCACAAGCAGGAACGCGAGCGCAGTCTCCTTCACGTTCAGCGCGATGCCCAACAGCAGGCCTGCCATCGCCGCGTCTCTCGTGCGAGCGCCGAAGCGCAGCAACCGCGCCCAGTGCCAGCCGATCCACGCGAAGACGAGCGCGAGCAGCGAGTCGTTGTTGATCACGCCGCTGAGATAGGTGAACATCGGCGTGAATCCGAGAAGACCCGTCGCGGCCAGCCATATCTCCGGACGGCTGGGGAAGGCGGTGCGAGCCGCCGCCCAGACGAACACCAGCGTGACTGCCCCCAGCACTATCGAGAGGAACCGCACCGGCCGCACCGCGCCGGGCACCGAGAAGCTGCGCGGCTCGCCGCTCTGCGTGTCGCGGTAGCTGACGATCTCCTCGGGCCGCCCGGCGAAGGCGCGCCAGACGACCGCGGCGAGCGCGTAGTAGAGAGGCGGCTGGTGGGCCTCGTGGGTACGCGCCGCGCCGCACACGTAGGCATTGTCCTCCTCGCCGTGCGTGAGCGCGGGAAAGCGGAAGTCAGCCGCGAGCGAGCGGATGTAGATGATATGGGCGGGCTCATCGGGCCCCCATTGCAGCCGGGTCGCATAGGACTGCGCGATCGCCAGCACGAGATAGACCGCGATGATCGCTGCGAGCCCGGACAAGGCCCATCTCGGCGATCTGCTGTTGTCGGCTGGCGCGGACATGGCTATCTCATGGAGGTTCCGGGCGGCGCGAGTCGAACCACTGCTTCAGGAAGAGTTACCTCACAGCGAATGAGCGTTATGCCTCTCATCCACGTCTTCGACCTCGGCAACGTCTTGCTCTTCTTCGACTACACCCCATTCTACGAGAAGATCACCGCGCGCTGTCGCCGCACCGGCGACATCAGGAAGGCGGTTGGGGAGCAGTACCAGCGCTCCCGCATCGCTCGCGGGGGCGACTTCCAGGGTTTCTATGAAGGCGTCGCCCGCGCCATCTCGCTCGACATGCCCCTGGACGAGTTCCGGCGGGCTTATAGCGACATCTTCGCCGCCAATGCCCCGATGATCGAGGTGGTGCGGAATGCTCCCCGGCCGCGCTTCCTGCTCTCCAACACCGATGCAACCCACGTCGCGTGGATCCGGGAGCGGTTCCCTGAGGTCTTCCCGCTGTTCGACGGCTGCGCGCTCTCGAACGAGGTCGGCGCGGAGAAGCCCGATGAGGCGATCTACCGGCGGGTCGAGGCGCTGAGCGGGGAGGCGCCCGAGCGGCACGTCTTCGTGGACGACGTCCCCGCCTTCGTCGCCGGGGCGCGCTCCCTCGGCTGGCAGGCCATCCAGTTCACGGGGGTCGAGGAATGTGTGAGGCAGCTTGCCGCCCTGAGGGATACGTAGAAGGACGGGAGCCCGCAGAGGGGCTGCCCTACGAGACTGAGGGATTGCAGGACGGGAGCCCGCAGAGGGGCTCCCCTACGAGACGGTGTGTTCGTCCTACGGATTCTCTTGCATTACGGTGAGAACCGTAATGCAAGAGAATCTGCCGTGTGAGCGTCACGCTGTGCGCTCTAGAGTTTCCTGCATTATGGCTGCTCATAACCATAATGCAGGAAACTCTATAGGGCTCTCGCTGGACAGCCGCGGGTCACCCGCTCGATCGCGTTCTTCGTGCGTTCATGGTTCAGCCTTCCTTTCTCCCTTGCCGCTTTCCGAGCGACTCGGTATAATTGCGGTGGCGTGCGGGGATAGCTCAGTTGGTAGAGCGTCAGCCTTCCAAGCTGAATGTCGCGGGTTCGAACCCCGTTCCCCGCTCCAGACAACAGCGGTTGGCAGCCGCCGGTTAGCCGTGACGGCCCGGGGGAATCTTGTTGGGGACAGCAGTGAACTGTCGAGGAGGTTGAACGAGATGTCGTCAGGTGAGAAGAAGATCGCCGTGATTCTGGTGGTCGTTCTCGTGGCGATGGTCGGCTTGTACCTATCGACCAGCAATAAGGCTCAGTCCGCCCCACCGATGGGCAATCCGATGATGGCCAAGGCCGCCGGCGGGGCTGGCGGTGGCGGGCAGTCGGGCAGCGCGGCCGGGTGCGCGCCCAGCGGTCAGGCGGGCGGCGCCGCCAAGACTGAGGAGCTGGGCAAGAAGGGCGCGAAGCTCGAGGTCATCGCGATGGTGCCGGTTGCTCATGGCTGCCATGCGAAGAGCATCGCCGAGCTGAAGAAGGCCTACCAGGCTCATCAGAACGATATCCACCTCACCGTGGTGGACGCGTGGGGACCGGATGCCGCGAAGTACCAGCAGCAGATCGGCATCAAGTGGACATTCATCGCGATCAACGGCAAGACCACGTTCGAGCTGAACGGGAAGAAGCTCACGCTTGAGAAGGCGGAGGGCATGACCTACACGCCGGCGGACCTGGTCCCGCTGATCGAGAGCTTGCTGAAGAAGGCGTAACGGCTTAGCATCATCGCCGCTCTCTTGTGGTATGAGATAGGCGGCGCGCGCCCGTAGCTCAGTGGACAGAGCGGCTGCCTTCTAAGCAGCGGGTCGGAGGTTCAAATCCTCCCGGGCGTACCACGTTGTTGGGCAGGAGTGGCTAGGCCCTTTGGGCCGCCACGGCGGTCGGCTCCGCCGACTTAGCCGCTGCTGCCATTCTCTCGCGTGGTGAGCGTAGCTCAGCGGTAGAGCGCCGGACTGTGGATCCGGTGGCCGGGGGTTCAAATCCCCTCGCTCACCCCATCATCGCCTGATCTGATGCAGGGCACGGGACCCGCACCTGCCCCGCATTGCGGCCGGGCAGGAACCTCTTCCCCGCTGACCGAACCTTCGGAGCCAAGTTAGCGTCTTGTCCGCCTCTGGCGGATCGGAGGCTCGAATGCCCAGTCAGCTCTTCGCCCGGAAGCCATTGAGCCTGCTGCTTTCGGAGATGGAGGGCGAGCACCGGCTGCGGCGGGTGCTCGGCCCGGTATCTCTCACCGCCCTCGGCATCGGATGCGCCGTCGGGGCCGGTATCTTCGTGCTGACTGGCAAGGTGGCAAGCACCACCACCGGCCCGGCCATCATCCTCTCCTTCGTGGTCTCGGGCATCGCCTGCGTCTTCGCCGGTCTGTGCTATTCCGAGTTTGCCTCCATGGTCCCGGTCGCAGGTTCGGCCTACACCTATGCCTACGCAACCCTCGGCGAACTCCTCGCCTGGATCATCGGATGGGACCTGATCCTGGAGTACGCGGTCGGCGCGGCCTCGGTCGCAAACGGATGGTCGGGGTACTTCCAGAATCTGATCGCCATGGCCGGCCTCAAGGTCCCGGAGGCCCTGGCCAGAGCGCCGGTCGACTATAACCTCAAGACAGGTGATCTGGTCGCGACAGGGACGATCATCAACCTGCCGGCCGTTCTCCTCGCGGCATTCGTGACGATCATCCTGGTGAAGGGCATCCGCGAGAGCGCAGCCGCCAACGCGCTGATGGTGATGCTCAAGGTCTCCGTCGTGGTGCTCGTCATCGTGATCGGGGCCCGCTACGTGGATCCCCGGAACTGGCATCCTTTCGCGCCGTACGGCTATCTGGGCATCAGCTTCTTCGGCAGGACCATCGCCGGGCAGGCGAGCACGAGCGGACTGCCGGTGGGGATGCTGGCGGGCGCGGCGATCATGTTCTTCGCCTACATCGGGTTCGACTCGGTGTCCACCCATGCGGAGGAGGCCCGCAACCCGCAGCGCGATGTGCCCATCGGCATCATCGCATCGCTCATCGTGTGCACCATCCTGTACATCGGCGTCTCGGCAGTCCTAACTGGCATGGTGCCGTACGGTCGCATCTCCATGGATGCTCCGGTGGCGGACGCCTTTCAGCAGGCGCATCTGCCCCTGGCGCGGTTCGTCATCTCACTCGCCGCCGTCGCCGGGTTGACTTCCGTTGTCCTGGTGCTCATGCTCAGCCAACCCCGCGTCTGGCTGGCGATGGCGCGCGACGGGCTCGTGCCGAAGGGGTTCTTCGGAGCGGTTCACCCCCGGTTCCGCACCCCGTGGAAAGCGACGATCCTCACCGGAAGCTTCGTCGGCATCATGTCCGGCTTTCTCCCGCTCTCGATTCTCGCGGAACTCGTGAGCATCGGCACCCTCTTCGCCTTCGTGATCGTATGTGCCGGAGTGCTGGTGATGCGCTACAGAGACCCTGATGCGCCCCGCGTCTTCCGCACGCCGTTTGTCCCGGCGGTGCCGGTGCTGGGCATGGTCTCCTGCTTGGTGCTCATGTTCTCGCTCCCGGCAGAGAACTGGCTGCGACTGATCGTCTGGCTGGTGATCGGGTTCGCGGTGTACTTCGGGTACGGGCGGAAGCACAGTGTGATGTCAAAAGAGATGGGGAACATGTAGGGGCGACCCGATGGGTCGCCCGGGGCGCACGCTTGCAGGCCGCGCACCTAGACCGCCGCTCGCCTAGGGTTGGACCACCACCGTCGTGGATGCGCGGTGCAGGCGCGGGCGTGCCCGCTAGGTCTGCCCTAGCTCCGGATGCCTCGCGCGCAGCCAGTCCAGAACGTCGGCGCGGAAGGTCTGCACTTCCTCGATGAGCTTCGCCACATCCGACTCCGATATCCCGCCGGCTCGGACGTACTCAGCAATGTTCCGCTTTGATCGGCACCGATCCAGGTATCGCGCGCGGACGTCAACCTCGGCGCCGAGGACATATGGCAGCGCCTCGAACAACGTATGATGGTGGCCAAGGCCCGCAGTGCGGTAGCCCGCAGCCGCAAGGACAATCGTCGCCAGAGCAGCCGCCGCGCCGTAAGCCAGGGGGAAGCGCACATCGGGGGGAAGCTGTGCAACCGTGGCACTCGCCAGATCCCGATCAACCACCCCGAGTAGCTCGGTGACTTCCTGCGGCGTGGGCTTGTGGGAGCGCAGCCGATTCTCTGCCAGCAAGTCCTGCAAGCTCATCCTCATCTCCGATCACGAACACCTTCGGGTTTCGCAGTACGTCCTCAACGAAGTAATGCCCCGCTCGCGCCTTCTTGCGGAATTCCTCTGGCGGGAAAACGGCCGTATTCAGCTCGCGCCCGAGCTTCTTGCTTGCCTCCCCCAGCACGTCGGTTTCCTCCTCAGCCGTGAGTTCCCCAACGATGAAGAGATCGACATCGCTCTCCGGCCGTTCCTCTCCCGTCGCGAAGGAGCCGTAGATGAATGCCACTCGCACGCGGTCGCTCAGGGGCGCCAGCGCAGAGCGGAGGGAGTCGCCCAGAGCAACCGTCTTCAAGAATGCGCGCTTCAGGTCCTCGAAGGCGGGATGCCGCAGATTCGCCCGGTAGTAGACACGATTGCCCTTCTGCTCCCTCAGGATCAAGCCTGCGCGCTCCAGTCGCGCCAGTTCTCGCTGCGCCAGATACAGACGCCCACCGCTCAGCGCGACCAACTGCGCCTGGTAGAAGTCTCGGTCCGCGTGCAGCAGGAAGAACCTCAACAGCGAAACCAGAGTCTCCGAGGCGAAGAGCCTGGCGAAGGACGACGTGGCAGCGGCATGGTTCGGCTTGCGTGACCGCGCTGAGGCGCGGTCGCTCCGTCGTGCCGAGCCGCTACGAGACCGACTTGTGGTTCGAGTCTGCATCGCCCTGCCAGTCGCTATCCACTGATCACTGTACCGCAAGACACCGGCTTTGTCACCAACATTATTGGTCAATCGACCAACAATGTTGGTGTAGAGCGGGCTGATAGGATTCGCGCGCTACCGCGTTCAGTCCACGCCGAACGCGTCCGCGACTCGCCTATAGAGCACCCTTACTGCCGCGTCAAGCCGTTGCGCCGCGTCTGACCTGATCTCGCGTTCACCCACGACATCCGCCAGCGAGAACGCGAAGACATGGTGGTCGTACCTCGTCCGCGCGGCCCGGCCCCGGGTGACCGTGATGCCGTCGATGAGGAGCGGGTATTCAAGCGCGGCCAGGCGTTCGAGCACGTTCTCCCGCCCTCGTTCCACAGCCACTCGGACCTCGACCAGAGGCAAAGGTAGGTCCTGCACCATATCGACAGGACGCTGGTCCGTTGGGAGCATGAAGACATGGGATAGCCCGTCCGTCTTCCTGATCGGCGACTTCGCGGTTGTCCAGGCGTAAAGGCCAGATACACAGCTTGCTTGCATCTTAAAACCTAGAAACCCGGCCGGAAAGCCCATGATCTGGTGAGTGTTCTGGCGACAGGGAGAGGGGAGGCTGGTTCGGCGTGCCGGGCGGGATGGCGCGGGGGAGAGCCGACAGCCTTGCCGAGCAGGCGGCAGCGCTCGCTCGCGCCGCCCTGACGACTCTGGAAGTCGCATGGCGAGCGGAAAGGGCAGCCTTTTGTGCGCCGCGAACGCTCGCCCGCCCCAGCTTGCCCGCGATCAGCGTCAGGTTCGCCACCGTCGCCGCCAGCAGCAACTGCAGCAGGGTCTTGGCCCGCCCGAAGTAGCGCGCTTGGCGCATCCCCAGCCGCACTAATCGCGCGATGCGGTGCTCCACTACCACCCGCTGGCGGTACTGCTGCCGAAAGTAGTCCGTCTGCTCAAAAGCCCGCGCCGCTTGCAGCTGCGCTTCCTGCGGATGCAAGGTGATGAGCCGCCCC
>Ga0315288_10002211_pt1 | contig 25174 bp, 25 predicted proteins | sample YL17G11_20_MG_FD_203454 | JGI IMG/M metagenome (GOLD analysis project Ga0315288, IMG submission 203454) | Sediment microbial communities from Yellowstone Lake, YNP, Wyoming, USA - YL17G11_20 | ecosystem: Environmental > Aquatic > Freshwater > Lake > Sediment | place: USA: Wyoming | collected... | reverse complement strand
TCGACCCGGGAATATTCCACCTGGAGTTCCCATAATAATATCAGGTATCGAATCACCGGTAATATCATTTATTGCAGATAAACCTCGAGTGCCCCAGATACCCTGACAATCAGAGCGAGTCCATATAGCTGTACCATCTAACCCGGAACGTAAAAAGAGCCGAATTGGTGGAGATGGATACGCACCATAGTATGCCGCTGCAACAACATCCGGATGACCGTCATTGTTATAATCATAGGTCGGAACCGCACAATAAATACCACCGGTTCCTTGAGCCGACCAGATAATCTGCCCCTGGGGTTGCATAATTAATATTGATAATATAATTGCGAACATAATAACTCCTTTAAAATAATAATGAGTAGCAAGCATAAAAAAACTTGCTACTCATTTTAATATAAATTATGCTTATCTTAAAAACAGTGTTTTAATAGTTTTCGTCTCGGCGTTTTTAGTTTCTAATACGACAAAATAGATACCGGGGGCGGATAAAATACCTTTTTCATTATATCCGTTCCAGGTCGCTGTATAAGACCCGTTGATACGATTCAGTGCGTTCAGTGCGGTTAAAGTCTTAACTATATTTCCAGCCACATCATAAACCGTAATTGCGTCAAAGTTAATAGGATTCATAGTGAAATTAATTAAAGTCGAAGTGGTAAACGGATTCGGTTTAACTTCTAAACTGATTTGAGTTTTTATACTCGACGTCTGTTCTTCTATGCTTCCTGTATAGCGGTCAAAAAAGACACTATCAACCACAAATGTGCCACCGGCCGGCGTGGTGCTGTTACCATAAGTTCGAATTAGGAAATCGGCTAAACCGGCGCCGGTTGGCGCAGTGTCAGATGCTGATGCTCGCTCTACTACCTGCCAGCTTGATGAATTAACCGTATAAGCAGTTGACCAAGAACTAATAAAACTTTCATCCGTGCGACGCCAGGTAATCGTCATACCACCACTCACGCTATCCGTATTGTCATAAAATCGGCAACGCGCAATGTAGCGTCCACTACCCGGAATCGCTACTCTTTGTAAAAGTCCTTTATTGCTCCCGGTACCAGCTATCATTCGTTGCAACTTCACAGCATAGTTACCGTGAAAAACCCGTGTGCTTTCTTTATAAACTTTTCCTAAAGTTGAATCTTCAACCGTCCAGTTAGCCGGGGTGCGCGGGTTTGTCCAGGTTTCAAAACTAGGATTTTGCAAGAGATTGGCAGCAAATACTGGAATTAACGAGCCGGCAATGAAAATAATTCCCAATATTGTTATAATACTTCTTTTTGTCATTATGCCTCCAAAAATTTTTGCCACAGAGTCACGGAGGTCACAGAGACAAGCTTCGCTTGACCTATTGCAATATATGGAACGAAGTTCCCTCTGTGGTCTCTGTGTTTCTGTGGCTATTTTCATTTATTCTTCAGGATTGTAATTTATTCTGGTAACCTCTAATTTTGTCAATTGTTGTTTATGCCCTTTGAGTCGTCGATATTTTTTACGACGGGTGAATTTAAAACTCGTAACTTTTGGAGCACGGAGGTGCGAATGTACTTTAACCGCAACTGAAGCGCCTGTTACTTTTGGATTACCGATAACTGTTTTACTGTCGGTTTTAAGAAAAATAACTTCGTCAAATGTAGTTTCCGTACTAGGTTCTAAATCTAATTTCGGAACCGTGATTTTTTCGCCTACTTTGGCAAAATATTGAAATCCTTTAATTCTTACGATAGCAAACATTATTCACCACCTGGCAGGGGTACCTGCTGTGTTGGTATCTGTTCTGTTGGTTGGGATGAACGATCTTGCGGTAGTCTTGTCCGACGAGCTGAAGATAGCACTAAAACAATAGAAGTAATCATAAATAAAATCGCCAAGCCGGAAGTGAGTTTTGTCATAAACGGCGCTGCGCCGCCGCCGCCGAAGACTGATTCGCCACCGCCAAAGACACTGGTTACGCCGCCTTTTTGTGGCTGCTGGAACAAAACGACAATCACCAGAACAACACAAGCCAATATGTGTAGAAAAATTACTAATCCGAACATAGTTCAAACATCATAACTAACTTTTCAAAAAATGTCAATAGTTGCAAGAAATTATTTTTAGAGTTATAAATCATTGAAAAGAATTTAACCGCAGAGATATCAGAGATAACAGAGAAAAAGAGATTCTCAGCGTTCTCTGCGTCCTCTGCGGTAAAAAGGTATATTCCTACCTGCGAAATCTGCATCCCAAACATATCAGGTCTGAAAGTTAATAAGCGCTAAAAACGATTCTAATTTAAGGCTCGCTCCACCGACCAATGCACCATCAATTCCTTGTCTTACCATTAAGCTGTCCATGTTTTCTGGGGTAACGCTGCCACCATATAAAATTCGAAGATTATCCGCTACTTGTTTTCCATATTTTGTAATAATATTATTTCTTATGTAAGCATGGACTTCTTGTGCCTGCTCGGGTGTTGCGGTCTTGCCTGTGCCAATTGTCCAAACCGGTTCATAGGCAATAACAGTATTTTCAATATTCGGAATATCAACCAGTCCTTCATCTAATTGTTTTTTTATAATACTAAAGGTTTGGTTTGCTTCTCGTTCCACGAGTTGCTCGCCAATACAAAAGATTGGTTTGATTCCTAATTTTATTGCAGTTATCAGTTTTTTATTAACAATTGCGTCGGTCTCACCAAAATATTGTCGTCGTTCCGAATGCCCTAAGATTACATATTCACATCCTATATCTAAAAGAAACTCGCATGAGATTTCACCAGTAAATGCCCCTTTAGTTTCCCAGTGTATGTTCTGCGCGCCGAGTTTTATCTCCGAACCTTTGATGATTTGAGCAACATCACAGAGTGCGGTAAACGGAGGGCAGATTAGCACTTCAGTATTAGACTTAGTTCCGAGCGATTGTTTTAAAAGTGTCGCGAATTCTTTTGCCTCGCTCGGCTTTTTGTTCATCTTCCAATTACCCGCAATAAGCGGTATTCTCATTTTTTGCCTTTCTATAACCACTGAGATTCAATAGATAAAAATCTTACTACAGAGGTGCAGTGAATAACCTAAAACTCTGTGAACTCTGTGTTCTCTGTGACTCTGTGGTGAATCTTTTGGTTTCATTTATCTTTTAATGCCTTGATGCCTGGCAACTCTTTGCCTTCCAAGAATTCCAGGCTCGCACCGCCAGCAGTTGAGACAAAACTAATTTTATCTTTGAGTCCGAACTTTGCTAAACAAGCAACTGTGTCACCGCCGCCGACAACTGAAGTTGCACCGGATTTCGTCGCGTTAGCAACCGCGGTTCCGATTTCTTTACTGCCATTTGCAAACTTATCAATTTCGAAAACACCAATCGGACCTGCCCAAACAATCGTCTGCGCGGTCTTAATTATTTCGGCATAGGTTTTACACGACTGTGGTCCAATATCAACGCCAGCCCAGCCAGTAATAATCTCATTGGGTTTAACAAGTTTCGCATTAGCATTGGCTTCGATTTTATCCGTAATAACAACATCGACCGGGAGATGTATTTTCTTTTCTGTTAATAAGCTTTTTGCTTCATTTAACATTTCTGGTTCAAATAAAGAATTGCCAATTTCATATTCTTGAGCTTTAAAGAAATTAAATATTAACCCACCACCTAAAAGCAGATAATCCACTTTAGGTAAAAGATTCTTAATAACTCCGAGCTTATCGGTAATTTTAGCACCACCAATTATTGCAACATAAGGTCGCTTTGGTGATTCAGCAACATAACTTAGATATTCAATCTCTTTTTCCATTAAAAATCCTGCGGCTGGTTTGTCAAAATATCTGGTAATCCCTTCGGTTGAAGCGTGGGCGCGGTGGGCAGTAGCAAAAGCGTCGCTGACATATAACTCACCTAATGAAGCAAGTGATTTGGCAAAATTAGTTTCATTTTTTTCTTCTTCAGGATGAAACCGCAGATTCTCCAATAGAATAACATCGCCAGGTTTTGTTTTGTCAACAACATTCTGAGCGGTTGGTCCGATACAATCTTCAGCAAACGAGACATCTTTTCTAATCAAATCGGAAAGTCTTTTAGCAATTGGTTTTAATGAATATTTCGCATTCGGAACACCTTTTGGTTTTCCTAAATGGGACATCAGGATAACAATGCCGTTCTGTTTGAGAATATAATCAAGTGTTGGTAAAACAGCTCGAATTCTCGTATCGTCCGTGATTTCACCGGTCGATGAAAGCGGAACATTAAAATCAACTCTTACTAAGACCTTCTTTCCTTTGATATCTAAATCTCTAATTAATAGTTTTTTCATAAGAACGAATGATATGCCACAGATGAAGCACAGATGGAATTTTATTTCGCTTTATTTTTTATCTGTGTATATCAGTGACTTATTCCTCAGTGTTCTTTCATAACTTTTTTCCAATATATTCAATCAAATCAATCACTCGGCAGGTGTAGCCCCATTCGTTATCATACCAGGCAAAGAGTTTCACCAACGTCTTGTCGGTTACCGTAGTGAGCGAGGAATCGAATATGGCGGAATATGGACTGCCGGTAAAATCAGTTGAAACTAAGGGTTCGGTCAGGTATTGGACATATTTCTTCATCGGGCCACTACACGCTTTCTTGAATGCGGCATTTACTTCATCGGTAGTGGTTTCTTTTTCGACCACACATGCTAAATCGACTAACGAAACATCTGGAGTTGGTACCCGGATTGCGCAACCGTCAATTTTGCCTTTCAGTTCTGGAAAGATGACACCGATTAGTTTTGCTGCGCCGGTCGAAGTTGGAATCATTGACATTGCGGCAGCACGGGCGCGTCTTAAATCCTTATGCGGTGCATCTAAAAGTCGCTGGTCACCGGTATAAGCATGAATAGTTGTCATATAACCGCGTTTAATTTTGAAATTCTCGTGGAGCACTTTTGCTATCGGAACTACACAATTGGTAGTACAAGAAGCATTAGAAACAATATGGTCGGTTGCTGTGTCGTAAATCTTTTCATTAACACCCATAACAATCGATTTCACCGGAGTTTCACCTTTAGCTGGAGCAGTGATGATAACTTTCTTAGCGCCGGCGTCAAGATGTGGTTTTGATTTTTCGTAAGCAGTAAACTTACCGCTTGCTTCGCAAACAATATCAACACCCAAATCTTTCCATGGAAGCTGGGCAGGGTCTTTTTCTGAGAAAACTTTAATTTCTTTCCCGTTAACAATAAATGAATTTTCCAGAACTTCTATAGTCTCGGGCATTATACGATGCACCGAATCGTATTTTAAAAGATGTGCCAGCGTTTTCGTATCGGTTATGTCATTAACCGCAACAAAATCAATATTTTTACTCTTCAGACCGACTCTTAAAATTAATCGGCCAATACGTCCAAAACCATTAATAACAACTTTAAGTGCCATTCTGCCTCCTATAATTTATATTTACTATAATTGTCATACCTTTAAGAAAACATGAAAGAAATTTACAAGGAAAGCAGAAGAACCGGAGAAAAATATTCTTGGTTTTTTGGCTTCCTTATAAAATATGTTTTTCGTTAAATCTATTCTATACATATCGAAGACTTTTTCTGTACGGAGCTCTGCCGTTTTTACTTATTTCATAAATTTCACTTCGTTAAGGTGATTATAACGAGACTTTTAGTTCGCTATAATTTGACAGTATAATTGATAAAATCATCTCTGTCAATCTTATAATAATTTCCTAACTTAAGGGTAATGAAGAATATTAAACGCAGAGTTCGCGGAGGGACCTTCGTTCCATGTATTGCAATAGGTGAAGCGGAGCTTCCTCAGCGACCTCTGTGTTCTCTGTTTTGAAAATCCCTCCCGCTATGTATATCTGTTTTTCTATTGTTTTGCTAAATTCTTTAGCGCTTCGCTGGCAACATAAAAGGAACCGGTTATCACCATCGGTGTTTTTCGATTCTTTTCGGTCAATGTCAGCTTTATCGCTTGGTTCACTGACTTAGTAATTGTAAATGGAACTTTAAAGGATTTAATGGTCTCGGCAAGTTCTGAACTTGGAATATGTCGTGGATTTTTAGATTGGGTTAAGATAAATTCCTTTGTTACAGGTGCTAAAATCTTAAACATCTCTTTAATTAATTTCCCCTGACTCGAACCAAAAATGACAATTGCCTTTCTTTTAATAATATCATGAATTACATCATAAAGTGCTTGAGCCGATTCTGGATTATGCGCTCCATCTATCATAATCAATGGCCTTCTTGAAATAATCTGGCATCGCGCTGGGATTTGAACCTCTTTGAAACCGTTCTTTATCCCTTGGTCAGTAATTCTTGAATTTTTCTTTTTCAAATAATCGAGGACCCCTAAAGCGGTGGTTGCGTTTTCAATCTGATGTCTACCCAATAGGTTAATCTTAAACTTACAAAAACTTGTAATCATAAATTCGGAACCGGATATATTAAATTTGATATATTCGACATTTAACTCTTTCGCGGTTTCATAGTATTTAGTTTTAGTCGCTCGAATCTTCGCTTTAATTGCTTTTAAAGCGGCTGGACGTTGTGGTGATAAAACAACATAACTGCCCGCGTGGATTATCCCTGCTTTTTCTTTTGCTATCTGAACAAGTATCTTACCTAAAATATTTGTATGGTCATAACCAATTCTTGTTATTACCGAGACTTTTGGTTTTACTACATTAGTCGCATCTAATCGACCGCCTAAACCAACCTCTAAAATAGTGTAATCGATTTTCTTTTCCAGAAAATAAAGAAATGCAATTGCGGTAACTGCTTCAAAAAAAGTAATTTTATATCTTTTAACTTGTGGTTTAATTTTATTAATTAATCGGTCTAAATCTCTTTGGGTAATTGCTTGTCCACTAATTTTAATTCGTTCTCTTAAAGAATGAATGTGAGGTGAAGTAAATAGTCCGGTTTTTAGTCCGCAGGCTCGTAGTCCGGACTCAATAAAAGATGCGGTTGACCCCTTACCTTTTGTCCCGGCAATGAGAATAACATTGGATATTTTTTGTTGTGGGTTTCCAATCGCGTTTAAAAATCTGCGAAATTTACTCAATTTGAAATTATAATAGGGAGAGGTAACTCGCTCGTAATTAATTAGAGATTCTAAGAATTTATTCGCTGACGACATTGAAAGCAACTTACAATCCTGATATTTTTGGGGCGCGGGTTTTCGCAGATTTTATCTGAGTCAATCCCATTATATCTGCGTTTTTCTGCGTTCTGTTTTCTGAACAATCCCGCGCTTACTACTCTGGATAAATTCTGCAATTGTCCTGATTAATTTGTCTTGTGGCAAGATGTCACAGATTACTTTAATCGCATCGCTTAGATTATATTGAGAATGATAAATTATCTTAAATGCTTTTTTCAGATTACAAATTGTTTGGGCAGAAAACCCTTGCCGTTTTAGCCCTGCAAGATTTATCCAATAAATCTTAAATGGATTACCCTGCCCTAATAAGTACGGTGGTATATCTTTAGTCAGATAAGAACAGGCACCAACCATCGCATATTTGCCAACCCGACAAAATTGGTGAATGCCGGTCATACCGCCAATGTTAGCATAGTCACCAATCTCGCAGTGCCCGCCAATCTGACTGAAATTGGTAATAATTGTATTATTGCCAATGCTTACGTTGTGTCCGATATGCACGTAAGCCCCAAGCAGGTTGTTCGACCCGCTAATAGTGCTTTTATCTTTACCGGTCGTACGTGAAATTGTAACATATTCTCGGATAACGTTGTTTTCGCCAATTTTTATAAAACTCTTTTCTCCTTTATATTTTGTATCAAACGGTTTTGTTCCAATTACTGTTCCGCAGCCGATTGCACAGTTTTTGCCAATCTCAACATTATCTTCAACAACAACATAATGACCAATCATACAACCCAAGCCGACCTTAGTTCTTGGATTAACTATTGCAGTTGAGTGAATTCTTTTTGAGTCTGCTAACATTTAATACCGAACCCTTTACCACGAATGACACCAATAAGAAAACCACGAGATTTCACAGGTTTTCACTAGATTTTTTCTTGTGTTAATCTTGTGGAATCGCGCGGTTAAAGGTTTGCTATTCGTGGTAATCTTTTTTTTATTGTACTATTTACCGAATCCTAAAAGCAGCTCCGCCTCACATACCAATTCTTCGCTAACCAAAATCTTGCCCTGGACTTTAGCGATTTTACCTTTAAGACTAACGATTTCGCAGAAAATTTTCAGTTGGGCACCTGGTCTAACCATTTTTCTGAAACGTGCCTTTTCAATCCCCAAAAATAAAGGCAGATTATTTGGTGCGGTTACCTCTTGTCCAAAAATCTTCGCAATAAGAATTCCTGCTGCTTGCGCCATCGCTTCTATCATTATCACCCCGGGCATTAATGGATAGTCGGGAAAATGTCCATTAAAAAATGACTCGTCAATCGTTACATTCTTAATCGCTTCAATTTTCTTGTCCGTAAAATTTGCTACCCGGTCAATAAAAAGAAACGGGTAGCGGTGTGGCAAAATCTTTTTAATTTCATCGATTTCCATACGCCTCCTTTATAATCGAATTTAAGAATTTATTGCTTATTGGACGCAGATTTACGCGGATTTTATCTAAGTCAATCTCATTATATCTGCGTTTTTCTACGTTCTGTTTTCTACTCTCTTGAACCAAAACAGTTTTTGGTTTTTGGTTTTTAGTTTTTCCCCTAACAACTAACATCTTAGGTCAACCACGGATTTTCATAAATAATGAATCTTTTTACCACGAATGTCACCAATAAGACGAATGACACGAATAAGAAAACCGCGAGATTTTTTCTTGTGTTAATCTCGTGTAATCTTGTGGTTCCATTTATTGCTTTGGCTTAACTTTCTTTATTGCCTGCTGGATAAGATTTCCCAAAGCCTGTTTTAATTCTTCGACTCGCGGCGCATCACCCGAACCTTGGTAAATAACATTGGAACTTAATGGGTCCTCGAGTTTCAAAGTAAAGCTAATCTTTCGTCCTTGTTTATTAATATTACCGATGACGACATAATCAGCTTGCAGCATACGACCAATAGAATAAACATCCACTTCTTGTATTTGACTCGAAAGATTTATATTTCTGGTCACAAGCGCATTATTAACGTCGCCAGCATTGATGCTTCGGGTATTCGGAAGACTTTTTATTATATCATAAATTACCAAACGCATTTCTTCGCCGATGTGTTCTTCTTGTGCTTCTTGATTCTCTTCAAAGATTGGAAAAACTGCGATGCTAATTTGTTTTTCGGGGATTGGGGGAGGAACCACGCTCGGTGCGTATTCTTTGTTAAGTTCGTCTAACACCCAATCGGTCAAATCCAAACCGGACTGAGCATAAACAATTTTGGATTCCGACGCATCCAAGACTAAAGAAAAACCCTCTTTGCTCGCAATTTTCTGAACCGCAGTTTGGATTTTTTGGATAATTGGTGATATTAGTTCCCGATTCTTCTCTTGAATCTTTCCGCCTTTCCCCCAAATTTCGGTTACATAATCATCATATTGTTTCTTTAACTGTCCGATTTCAATCAATTTTGCTGTTTTTCCTTGGTCTGAAAGCATAAGACTTTGACTTTCCAGTTCTGCCTGAGCCAGTTCATATATCGATTTTAACGAATCGGCATTCTTTTTAAATTTATCAATTTCGGTTTCAAATGCTCTTTGTGCATCGCTCGCGGTACGGTAATTCTTTATTACATGTTCGGAATCAACATAACCGACCTTTTGCTCTTTAGCCGCTTCAACTATTCCAATGATTAAAAATAAGCAACTAAAGGCGATAAATAGCTGTTTCATCAACGCCCCCTAAACTACTAATTTATACAATTGACCTTTATGGTACGTCCCATGTTGGGGAATTGTAACACGAATATAGTTATCCGTCAAACCATTCTGATGTAACATTGGACGCAGATTTTCGCAGATTTTATCTGAGTCAATCCCATTATATCTGCGTTTTTCTGCGTTCTGTTTTCTGCTCTCTTCAACCAAAACCTCTAAAACACTTTGCTTAAATCGTTCCCGAAATAGCCGTTTTTTCTTATCCGCGATTTGCCGCAGAATCCGCACGCGCTCCTTTTTCTTTTCTATATTAACCGTATCTTGTAATTTTGCTGACTCAGTTCCTGGTCTTGATGAATACGGAAAGACATGCAGATAACCGAATGGCAACTCTTCAATGAGATTTAATGTGTTTCTAAAAGCGGATTCGTCTTCTTGCGGGAAACCGACAATCACATCGGTACCAATATTAATTCCGGGAATTTTCGAAATTATCTTTTCGATTAATTGACGATAGGAGTCTCGGGTATACTTGCGCTGCATTAATTTCAGAGTTCGGTTGTCTCCTGATTGTAAAGGAATATGTAAGTGCCGACACAGTCGTCCCCGCCCTTGCACGTAAAGGGCTGGGTCGAGCAGTTCATCGGTTATTGTATCCGGCTCAAGCGAGCTCAAGCGAACCCGGTAAGTATTGGTGGGAAGCGATTGGATAAGTTGGGTCAGCGAATAACCAATATCTTTTCCATAACAACCCAAGTTTAATCCGGTAAATACAACCTCCTGATACCCTAAGTCGGTAAGACGGTTGATTTCATCAATGATTATTTGTGGCACAACTGACTTTGGTCTGCCACGAATTACCCGTGCAACGCAAAAACTACATTCATTCGCACAGCCATCTTGAATTTTTATAACCGGTCGAGAACGACTTGGAAGATATGCCACAGATGAAGCACAGATGGAATTCAATTCCCTTTCTTTTTTATCTGTGTCCATCAGTGGCTTCTTTTCGAGCAACGAAACTTTCTCTTCCTGTGTTAAAACCGCATCAATTCCTGACATTGCCAGCATTTTTTCGCGTTCCAGTGTTGCCAAACATCCCGTAACAATCAATTTTGAGTCAAGGTGCTGAACTGAATTCAGCATCTCCGATTTTAAGTTTTTAATCTGTCTTCTTATCATTTTCCACGATGTGCTAACCGCCTCGCGGGTAACCGCACAGGTGTTAACGATGCAAATATGGTTATCGCTTCCCGCTTCCCGCTTTCCGCTTTCGAGGAATAAGCCACTGATATACACAGATATTTTCTTCTTTTTCCCTTCATATTCATCTGTGCTCATCTGTGGCAGATGTTCACGGTAGACGGTAAGCGGTAAGCGTTTTAACTGTTCGCCCTCAGATTGATTAAGTCGACAGCCAATAGTTATAACCTGTATCATCAGATAAGAAAACCACGAGATTTCACAGATTAACACCAGAATTTTTTACCACAGAGACACTGAGTCGCAGAGGACACAGAGTTATTTCTCGGTTTTTTTCTCTGTGGCTTTGTGACTCCGTGGTGAATTTTTTTCTGTGAAAATTTTGTGTAATCGTGTGGTTAAAATTAAGTGTCAATTTTGTAATCTTACAATCGCTTGTTTGACCTTCTGCCTTTGATTTTTGATTTTTCATCAAGGTGGTCTTCAAAAGTAAATTTCACACTTCCTCTTACTTCTTCTTCGGCTGTTTCTTCTTGTTCTGCTCTTACTTTTCGTCGAGGGCGTCGAGTTTTTACTTTCACTGGTTCCGTTACTTCTGGTTCTCGTGGCTCTTCTATTGATAACATCGCGCGTTCCGAAAGCCCAATTCGACGCATTTCAAAATCAACATAGGTTATTTTAAGGTTAATTATATCGCCAATTTTATATTTTGACGGAGTACTGGACTGATTAGGTTCGACTTCGTTTTCAACTTCTTTTGTGACATACTTACTTATAAGTTGTGAACGTGGGACGTATCCTTCAATACCATGAGGCAGGCTAACAACAATTCCAAGTCGCGCCAGTTCGACAACGCGTCCTTCGATTTGATCACCAACTTTAAACTCGGTGCTCAGTTTATAAAATGGGTCTTCTTTGGTCTGTTTAAATCCAAGTGCCATCTGGCGATTCTCTTTATCAATTTCCATAATTATCGCTTCGATTTTCTGATTTTTCTTGACAACTTCGCGTGGATGACGAACTCTCTTAGTCCAGGACAGGTCGCCATTGCGTATCAAACCCTCAATCCCCGGTTCAATCTCGACAAATGCACCGAAATTCTTGAGCGAAGTCACCCATCCATTGATTTTTTGACCTATCTGATAGTGTTCTTCAATTACTGACCATGGATCCGGAAGAGCTTGTTTTAATCCCAATGAAATACGACGATTATCTCGGTCGATATTTAGGACCACGGTTTCGACTATATCCCCAATTTTTAATAACTGAGATGGATGATGAACCGTTCTGGTCCAGGACATTTCGCTGATATGAATCAAACCTTCGATATTCTTTTCCAATTCGATAAACGCTCCGTATTCCGCTAATGCGATTACCGTCCCGTTAACTCTTGTACCAATTTGATACCTTTGCTCTACTTCTTCCCATGGATGCTTCTCTAATTGCTTGCGACCTACTGTAATTCTAAAAGTCTTGAGGTCAAGATTAAGAATCTTCACTTGAAGCCGGTCGCCCACCTTCACCACTTCTCGAGGAGACACTATTTTATTCCAGGACAAATCAGAAATATGAAGAAGAGCATCAACACCGTCAATATCGATAAACACGCCAAAATCAGCAATGTTAGTAACTGCGCCTTCAACCGTATCGCCGATTTTTACAGATGCAAAAACACGCGTCCTTGCCGCATTAATCTTTTCTTCCATGATAACCCGACGGGACACAACAATATTTTGCTTGGACGGATTCAGAGAAAGAATTTTAACGTCAAATATCTGTCCGATTAACGAATCGAAATTAAAGACTGGTTTAACATCAATCTGACTGCCTGGCAAGAATGCTTCCTGTGACATCAAATCAACGATTAAACCGCCTTTAACCTTTTTAATAACTTTAGCAGGAACAGATTCCGCCGATTTCAGTATATCTTCAAAGGCATTCCAGGCGATTTCAAAATCAGCTTTTCTTTTAGAAATAACTGGAACACCTTCTTTATTTTCCAATGATTCCAATAAAACCGAGATTTCCTGACCTTCGACAACCTCTTCGGTTGCGGCAAATTCATCAAGTGGCAGAAATGCCTCGGATTTCAGACCTAAATCAACGATGACACCATTGGCAACCGTACGCACGACTCTGCCTTTAACGATATCCCCGACATGAAATTCGGGGAATGCTTCATCATAAAATTTCTTTAGGTTTGCTCCTTTCTCCGCTTTTTCGCGGGCGTTAGATTTTGTTGTTATATTATTCATTAATGTGTTTCCCCCTTGGTCGTGATTTTTTTTATTTCTTGTACAACTTCAAAAACAGTGTTTTGCGGCGTAGAAGCACCTGCAATAACACCAACTCTATAGTTTTTAGCCACAGATTTACACAGATATTTTCTTTTTTCCCTTTTATATTTATATTCATCTGTGCTCATCTGTGGCAGGTTATTTCTTTTTTCTAATTTCCAATTTCTAAGGTCTTTCTTATTTTCTACTAGATAAACTTTGGAACAATTGGATTTTGCAATATCAACAAGCGTCAATGTATTGGCGCTTTTTTTCGAACCAATCACAATCATCAAATCAACCTCATCCGCAATCTTTTTACAAATCTTCTGCCGATTTAATGACTCTTTGCACAGCGTATTAAAAATTCTTATTTCCTGATAATCGCTAAAATTAAAGGAACTAACCGCATCCTGAAAAAGTTTTGACGGAATTGTGGTCTGCCCAATAATACCAATCTTACTAAATTTCCAATTTCCAATTTCCAATTTCCAATTTTTTGAACCTTGAACCTTGAACCTTGAATTCATATCATAAACCGTTGCTTGTGGTTTAGCATAAGCTAAAATGCCCTTTACTTCGGGATGATGTTTGTCACCGACCACGATTGTTGTGTAACCATCATTCTTAAATTTTAATGCGTAGTTCTGCACCCGCCGAACATACGGGCAGGTTGCATCAATAACTTTATACCCTAATTTTTTGATTTTGGCAATACCCTCAGGTGCACAGCCATGCGTACGAATTATGACAATTGATTTATTGTTCGTATTGGGTTTAAGCCCTTTAATGTTTGATATCGTTTTTACACCCAGTTGTTTAAGTTCATTCACCACTTCGGAATTATGAATAATCGGACCTAAAGTATACACCGATGTGCCATTTTTCGCTTGTTGCGCTTGCTGTTTAACCAAAGCAATAGCACGCTTAACACCAGAACAAAATCCAGTTGGTTTGCCAATAGTTACTTTTATTTTATTGTTCTGCATTTGGCTCTTTTAATAATAGTTCAATATCTTTTTGAACGTTTTGCACAATCTTTTCATAATCATCGCGTGTTTTAGAAAGTCCGTTAGGGAATATTGGTTTGCCAAATTTAACGGTTATTCCATTGTTACTTTTAACTTGGTATTTGGTTTTTTTACGAATATCTCGGTCAATAAACTGACTCAGTCGTCCATTCCATACATCGCAAACACCGGATATTGCAACTGGAATTATCGGCACCTGGTTATTGACTGCTAAAAAGCCAAATCCCGGTTTAAATGGTAATAATAACTCATCAAATTTATTCCGTGTTCCTTCCGGAAAAATTAGAACCGTTTTCCCCTGTTTAAGCAACGTCGAACTTTTCTTTAATGCTTCGGATGCTCTAATTCCACGGGGTAGGGGGATTGCGTTCCAGAACGAAATCAATCTTGTAAAGAATTTCGAAATATGGAACAGTTCTTCTTTAGCCATAAAATAAATCTCCTGTCCTGAAGCTAATCCTACTATCGCTGGGTCCATGTGCGAACGGTGATTTGCAGCTAAAATCTGTGCTGATTTTTTTAATAAATTGTTCTGTCCAATTACTCGAAATCCCAGAAACAGTTTTACTAAGATATAAGCAAGGATTCTGCCTGATTTCCATCGCCATCTCATTTCTTACTGCTCGCTCCACCCTTCCCAATATTATCAGATACCAATTGATTATTAGCTGTTTGTGATTGAGGAGGGGCGGGGCTCGCATCATTTGACTTATTAATAAGTCTCATTTTTATCATATCAACAACAAATTGTATCTCTTCTTCGATTGTTAAGTTTGTGGTATCGAGATAAATCGCATCCGGAACACGGACTAATGGACTTACCTCTCGATTGCTATCAATGTAATCACGCTCAATCAAATTATCTTTAATATGTTCGATAACATCAGGTGCGACCTGATTAGCCCGAATCGGATTATGTTTTCCTATTTCCTTTGTCCGTCGGTCTACTCTTGTATTCAATGAGCAGTCTAAATAAAATTTTAAATCAGCGTTAGGGAAAACAACGCTCGCAATATCTCTTCCCTCACAGATAGTATTCTTGCCTTCAACCGCTCCTTGTTGTTCATTTACCATCTTTTCGCGGACTTCGGGAATAGTCGAAACCTGAGAAACAATCGCATCGATTTCCTGCATCCGGATTAATTTAGATACATCATTACCGTCAAGAAAAATGTGATAACCGTTTTTTTCCATCTCGCCCCTAAATTCAACGAAAGTATTTTTTAGCATTTCTTGTAAAGCGTTCTTATCCTTAAAATCAATCTTCTCTTTAATAATCTTATAAGTCAAAGCCCGATACATCGCACCGGTATTAAGATAAAACCATTCTAAAACTTTAGCGGCACCGCGTGCAGTTGTACTTTTACCAGATGCAGCAGTCCCGTCAATTGCAACAATAAAATTTTTTTCCATCGGTTTTACATACTGCCGGCAAATTTAATTTGTCATTTAGCGTTGTATTTTCTCCTATGACAGAGAGTGCATACATATGCACCCCGAAAATTTGGTCGGTCTGACCAGATCTAATTATACATAAACTTTTATTTTTTTCAAGAGTTATTTTTTGGTACAGGATTTGCCCTCAGGAATTTTACTTGCCGCCACGTCCAGGAACTTCAAGTTTGATATTGGCTTTACATAATGGACAATCTTCTTGTTGATAATTCTCAACCGGTACCTTATAGCACGAAAAAAACTCAGCCCCGGCAACAAATTTTATCGGCTCAATGCTTCGGTCAATCAGAACCGAAATGCCGATAATTGCCCCCGGGAAAGATTTTAACGCTTCAACGCTTTCTTTGATTGAACCGCCGGTAGTTAGAATATCATCAACAATCAGAATCTTAGCGCCATCAGGAATTGTAAAGCCTCGTCGGATAATCCGCCCTGATTCATTTGGTTTTGACTCGGCAAAAATACATTTTAATCCCAATTGACGCGCAACTTCATAAGCGATTATAACGCCGCCCGTGGTCGGACCGCAGATTATTGAAATTTGTTTATTTTTGAAATGTTCGGCAATCATTTTGCTAAACATTTGAACCAGCTCCGGATTTTCCAGGATGCGAAACTTCTCAAAATATTTTCCGCTATGCAGTCCCGAGGATAGTAAAAAATGTCCGGTCTTTAAAATATTATTTTCTTTTAATGTCTCTTCTATATACATAGATAAATTTTTACCACGAAGATTAACACGATAAAAAAAGAATACCACAAAGCCACGGAGGCTCAGAGAACACAGAGTTTTTTCTTTGTGTCCCTTTGTAACTTTGTGCCTCTGTGGTTATAATCTTGTGAAAATCTGTGTAATCTCGTGGTTTCATTTATTCCCTTTCTTAATATCTTCTTTGATTTTCTCGATAACCGCAATTGGGTCTAAAGCACGGATAATCGGTCGACCAACAACGATATAATCGGCTCCAAATCGGCTCGCAGTTTCAGGTGTATCGGCTCGTGCCTGGTCATCATTAATCACATTTATTCCTTCAAGTACCTCTGCTTCGACACCCACGGGTGGGATGACGCGGATTCCCGGCACGACCGTGAGAAAGTTTTCCCCGCATTCCTTTTTGATTGCCGCAATTTCCTGTACTGAACAGATCACACCATCAAGACCAGATTTTTTTGCTAAAGACGCAAGTCTTGTTATATGTGACGACATGTTGATTTTCGACTTAGTACCCCATAGTGCGGCAAAATCATTTTCCGAAATACTGGTTAAAATTGTTACGCCTAAAATTAACGGTTTTTGTTTAATATGTTTTTTTATACAGAATTCGTTCAGGTGGTCAACGCACATCTTCATCATTTCAATTCCGCCCATTGTATGAATTGTAAACATCGCCACCCTCAATTTCGCACAGGACTCGATCGCGCGTGCAACAACCGTCGGGATATCGCAGAACTTCAAGTCAAGAAATACTTTTGCTTCCTGGTCATTGAAATAATTAATCAGGTGTGTCCCGGAATGGGTGAATAAATCGATGCCGATTTTATAAACATCAACCCATCCTTCAGTTGCTTTATGGATACGTTTTGCCTTTTGGGCGGAATCGCCCTGAACCGCAAGGATTAATTGTGTCATTTTTCACCTCCGTTCATTATAAAAGATTTTTTTTCTAATTTTTTTAGTATATCAAGACTTGTATAAGGGTTACGCAGGTTGGCCGAACCAATTTCAACTAATTTACTGCCGGCATAAAGGTATTCTTTTATATCATCTGCGGTCATAATTCCGCCACAGCCAACTATCGGAATCTTTATTTTTGATGCAACATACCAGACACAATACAAGGCAAACGGCTTGATGGCTGGACCAGAAAGTCCGCCGGTTATTCCGCCTAAACAAGGTCTACCCGTTTTTACATTGATTGCCATACCGAATAATGTATTAATTAAACAAACCGCATCAGTTCCTGCGTCAACTGCTGCTTGCGTGGTTACAAGCGGGTCAATAAAATTGGCGGTTAATTTTGTGATAATAGATTTTTTTGTCTTTTTACGAACACTTTTTACCACTGCATAAGTTGCTTTCGGGTCTTGCCCAATCATTTGTCCGCAAGATTTATCTTTAATATTAGGGCAGGAAACATTTATTTCCAATGCATCAATCGGTTCATCCTGTAATCTTTCGGATAGTGCTTCAAATTCCTTTGGGTTATTGCCAGAGATATTAACAATCAAATTAGTTTTCAATGCTGTTAAATGCGGTAAAATATCTTTACAAAACTTTTCGACTCCTGGATTTTCTAAACCGACTGAATTTAATATTCCGGCATGCGTCTCCCAAATACGCGGTGGCAAATTGCCCGCTCTCGGCAATAGCGTAATGCCTTTAGTAACAATCCCACCCATCATATTTGCTACTTCGATGAACTTATCACCAAAGCCAAATGTGCCTGAGGCAAGTATGATGGGATTTTTAAACACAAGATTACCGAGCTTGACCCCGCACCTATTGTTAAGTTGAGTGGAGATACACTCAAATGCTTTTGTTCTACCTCTATTACCTTTGACAACAGGTGCGGGGTTGATATTAGATGTTTTCATAGTTCAATATCGTTTAAATCAAATACCGGTCCATCTATACAAACTCTTGAAAAACTGTTATCTTTTTTCTTTACTGCACAACTAAAGCAGATTCCGCAGCCACAACCCATCCGTTCTTCTAAAAAACCATATGCTTCACTAACTTTAACTTTTATATTTTTGAGCATATCGGTTGGACCGGCTGCGTATAGTGTTGTGCGATCGCTTTGCGATAGCCTATTTAATAAATCTGTAATCACTCCCTTTTTACCAACCGAACCATCGTCGGTAGTTAGGAAAATCTTCTTGCACAAAGGTTTGAATTTGTTCAGCAATATCATCTCTGATTTATTTTTTGTTCCAAAATATAGTTGTAATTTATTTTTCTTGGGCATTTTTTTTGCTAAAAACAGCAAAGGCGCGATGCCAACGCCCCCTGCACATAAAATTATATTTTTATTATTACTTAGCGTAATTGGTTTACCTAAAGGACCCAAAAGAAACAGTTCGTCGCCGGGTTTTTTATCTTTTAATAATAACGTCCCTTTACCTCTAATCCGAAATATTATCCGCAATTTATTGAACTCAGTATCAGCAATCGATAATGGTCGGCATAAAAATGGTTCGTATGAATTTGAGAGTTGAATTTGGACAAACTGACCGGGCTTTGCTTGTTTCGTAATTCTGGGACAATATAGCCATAATGAATAAATTCCCGGTGCAAGTTGCTCGGCTGATTTAATTAGAGATTTTTCTCTTATCATATTTTTGCTACGGCTTTCCTAATAGCATATCTTTTGCCGCCTTCGCGTATTCGGTGTTCGGATACTCGGCAATGATTTTATTCAATACCCGTTTGAAGTCCGAATTAAAACGACTAGTATCGACATCGGCACCCATGATATTTTTGTAAATCCAGGCTTCAGCAAATAATGCTTTAGGTGCATAAGGGCTGAGCGGAAATTTTACATAGACTGATTCGTATTCGGCAATCGCCCGTTCGTATTGCTTTAAATTTAAATTATAAATTTCGGCTAAATGAAATTGACGAGCAGCTGAGTCACTCGCTGGATTTGTATCAACCTTGACTTGCATTTTTGTCGAATCGACCTTTTCCCCGATTTGGGTTCGGGAAGTATCAATAGGTGATTTTAAAGTATCAGTTTTCAATGTATCGCTCATGAGTTCTAATGTATCGATTGGCGAAAGTGGCAATGAGTCAATCTCGGTCGAATCTTTATCGGGGTATAATTCAAAAGTATCTTTTTTTTCTATTAAAGTATCGTTTTTAACTGGTGGTTGCGGTTGTGATTGTGTCGGCAATTTTGGTTTCTTATCTTCAACAACTAATGATAGTAATGCGAGTCGGCTTTCAGCTAAAGCGGTATATTCGGATTGTAATCTTTTTAATACAATGCTGTCATAGTATGATTTTGCTGTATCAAACTTTGCTTCATTCTCATAACTATTACCTAAAATAAAATATGCTTCAGCTAATTCAGAACCGCTTCTGACCTTTTTAAAATATTCTCGTGCTCTTTCCGGATCATTGATTTTTAAAAATAATTTACCAAGTTCCAGATATGTTTTACTGCTTAATGGTTTTTGTTTAGATTTTACCGTATCCGCGATGGTAATTTCCTCTAATATTTTAATGCCTTCGGTTTTGCGGTTTGATTCAAGGTAACACTCGGCTAATCGCAATACACCGATAATGCGTTCGCTGCTAGTATCAATCTGTGTTTTCGGATTTTTAATGTTTATCTTTTGTAAATACTTGTTGTATGTTGTAATTGCATCCTGATATTGTCTAAGTCCCTTTTGTGCATCACCCAGCATCAACAGAGCATTTTTATATAAGTCTGACTTCGGATAACGTGCAATAAAACTATTAAATTCAATTACGGTCTGCTCATAATCTTTTCTGAGAAAATAAAGTTCCCCGATTTTATAAAGCGTCATTTCGCGAAGCGATTTTGATATCGATTTCTCTTTTTCTGGTTGTTTTAATACTTGTAATTTTTCCAGGGCAGCATTGTATTCTTTTAGTTCGATTAAAGCGGCTGACAGATAATAGTTTGACTCGCCGATATATTTGGATTCAGGGAAGACCAATAGTAAATTTTCAAATTTGGATATTGCTTTTGTGTATTCACCCAGATAATAATATGATACCCCAATAACAAAAAGCGCTTGGGGTGTATATTTCGAACGCGGATGATTAGTGATTACCAGTGCGGATTTCTCGATTGCTTTTTCAAAACTCGCTTTAGCTTGAGATGGACTGGTCTTTTGTTTATTGATTGCATCCTTATAATATTTCTCCGCATTATAAAATGTATTATAATAAGCACAGGATAGAATTAGAAGATTACAGATTAGAAGATTTAAAATTAATCTTTCAATCTTTAAATCTTTAAATCTTTTAATTGTTGAAAAATTCACCTCTTATAATAATGAATTATCTACAGACTTGTCAATAGATTTCTAATGAATTAAAAGAGACCGCAGAAAAATGCAGATAGGATTGGATTGACGCGGATAAAATCTGCGAAAATCTGCGTCCCTAAACTCCTCTTTTATGTAACAGGGTTGACATACCATGACCATAACTCTATAATAAACTATGGGACAAAATTGGAAAGGCGCTTTAGAAAAAATAGATGATTATCGATTAAAGATTCCGAAGAGTTATAAATCTCAGATGAGAGTTGATGGCGTCATTTACGTTGACTCTCGTCTTTTAGAAAAAGTTAAAGAAGACCAGGCACCTGAGCAGGTTGCTAATGTTGCAACTCTACCTGGTATCTTAAAGTATTCGATGGCGATGCCTGATATTCATTGGGGGTATGGTTTTCCGATCGGTGGCGTTGCCGGTTTTGATACAAAAACCGGTGTGATTTCACCGGGTGGTGTTGGCTATGATATTAACTGCGGAGTTAGATTGTTACGGACTAATCTGTTTAGAAAAGATATAACTCAGGACATATTAGAAAAATTAGTCCGCTCGTTATTTCATAATATTCCGTCTGGGGTTGGTTCAACTGGTAAAATTAGAATTTCCGAACGGGAAGTTAAAGATGTTTTAATCAAAGGTGCTCGATGGGCTTTTGAGCAAGGTTATGGTACAAAAGATGATTTAGAATATACTGAAGAACGTGGTCAGATGCAAGGTGCAGACCCGTCTAAAATCACAAGACGTGCTTTAGAACGTGGTTGTCCGCAGCTTGGCACTTTAGGTGCGGGTAATCATTTCTTAGAAATCCAGGAAGTCGAGGAAATCTTTGATGAGAAAGCAGCTCGAATCTTTAATCTCTCGGTCGGACAAATCACCGTAATGATTCATACTGGCTCAAGAGGTCTTGGTTATCAAGTCTGTGACGATAATGTTAAAGATTTAGGACGGGCAGTCCTGAAATATAATATTTCATTACCTGACCGTCAGCTCGCTTGCGCACCAATCGAATCGAGCGAAGGGAAAGCATATTTTTCTGCAATGGTTTGTGCGGCTAATTATGCCTGGGCAAATCGTCAATGTATTACCCATTGGGTACGAGAAGCGTTCGGACAAGTTTATAACAAACCGCCTGACGAATTGGGAATGGAGTTAATCTATGATGTTGCTCACAATATCGCTAAATTTGAAGAGCATACGGTTAATGGAAATAAAATGATGGTTTGTGTCCATCGTAAAGGTGCAACCCGTGCATTTCCACCCGGACATTCGGTATTGCCCGAGAAATATAAACCGATTGGTCAACCGGTAATTATTCCTGGTGACATGGGAACTAACTCTTATTTATTATTGGGTACGCAAAAAGCATTTGACGAAACGTTCGGCTCAACCTGTCATGGTGCGGGTCGGGTCTGGTCAAGAACCAAAGCTTTGGATGAAACTCGTAGTCGGGATGTTGCCGGTGAATTAAAATCAAAAGGTATTTTTGTGATGGCAGCATCAAGAGAAGTATTGCGAGAAGAAGTGCCGGATGCGTATAAAGATGTTGATGTGGTAGTTGATGTCTGTCATAAAGCCGGCATCTCTAAAAAAGTGGCAAAAATGCGCCCACTCGGTGTTGTTAAAGGTTAAAAACTAATCAATATGTTTCCCTTTTTTCCCATTTACTCCTTATGATTTTCGTCAGAAAGAAAAAACCAGAAGGTTACAAAGAACTGTTAGTTTATAAACGAGCTGACGAGCTTCGGAGTTTTGTCTTTAACATTACTGAAAAATTTCCAATATCAGAACGACGTCGCAAAGAACATATGCGTGATAGCGCGCGCTCAGTTAAACAAAATATTGTTGAAGGCTGGAAAAGAGAAACTACAAAACAGTATGTAGAATTCTTAAGTTTTTCATTTGGTTCATTGGGTGAGTTAAAAGAAGATTCGGAAGATTGTTTTAAGGATGGTTTAATTTCTATAAAAATTTACGAAGAATTAATACGACGTTGTGGAGAGATTGATTATCTAATGGGGAGGTTGAAGTTGGCTTTAGAGAAGCAAATCGGAGACAAAAGTAAACCTCAAGATACCAAAAATCAATATGATGAGTTATTGAAGGAATTCAATTTGGTTAGACTCCCTGACGGTAGAGTAATTGAAAAAGGGAAAAACGGGGTAAATGGGTGAAAAGCACAGGATTCCCATTTTACCCTTATCTCCCTTTTCGCCCTAAATTATTATGTTATCTACTGAGAAAATTGCTTTAGTTCCTGAATCTCCCGGTGTCTATCTCTTAAAAGATAAAAATGGTCGGATTATTTATGTCGGCAAATCGAGAAATTTAAGAGATAGACTTCGTGCTTACACGCAGCGACAACCAGATTTTCCCCGCGAGCAACTGATAAGAAACATTGCTGATTTAGAATTTGTCGAGACTAAATCGGAAGTTGAAGCATTAATCCTTGAAGACAATTTAATAAAACTTAATAAGCCTAAGTTTAATGTTCGGCTTAAAGACGATAAGAAATTCCCGTATCTTAAAATTACAGTTCCGGAAAAATTTCCGCTAATTTTCGCTACCCGCAATCTTAGAAAAGATGGCTCGATTCTGTTTGGTCCTTACACTAATGCCAAATCATTAAGACGAGCTGTTAAAGCTGTTCAGACTATCTTCAAAATTAGAACGTGTAGAAAAGATTTACCGCTTAAAAATGTTCAGCGACCATGCCTTAATTTTGCGATGAACCGATGTCTTGCGCCGTGTCAGGGCAATATCTTAGAACAAGATTATCGCGAACGAATTAATAATGTAATATCGTTTCTTTCTGGTAAATCACTGAATCTAGAACAAGAACTTGAAATGCGTATGAAAAAAGCATCGGAACGGGAAGATTTTGAGACTGCGGCAACTCTGCGCGACCAGCTCTTTGCGATACGAGATATAATCAAGAAACAAGAAGCAGTGTTTACTGATATTGTTGCAAGAGATGTAATAGGCTTTGTAATAAGTCAGAATTATGGTAGTGCTACGTTAATGAAAGTTCGCGATGGCAAATTAGCCGGAAAAGAAAACTATCCGTTAATGCTAACCTCATCATCAAGTCAATCCGAAATTTTAGAGACCTTGCTTCGCACAATTTATCTCCATACTTATGATTTACCCGATGAAATTATTTTACCAATTAATCTCGAAGATAAGAAAGTTTTTATTCAGTGGTTCAAACAAGCAAGGAATAAAAAAGTTAGAATCTATCATCCACGTTCGGGAATAAAGAAACGACTTTTGAATTTAGCATTAACTGACGCAGAAATTGGACTGTCCGAGATTGCGCCCGCGCCTCGCCTTCCGCAGCCGATTTTAGAATTGCAAAAAATCTTGGGACTGAAAGAACCGCCAAAAGTTATTGAAGGAGTTGACATCTCGAATATCTCAGGTACATCGGCAACTGGCTCAATTATTATTTTTACTAATGGTTATCCAAATAAAAAAGAGTATCGGATGTTTCGAATCCGAACTGTTCAAGGACCAAATGACTATGCGATGATGGAAGAAGTTCTAACTCGTAGAATAAAAAGTCTTGTTTTAGGGAATAAGTCATTGCCCGATTTAGTCTTGATTGATGGCGGTAAAGGACAACTTTCAACTGCAGTAAAAGCCTACGCATCTGCACCAAAACCAATTCCTCTTTTAGCATTTGCCAAACGGACTGATATGCTCTATTATATAGACGGTAGAGAAATTTCAATTCCTGCGTATTCACCTGCCTTAAAATTACTGAAGAGAATTCGTGATGAAGCCCACCGTTTTGCGATTAAGTATCACAAGAAATTAAGAGGCAAGAAACTGATTGCTTCAGAATTAGATTATATTCAGGGTATCGGTCCGAAACGCAAACAGATACTAATAAAACATTTTGGCAGTCTGGATAAGATTAAAGAAGCGAGCATTGAGGAAATTGCGTCTCTAAAAGGTTTCAATAAAAAGATTGCCGAGACAATCAAGCGAACTCTAACGCCAATTCAAGAATAGATGCAACCACGGATTAACCCAGAAAAACCATTACCACGAATAGCAAACCTTTAACCACACGATTACACAAGATTAACACAAGAAAAAATCTCGTGAAATCTTGTGGTTTCACATCTCTTTTTCGTGCTTTCTTTTTTTCGTGTCTTCGTGGTAATTTTTATCAGTTTTGCCTTTTGAGTTTTGAGTTATATTACGTCTGTATAATCTGTGATATAATCTTTCAATCTTTGAATCTTCGAATCGAATTTCCGAGTGGTGAAAATAATACCCTGGTATAATCCCTGATAGATTCCCGGATAGACTCCCTGATATGCTTCCGGATATGATTTCGGATAGGTTTTCTGGTAGAAATCGAGATAGATTGATGAATAGAA
>Ga0315288_10002209_pt1 | contig 25194 bp, 19 predicted proteins | sample YL17G11_20_MG_FD_203454 | JGI IMG/M metagenome (GOLD analysis project Ga0315288, IMG submission 203454) | Sediment microbial communities from Yellowstone Lake, YNP, Wyoming, USA - YL17G11_20 | ecosystem: Environmental > Aquatic > Freshwater > Lake > Sediment | place: USA: Wyoming | collected... | reverse complement strand
ACGAAGGCCTTGAAGCTCATAAGGGGCGAGCCTGCCGGCTTGATTTTGGTGATTTTCAGGGCGTTCGCGCCGCAGACCACGTTCAAATGCTCGTCGAGTGTTCCGGGGGACAGGTCTGCGTTTGATGCTTCGACCTGTTGAGCCATCGCAATTGTGACTCGCGTGGATTTGCCGGTCTGCTTCGAGACATAGTTGGCTGAGGCGCCGGGCCAGGGCCAGAAGCCGCGTATCTTTCGTGCGAGTGTCTCGGCAGGCTCGGTGAAGTCGAGGAAGCCGTCGCTTTTTTTGAGCTTAGGCGCAAGGGTGGCCCTGGAATGGTCCTGCTCGGTATAGAGGGCGGCGCCGGCGGCAATTTGGTCGAGCGTTTTGAGCAGCAGGGGTGCGGCGATTTGCGCCAGCCTGTCGTGGAGCTGGCCGGCTGTTTCGTCCGCTGCGATACCGGTTTGTGATTGTGCGAGGATTTGGCCGGCGTCCATCTTCTCTGCGAGGGCGATGATGCTGACGCCGGTTTGCGTTTCTCCGTTGATTATGGCCCAGTTAATAGGCGCCGCGCCTCGGTATTTCGGGAGCAGCGAGGCGTGTACGTTTATGGCGCCTTTGGGCGGGAGGCCTATCAGTTCGGGGCCGATTTTCTGGCCGAAGGCGATTACAACGATTACGTCCGGCTCGTAAGTTGCTATCCTGGCGATGAGCTGCGGCGAGTTTGCGTCGTCCGTTTCAACAAACGAGACGGAATTGGTGCTTGCCCAGTGCGCTACGGGCGTTGGCGTTGGCTTTCTGCCCCTGCCGGCCGGGTGTGGAAGCTGCGTGACGATGAACCGGATGCCGTGATTCGACCGGCTCAGGGCATCAAGGCATTGAAGACCGAATTGACCGCTGCCGAGATATACTATCTTCATTTTTTGTCCCGAAAAATGAAGAAGTGCATAAGTCACAAGTGCACAGGCAATAAGTGAAAAATGTTAGTCCTACTCTTGCTCTTGTGCTCTTTTACTCTTTTGCCCTTCTGCGAGTTTCTTGAGCTGTCTTCTGTACGCGATTTTTGCGACCTGGCCCATACGATTGACAATAGTGACCCCTTCGATATGGTCGTACTCGTGCTGGAGGGCCCTCGCATAAAGTCCTTCGGCCTGCTCGGTGAACCGGTTGCCTTCGAGGTCAGTGGCGGTGACTTCGCATTGTTTGTATCTTGGGATTTTTGTATAGATTCCGGGCACGGAGAGGCATCCTTCGTCTGTTGCGTCGAGGTCGCCGGTGGGTGTGACCGTCGGGTTTATATAGACCCTGACGTTTTCCGCGGTGGCATCGAGCGATATGATGAAGAGCCTCAGCGCCACCCCGGCCTGAGGCGCCGCCAAGCCGACGCCTTTGTTCTTGAGCATAATCTCGGTCATTTTATCAACAAGGCGCCGAATATTCTCATCGATTGCTTCAACCGGCTCGGCACGCCCGGCCAAGACCCGGGCCGGATAGTGCGTGATTTTACATTTGTCAATATCCATCATCTTTCAAACCGTACCTGACCTTCGACTTGCCTGCCTGGCCTATCGGTCGTCGAACTCGTCGCCGGCGAATGTATTGCCGAGATAGGATTTTCTTACGGCCTCGTTGCGGACGACCTCGGCGGGCGAGCCGGCTCCTATGACTTTTCCGTGGTCAATAATATAGGCCTTATCGACCACCTCAAGGGTCCTTTCGACATTATGGTCGGTAATAAGCAGGCTGACGCCGGAGGCGACGAGATGGCGGATTTGCTGCTGCAAGTCCTCCACGGCAATGGGGTCAACGCCGCTGAACGGCTCATCGAGCAGAATCAACGAGGGGTCGGTTACCATGGCGCGGGCGATTTCGAGCTTTCTTCGCTCTCCGCCGGAGAGGAATCTGCCCTGGCTCTCGGCGACCTCGGTCAGTGCAAAGCGCTTGATAAGCATAGCGGTTCTCTGGTCTCGCTCGGCCCTGGTGATGGACATTGTCTCGAGGATGGCGCGGAGGTTGTCGCGGACGCTGAGCCGCTGAAAGATGCTTGGCTCCTGCGAGAGATAGCCGATGCCCAGGCGGGCGCGTCTGTACATGGGCAGCTTTGTGATGTCGCGGCCCTCGAAGATGACCGAGCCTTCGTTGGGGGTAATCATCCCCATAATCATCCTGAACGCGGTGGTTTTCCCGGCGCCGTTTCTGCCAAGAAGTCCGACGATGCTCCTCTGGCCAATGGAGATTGACACGTCGTTGACGACGGTTCGGCCGGAATACTTTTTCACCAGCCCGCGAGTTTCAAGAAGAGTCATATCCGCCATTTTCGTATATCGTACTGCACTTTTTCAATCGCGTTGAGAAAAGATCCTTGTTCGGCGTTGGATCTTCCAATCTGCCGGGTGGTATTATAGCAGCAGTGACAGGCAAGGCAAGCGGTCTTTTTTTGCATTTGCCGCGGGTTTGGCGGCTGAAAAACGGTTTCCGGCGAGAGCAAACAAATATTCTGGCATTTCGGCGGTATTTCTGCTATTAAGAGCCTATCCGTATAACTTGGTCGTCATGAGGCTGAGCGAAAAGCCCGAGGCCAAGACGGCAGGCCAAAAACGCTCGGAGGCGTGGTTTGTTCCACGTTGAGAACGTTTTTGGCCGACAACGCAGGCATCGGGCTTTGCAGCCAGCCGGAATAGACCGGGTTATGCGGGTAGGCTCTTAGTAGTGCTTCGTGCAGGAAGACGAGCAGTTGGATATGTTTAAGGAAGTGTATGTTTGCGGTTGTGAGTGATATACATTCGAACCTTGAGGCCCTGACGAGGGTTCTGGCTGATATCGAGGAGCGGGGGATACGGACGATTTACTGTCTTGGCGACGTGGTCGGCTACGGCCCGAATCCGAGAGAGTGCCTTGATTTGATAATCGAGAAGAGCAAGTGGTGCGTTCTCGGCAACCACGACTATGCGGTTTTCTATGAGCCGACTAATTTCAACTACGGCGCCGAGCAGGCGAGTTTCTGGACGCGGGAAGTTCTTGAAGCGGAAGAAGACAAAGAGCTTGGCGACAGGCGATGGAGCTTTTTGGGCGAGCTGCCGATGCGGCGGACTCAAAAAACCAAATTGGGGGCGAGCACGGCTGTTATTGACTATGTTCACGCCTCGCCGCGGAAGCCCGTCAACGAGTACATTTTCCCCGACGACGTCTATACGAATCCGGCGAAGGTCCGCCTGCTCTTCGAGCGTATCGGGCATATATGCTTTGTTGGGCATACTCATATGCCGGGCGTGTTTCTTGATGAGCCGGACTTCTATCCGCCGGATGAGCTTGGCGGCAGCTATCCGATTGTCGATGACGAAAAGGCGATTATCAATATCGGATCCGTCGGGCAGCCGAGGGACAAGGACAACCGGGCGTGCTACGTCTATGTTGATGAGAACCGGGTGCACTTTGTGAGGCTGGCGTACGATTTTGAGACGACTATGAACAAGATATATGCGATCGACCAGCTTGATAACTTTCATGCCGACCGCCTGCGAGACGGAAGATGAAAAGGATCGATCAAAGATGAGAACTATTTTGATTTTGACGGTGGCGGGTTTTTGCCTCTTTTGTGGGTGGCTTGTTGTCGAGGCCGGGCTATTTGATGGTTTGGCGCGCCGGTGCGGGCCGTGCACACTGCTGGCGAAGACTATCGCTGGCGAGGCAAGCGACGCAAACGACGTAAACGATGCTCCTGTCGAAGAGACTCCAAAGCTGAAAGCGGATGAGTCCATCAGCTTTGGCGCCGACGATGCGGAGGCTATGACCGTTATCCTCGGAGCCGGGGACCCGAATACCGAAGACCCGGAAACAGGATACAAATTTCAGTTGGAGCTCAGCTCCAAAGGCGCGGCGATACACAAGGCCACTTTCACCAACGGCAACGGCAACGGATTCGACGACCGCGACCCCACGAATCCGCAGCCTTTAGTAGTTATCTCGCCGGTGAAGACAAGCGCTGGCGAAGAGATTCTGGCGATGGCCAATACGAGCTTCGTGCTTGCCGACTACGGCGAAAAGGGCCTGGGGCTGCCTTTGGACAGGCTGCAATGGAAGAGCGGCGGCGTTGAGAATGCACAGGACGGTTCACAGACAGCCCGTTTTGAGGCGATTATCAAAGTTAAGGGCACGAACAACCCGGTGGTTAAGCTGACTAAAAGCTTTGAGGTCAGGCTGGGCAGCTATATGGTGGATTGCGATATAGCCGTTGAGAATCTATCCGCGAAGGAAGAGAAAGTGTACTTCACCTTGAACGGAGCGATGGGGCTGGAGAGAGATGGGCTCAGGAGTGATACCAGGAACGTTGTGGGTGGATTCTTGAGCACTGACGGAAGCGTGGTCCCATCAAGAAGAGATATGAGTCCTTCCTTTTTTGGAAGATTGCTTGGCAAAGAAGTAGGCTTGAGAGATGCTTCTGATGAATACGAAAGGGCTCTTCTGAGCCGCGATAAGACACAAATCGAAGAGGCTGCGACGAAAACAAGGATAGGTTACAGTCTTCCGGGAAAGCACAGCTCTGCTCATTTTCTGTGGGCCGCAGTCTGCAACAAATATTTCACGGCGATTTTGAGGCCGGTTCCTGAGGAAGACAAGGGTTACTGCGAATGGGTGAGGAGTGCAACATGTTGGTATCGCAATCCTGATAAGGACAAGGCGAACAATAGTGGCGACGAGTCCATTGGGACTAGATTGGAAACAGTATCGGAGGAACTCGCGCCTGGTGGGATGAAAGGATACCGTTTTCAGCTTTACCTTGGGCCGAAGGACAGAGGACTTTTCTACGAGAACGCGTTATATCGAGAACTGGGTTTTCGCAACACGATAACTTTCATGCCATGTTGCTGCTGCCTCGACGATATTATCCCGCCGCTGGCCTTCGCAATTCTGTGGATAATGAAGTGGATGCACGGGTTCTGGCCGCACAACTATGGCATCGTCATTATCATATTGGTTTTCCTTGTTCGGCTCGTCCTGCATCCGATCACCAAGAAGAGCCAGGTGTCGATGAGCAAGATGCAGAAGCTCGGCCCCAAGGTGGAAGAGATAAAGAAGAAATACGCCAATAACAAGACCGAGATGAACAAACAAATGATGGCGCTTTACAAGGGGCAGGGCGCCTCGCCGATAATGGGCTTTCTGCCAATGATGCTGCAGATGCCTATCTGGATTGCGTTGTGGAGCGCGGTTTATGCGAGTATCGATTTGCGCGGCGCGAGGTTTTTGCCGTTCTGGATCACCGATTTGTCGATGCCGGATGCCTTGGTGAGTTTTCAAACGATAACCGTGCCTCTATTGGGCTGGAAGGTTCAATCGCTGAACCTGCTTCCGCTTTTGATGGGCGTTGCGTTCTACCTTCAGCAGAAATTGATGCCGTCGCAGGCGGGCGCTTCGGCGAATCCGCAGGCGGCTCAGCAGCAGAAAATGATGATGATTATGATGCCGCTGTTGTTCCCGCTGATGCTGTATAACGGGCCTTCCGGCGTGAACCTGTATATTATGGCCAGCACTTTTGCAGGGGTAATCGAGCAGTACGTCATCCGCAACCACATCCGGCAGAAGGATAAAGCGGAGTCAGAGGGCCTTGTGGCGACGACGAGCAAGACCGGCGGCAAGGTCAAAAAAAAGAAGCCCAAGCCGTTCTTCAAGACATAACCGACGACGAACAAGGATTGCAAATCCCAGTCGATAGTGTGGCATAATCAGAAGGCGCCTCGGCAGCACAGTCGGGCAAACTTGCTTTGGAAATCTCGGTTACATGGGAAATTTCAGTCAATACTATGGTAAAGTTGCGCAACGAGCTCTTGTCCACGGTTCGAGTGCCGTGGGCGTTAAAAATCCGATCACACAGGCCAGGGCTATAGGGTACTCTGAGAAAGACCTGCAGAGCGTGCCAGAGGGGTCGGTGATCGGCATGGGATGCGGTAATCCTACCATGTTGGCAAAATTACAGGAGGGGCAGACTGTCTTCGACATCGGTTGTGGTGGGGGCCTGGATGTTTTTCTTGCTGCATCGAGAGTTGGCAAGAATGGGCATGTAATCGGCATTGACATGACGCAGGAGATGGTGGATCGGGCAAAAGCAAATGCTACCAAGGGGGATTACAAAAATGCCGAATTTCTCCTGGGGAATATGGAAAACATACCGGTAAAGGATAGCTCTGTCGACGTTGTTATAAGCAATTGTGTCATCAATCACGCCCTGGATAAGATCAGAGCATTCAGGGAAGCGCTACGGTGCTTGAAGCCTGGCGGCCGGCTACTTGTATCAGACCTCGTAGTTCATGGCAAGTTCGGTGATGATGCCCTCCAGGACGAAGTTTGGGGGACCTGGATTGCAAACGCCCTGGAAAGGCGGGAATACCTCAATGCAATCGAGGCGGCAGGCTTCAAGAATATCAGTATCGTGAGCGAGAACCTGTTTAACTTGTCTGAGGCCGATGAGCGGCTTAGAGGAAAGATAAGCAGCATAAGCGTGGAAGCATACAAGTGATTTCGAACAGAGGGAAGAAAGATGGACTTTGAGGGTAAAATCGTAATCGTCACTGGCGCAGCTTCGGGAATTGGCGAAAGCTGTGCGAGGAAGTTGCTCGACTTGAACGCAACAGTTGCCGGACTCGACAGGAAACCATGCAAGATCGTTGCTCAGAGGTTCAAAGCCTACCTGGTCGATGTGACCGACAGTGAGACTGTCAGAGCCGCAGTGGACGAACTGGGAAAAGACTTTAACAAGATTGACGGGCTCGTAAATTGCGCAGGGGTAACATCCAATGCCAAGCCATTTTACGAAATGAGTATCGAGGAATTTGAGACAGTGGTATCAATAAATCTGACCGGGACCTTCCTCTGTTCGAAGTACGTCTCAAGGAAAATGATGGAGAAGAAAAAGGGCAAGATCGTGAATATCAGTTGCATACGATCAAGAATCTTTGGTCCCAATTCGGTGGATTACTCCGCGTCGAAAGGAGGAGTCGTGGCACTGACCTCTGCGATGGCGATAGACCTGGCCCCGTTCAACATACAGGTGAATTCTGTGGCCCCGGGAGCAACGTTGACGGGAATGACACAGGAGCGATTCAGTACCTCCGAGATCAGGGCTATGTATGAGAAGACCATTCCTCTTAGGAGAATTGCAGAGCCGGGCGATGTTGCTAAGGTCGTGCTATTTCTCCTCTCGGAATCGGCGAACTATGTGACTGGAGAAACGATTTTCGTGGATGGTGGATACTCGATCTCCAAGTGACGAAGCTGGGTCAATTATTACTTAGTGCGGAGAGGAGTTTCATGATTGAGTCTGCGGGTTTGAGTTGTGCTTTTGTGTCTTTAGTATTGTTAAGTAGGTGGTGTATATGTAAAAATCCTCTTCAAGCGGAGAATAATCGAGCAACTTATGAAACGGTGTACTACGGCGCATTCTACGTTTTCAACTCGTCAGATACGGGCGAGGAGGTATGAATTACGGCCTGAATGACACTATCGTAGCGATTAGCTCGCCGGGCGGGGGGGCAAGGGCGATAATTCGTATTGCCGGAGACAAGACGCTTGAGGTCTGCAGGCGGATTTTCAGGGGATTGGGGCCAAAGGGAAAAGGCGGGGTCTTCTGCGGGGATGTTGCGATTGACGACGAGTTGAGGGTCGATGCTGCACTGTATTTATTCTTGGCGCCGCACTCTTATACGGGCGAGGATATTGCGGAGATTCATATCGCTGCCAATCCTGCTGTTGTCGAGGCGTTGATTGGCAAGTTGCTGCGCGGAGGTCTTAGGATGGCTGGGCCGGGCGAATTCACGGCAAGGGCGTATCTGAACGGCAAGATTGACCTGGCGCAGGCCGAGGCGGTCAACGAGGTCGTCGTCAGCTCCAATACGTTTCAATTGGCCGCCGCTGAGCGGCTTTTGAGCGGCCGCTTGTCGGAATCTGTCGGGCAGGCGCGCTCGGCGATTATGGACTGCCTTAGCTTAATCGAGGCGGGACTGGATTTCAGCGGCGAGGATATTGAGTTTATAGGCAGGCAAGAAGCCGTCGAACGGCTTAGCGGGATTAGAAAACAGCTTGAAGACCTCTTTGCCGGCGGCATCAGTTACGAGTCGGTAATGGATTTGCCGGCTGTCGGGGCCGCCGGGGCGCCGAATGCCGGCAAGAGCAGCCTTGTCAACGCGCTTTTGGGCAGTCAAAGGAGCATCGTTTCGCACGAGTGCAAGACGACGAGGGACGTGCTGACGGGTGTGCTGACGCTGGCGCATTGCAGGTGCGTGCTGTTCGATTGTGCCGGGCTGGTGTCCGAGCCGGAGGGGATACTCGATGAATTGGCGCAGCAGGCGGCAATAGAGGCCCTTCGAAACAGCGCTGTTGTTGTGTTTTGTGTGGATGCGTTAAAGAGCAACTGGACGGAGGACTGCTCGATACGCAAATGGGCGGACACGAAGGCCTTCATCCCGGTTGTGACGAAATCGGATTTGCTCGGCAAAAATGCCCTGGTTGGTCGCGTTGCCGAGCTGAAGGGCTTGTTCGGCGTTGATTTTTTGCCGACTTCGGCGATAACCGGCGCCGGAATAGAGCTGCTGCGTGAGGCAATCGACAAAGAGATATGTGGCCTTGGGCTTGGCTCGCGGACCCTGCCCTTTTCAGACAACGTCCAGGGCTTCGTTGCGCTGACGGCACGGCACAGGCAGGCGGTAACCGAGGCGATTGAGAATATTCGTGGGGCCATTGATGAATTCCGGGCGGAGAGCGACCAGGGCGGTGCGGAGGTTGCGGCGATGATGCTGCGGGCCGCGCACCAGTGTATCTGCGGTATCGAGCAGCCGGGCGGCGCAGAGGTGGACGAGCAGATATTAGATAGGATTTTCAGCCGCTTCTGCGTGGGCAAGTAGCCGAGGCGGGATGATGCTGAAAGATGAAGACCCGTCACTTGCCGGCGATGCGGCCAACGAAATGATGCCGTCAAGAAAAGTTCTTCTTCAAACACCTGAAGGTCTCGCGGTGAGTTTCGCTTAGCCGTCTTTGGCCTCGAACTCGGCGTCGATAACGTCGTCTCCGCCTTTTCTTTTGACCTCGCCTTCGGGCGGCGGGGCGGCCTTGCCGGTCGGCGCCGAAGCGGCCTGTTTCTTGGCCGCCTCTTCGTAGAGCGTCTTGCCGAGCTCCTGCGAAGCCTCACCGAGATTCTCGATAGCTTTCTTTATTGCATCGCCGTTTTCGCCTTTGACGGCTTCTTTGAGGTTGTTGACGGCGTTTTCTATGTTGCTGCGGGTCTCGACGGCGACCTTGCCGCCGTGCTCTTTGAGCGTTTTTTCGGTTGAATAGATCAACTGGTCAGCCTGATTCTTGAGGTCAACGACCTGCCTTTTCTTTTTGTCTTCCTCGGCGTGGGACTCGGCGTCCTTTGTCATCTTTTCGATTTCCTGTTCGCTCAGGCCCGAGCTGGACTTAATCTCGATTGATTGCTGCTTGCCCGTTCCGAGGTCTTTTGCCGAGACGTTGAGAATACCGTTGGCGTCGATATCGAACGCGACCTCAATCTGCGGGATGCCTCGCGGCGAAGGGGGAATATCGGCCAGTTGGAATCTGCCGAGCGTGCGGTTGTCCCTGGCGAATTCCCTCTCGCCCTGCAGGACATGGATATCGACGGTGGTCTGGCTGTCGGCAGCGGTCGAGAAGATTTCTTTCTTGCTGGTGGGGATTGTGGTGTTTCGCTCGATGAGCTTGGTCATCACTCCGCCGAGGGTCTCGACGCCCAGCGAAAGCGGCGTGACGTCGAGCAGCAGAATATCCTTGACGCCTGCATCGCCGGCCAGAACCGCGCCCTGAATGGCGGCGCCGAGCGCAACGACCTCGTCCGGATTGAGGCTTTTATTCGGCTCCTTGTCGAAGATGTCCCTGGCGATTTCCTGGACCTTGGGGATTCTGGTGGAGCCTCCGACGAGCAGAACCTCGGCGATTTCGCCGGTCTTTAGCTTGGCATCGTTGATCGCTCTATGGCAGGGACCTTTCAAGCGATCGAAGACATGCTCAACAAGCGACTCGAATTTGCTGCGGGTGATGGTAATCTGCAGATGTTTTGGGCCTTTGGCGTCGGCGGTGATGAACGGGAGGTTCACCGTGGCTTCAACCTGGGTGCTCAGCTCGCATTTTGCCTTCTCTGCGGCCTCCTTGAGACGTTGATGCGCCATCGGGTCGCTGCGCAGGTCGATGCCTTCGGTTTTTTTGAACTGGTCGGCCAAATAGTTTATAAGCACTGCGTCGAGGTCATCGCCGCCGAGATGCGTATCGCCATTGGTGCTGAGGACCTCAAACACATTGTCGCCGATATCGAGGATGGAAATGTCAAACGTGCCGCCGCCGAAGTCGAAGATGGCTACCTTCTCATTCCTTTTCTTTTCGAGGCCGTAGGCAAGCGCAGCGGCGGTCGGCTCGTTGATGATTCGCTCGACTTCGAGTCCGGCAATTTTTCCGGCGTCTTTGGTTGCCTGGCGCTGGGAGTCGTTGAAATAGGCAGGGACGGTGATAACAGCCTTGGTGACCGTCTCGCCCAGATAATCCTCGGCGGTCTTTTTGAGGTCCTGCAGAATCATTGCAGAGACCTCAGGGGGGGTATATTGTTTTCCGCGCACCCCGACCTTGACCAGCTCATCTGAAGCACCGGTGATTTTGTAGGGGACAATCTTCTCTTCGGCTGAGACTTCGTGGTGTCTGCGGCCCATGAAACGCTTTATTGAGAATACGGTATTTTCGGGATTGGTGACCTGCTGGTGCCGCGCAATCTGCCCGACGAGCCGCTCGCCCTTGTCCGTAAAGCCGACGACCGATGGCGTCAGCCTCGAGCCGGATGAATTGATCAGCACCTTGGGCGCGGAGCCTTCCATTACGGCCACCACCGAATTTGTCGTTCCCAAATCTATTCCAATGATTTTAGCCATGATAAAATTCCTTTCGTTTCAATTTCTTTGCCACAAAGGCGCGAAGCCCCAGAGGCCCCAAGCGGGGACACGAAGAATTTCTACATTTCTGCATTACAGTTCCTTTGTGCCTTTGTGTCTTAGTGGCTAAATTATGTGCAAAAGGTGTGCCAGTTGGGCGAATCACCGAGCCTAAGTCATTTAAGCTCTTGTGTGTTAAGGGGTTAGGTATTTCCAGGCGTGGATTCTGGGTCTTGAAGAGGTCGATTTTCAGTGCCATTTTGGCAGGCTCGACAGACTCACGATTTGTATGTCGCATTGCGTATCGCGTATTGCGGGTGAATTGGCTTTGATTGGGTTTGTTTTTCCTCGCCCGGTCGGGACGATTTTTCCTGTAAAGCTTTGTTGCAAAGAGGGTTGCGTTGATTTCGGTGTTGAGAGAATTGGGTTTGTTTTGCATAATTGACTCATGAATTCTTGGCAAGCTGGGCAGGACAGGCTGATTGGGCAGAAGACAGAAGACAGAATCCAGAAGAGGGATTCCCGATGAATCGGGATGTTGGCTTTACTGCGACTTCGCATAGACATTGATCACCTCCTATTTTGTTAGATGTATATTATACATCACAGACTGTTGGGTGTCAAGTTAATTCTCCATTAACGGCGGATTACGCGGATTTCGCAGATTATACGGATTTGGGCATAAGAGTATATAAGTGTATGCGTATATACTTATGGGGTGAGTCGTTTGCCACGAGGGCACGAAGACACGAAGGGAAAAAGGAAGCGGACACGAATTGGGACTGATGAACAGGGGTCCAGGATGGATGACGGAGGACAGAAGACGGACGACGGACGATGGCGGGGGCGGGGGGGTCTGTGTTGCAGTCGATTAGCCAGTTTGCGGTTGTTTGTATAATATCACCAGGGCAAGCCGCCGCCTCTTATTTACTCAAACTGACCGATTCTGTTTTCTGACACGGATTGACACAGACTAACACTGTTTTTCATGTATTCTGGATTCCTGCTTTCGCAGGAATGACAGAGAGGAAGGTTTCTTTTTGTTAGAGGCTCTTACTCATCTTTGCCTTCGAGCCAGTGGTCGGCGAATACTGCAAAGTCCAGCAGATTGACGCCGCCGATACCGTTGAGGTCGCTACGAATCTCCTGCCTTAATACGGGATACGTTGCCCCTTCATTTATTAACCATATTTCAACAAAGTCCCAGCCGGCATCGGTAAAGGTGCTTTTTGTCTGCATTTCGACTGTAGTCTTTCCGCAATTTGGGTCACAGCCGGTAGCATATTCGGTTTGGAGTCCACACATATTAGGTTCGCCGCTGGTTTGGACATCCCATAACGAGCCTTCTATGCCTCCCACTTCGTTATTCCCAACTAGTCCGCCAACATTGGAAGTTCCCTGAACACTGCCGACAGAGTAAGTATTAAATATGTACCCAGGGGTATGGATCCCCCGATCCAGATCCCGCAATCCGTTACGTCCCACCAGCCCACCGACAGAATGAGTCCCGCTGACATCGCCTGTAGAATAGCAGTTCGAGATTTGACCTCCCGGATGGTCCCCATCACCATTTGCTCCCACCAGTCCGCCGATGGTATGGTTAGCGCTTACACTGCCAGTAGAGTAGCAATTCGAGACATTGCCAACATTTCTCCCCAGCAGTCCACCGACTGTATGGTTAGCGTTCACATCGCCTGTAGAATGGCAGTTCGATAAGTAGCCGTAATCACTACTCCCCACCAGTCCGCCGACCCACGCAGTCCCATTTACATTGCCGGTAGAATAGCAGTTGGAGATATCTCCGTCATTGATCGCAACAAGTCCGGCGACACAGTTATTATAGCCGGTGGCAGAGCTGTTTGAATAGCATGTCAAGACAGTGCCCAACAAGTCATTTATCCCCATCAGACCGCCGACAACATCTTGCCCGCTTATATTCCCTGTAGAATAGCAGTTCAAGACACTGCCTGCATTATAACCCACCAGTCCGCCGACAATATCGCTACCGCTTACGTCGCCGGTAGAATAGCAGTTTGAGATATTGCCTTCATTGTGGCCTACCAGTCCGCCGACGGGCCGTACGCTTACGATGATAGAGCCTGTAGAATGGCAGCCCGATACGCTCCCAACATTTTTCCCCACAAGTCCGCCAACAATCCACTCGCCGCTTATATCGACGTTGGAATAGCAGTTCGAGACACTCCCTTTATTCCACGCCACCAAGCCACCGACATATTCATCACCGCTGACAGAGCCGCCTTCAAGGCCCAGGTTTTTGACCTCGCCATCTTCGATATGGCCGAACAAACCCATAAAATCGTTACCGGCTCCGAAGTCATGCATCGTCAGGTTTGTTATCTTATGAGCGTTTCCATCAAAGACACCGGTAAAGGAAGTGCCTTGAAATTCATAAGAACTGCTCTTGTCTGGGGCTATAACGGCGGTGGTGTAGGTTCTGCCTGCCAGATTGACATCGGTTTCCAGGCGGGTGAAGCCAGACCAGTAATTCGGGTCAGCGGCAAACTCGTCAAAGTCCGCCAGCGACTCTATCCGATAGGGGTCTTCCTGCGTGCCGGAACCGGGCAAGGCCGTAGCAGTATTTACGCATAAGCCGACCGTCAGCAAACAGGAGATAATCAACAGTGTAGTGATTCTCCGCAGCACGTTTGAACTTGTCGCTCTAACCATTTTATCCACCTCCAGTCCCCCAACATCGATATCCGGGCCGGTACAGCCCACCGGCCAACGAAAAGCAAGCACTGGTGCAACCGCAGTCGCTATAGAAGACAGGATACCACATTTTGCTGGTGTTTGCAAGTGGAATTGGTGCGAAATATCGCACCCTACGTGTTTTTTTCAGAAAAAAGAGCGAAATCTGCGGGTGCGGCCCCGGGGAAACGGGGTTTTGCTTGAAAGCGTCTATATCTTTGAGGCGGTCCCAAACGCTACTGATACTACGACCGCGTTTCATAAATGGGACGACTATAGGGCAAATGGAATTTGGCTGTTTGAATAGATTTCCGTTCCGGGCTCTGCGCTTCGCTACGTGTCTCCGCTCGCTTCGCTCGGTCGAAATGACGCTATAGTCGCAGTACTTGTGAAACGCGGTACTCGTCTTCCAACTGAAGCATTACAGAAGTTGTTGTTCTTCCTTATTGGCTTGCCAGGAAATCCGGCCACACCCTCTATCCGCAGCACGCGAGGATTGGCTTGACTTGGCGCAAGCTGTCAGTTGGGTGCGGAGGCGTTGGCAACATGGGGATGATGGATTCAGAGAAAAACCCGCGCCGTCGGAGGATCACTGGGGCAAATCCTGGTTGAGTGCGGAGCGGATAATCTGGGCGCGGAGCGCGTCTCTATGAGTAGGGTCGAGGGCTTCTCCGTGGTTAAGCTGGAGATGGGCGGGGAGGGTCAGCATAAAGAGGCGGTTTATGGTTGCGATGGACAGGCCGGGATGTTCTCCTTTGCCTTCGCCGGCGCCGCAGAGAGTGCAGAGCCTTTTTATGGCGGGGGTTGAGGCCCCCATGTGCCGGTGCATATTGACTCCGAGTCGAAGGTGACTCAGCAGAAACAGGGCTTCCTGCGAGCTTATCAGGTGCGCATTTTGCAGCAGCGCCATTGCGCGGGAGATTTTGTCGTCAAGGACGTGTGGCTCGCTGGAGAGCAGCCGGCTGCGTGCGGCATTTTCGTACTCGATGATTTCGGGGATGATGGACTGTTCAAACTGCGAGACGATTTGCGGCTCCGAGACGCCGAGCGTCACCTGATTGGAGAGCTGATAAAGGTCGCTGGCGGCCTCGGTCCCCTCGCCGAAGAGTCCTCTGATGGCAAGGCTCATATCCCTTGCGGCGTTGAAGAACTTTTCGATCTGCCCGGTCATCTTCAGCGCGGGCAGGTGGAGCATCACCGAGACTCTTATTCCTGTGCCGACATTGGTCGGGCAGGCAGTGAGGTATCCCAGACGAGGGCTGAAGGCATAATCGACTTTCTGCTCTATCATATCGTCGATCTCGTTTATCTGCTTGGCGCACTGGGCGAGCTGGCAGCCGGCCTTGAGGACCTGGATTCGCAGGTGGTCTTCCTCGTTGATCATAGCGGTAAAGAACTCCCGCTGTGCCATTACCACGCCTCGAGGGCCTTTGCCGAAGGCGTGGTGCCGGCTGATGAGATGACGCTCGACGAGGAAGTTCTTGCTCAGGGCGGGCGCTTTATCGATGCTGATGTAATAGACCTTATCGCCGAGGTCGAGTGACATCAGCACCTCTTTCAATTTGGCGAGTATTTCGGATTTTTCGGCGTTTGAGCACCGGCTGAGGAATTTGTGGCCGGCGAGGTTTCTGGCCAGGCGAATCCGCGATGACACTACGATATCGGATAACGGCCCGGAGCCGCTGAACCATTCATTTATGTCGCCGCTAATATCGGTCAGTTTCATATTAGGTAGCGTGTAAGTCTTTTTGTGTCCGGCGCGCGAGGCGCAGGACTATTTATCACTTTCACTTATCTTGTCGCGTAGCTTGGCCGCCAGCTCGTAATCTTCATTCTGGACGGCTTCTTCGAGCTGGCGGCGGAGGTCCAGAAGTTCAATCTGTTTCTTTGCGTCCGCGGGTGTTCTTGACGGGAGCTTGCCGCAATGGGCTATTCTGCCGTTATGGGCCTTTTCGATAAGCGGCTGGAGCGATTTTGCGAATACCTCGTAGTCGTTTGGACAGCCGAGGACTCCTTCTTTGCGAAACTGGTCGAGCGTAAAGCCGCAGGTCGGGCAGGCGGCCTGCCGCTCGGAGGGGTCGGCGAGCTCATCGTCGGTCGGCTGGACGGCGAGCAGGCTGCTGAGCAGCTCGTTTATCGGGATATGGCTTTTGATGGCTATACCCTGCTCGGCGGCACACTGCTCGCAGATGTGCATCTCAGACCGAACACCATCGGTGATCTCGGTCAGGTGAATAGTCGCATCCTTGTTGTTACAAATCTGACACTGCATATCGATCCACCACGTATTATACCAGAATTCCGCCTAAACAATAATCGTCAAATTTGAAAATCAACTACAGGACGATTTATTCATCTGCTGAATTTCGCCCAACAGCCCGGCTCCTCGCCAACCTTGACACCTTGCAGCTCAATGCCTTCGGGCAGCCTGGCTGCGAGTTTGTCATATATGTATTTTGCCACGTTCTCGGCAGATGCGTTGTTCCTCTGGAAATAGGCGATCTCGTTCAACGGCAGGTTATCAAGCTCGGCAATAATCCCGCCAAGTGCGGCCCTTAGTCTGTGAAAATCCATCACAACGCCCGTATTATCCAGCTTTTCACCGGCGACGGCGGCGGTAACGGACCAGTTATGCCGGTGTGTCGCCTCCTTTGAGCCGTCCGGCAGGGTCAATTGATGCGATGCCCGAAAGCTCATTTCGACACTAACCGTGAACAAGGTGAAGCTCCGATTGGATTATTACATAAGTACCAAATCTCGTATTATCAGCGTTTTTTGAGACGCTGCTGCATACGATCATAGACTTTTGGGGGTACAAGGTTGGAAAGATTGCCTCCCAGAGAGGCCACCTCTCGAATCAACGTCGAACTGGTGAAGCCGTACTGTTCGGACGTCATAATAAAGATGGTTTCAATGCCGGCAACGGCACGGTTGGTCATAGCGAGCTGGAATTCGTACTGGACGTCGGTAAGGCTTCGCAGACCTCGGAGAATGACGTCGGCCTTTTTCTTTGCGGCGTATTCGACGGTGAGGCCCTCAAAGCTCTCCACCGAGACGCTGGGCATATCGGTTATCAGCTCGGCAATCATTTCGACCCGCTCTTCGGGGGTGAATAGCTGGTTTTTGACGGGGCTTCGGCCGACGGCAATGATAAGCTCGTCAAAAAGCTTCATTCCGCGGCTAATAACATCCAAATGCCCGTTTGTAATCGGGTCGAATGAGCCTGGAAAAATGGCTTTAACAGACTTTCGGGTCATCATTTGCGCCTTTCGGTTCATACTTCACTGCTCGTTCCCCGGAGGGACGAACCGTTATTGTATCAGTGCGCATACAAGCAATCAAGGGCATTGACGAGGTTTGCGGATATAGGAAAACGGGCCGGGAAAGGAGGAGGCGTCTGAGAAGACATCCCGGCCCGCTTTAACAAGTCCCACAATACTATACGCTTGCCGAGAGTCAGCAGTTCGCCAAAGTCAGCGGCCGCAGCAGCGTTCATATTTTTTCCCGCTGCCGCAGGGGCAGGGGTCGTTTCTGCCGATGCAAGTTACTTTGTGCAGAGGTCTGGTGGCCGGTTGGTCTTCGATGTCCTGATATTCGATCCGGTCAGAAGAATCCTGTTCCAGACATATACGAATAACGGCAGCGGTGAAATCGGTCCTTTGCTGCATGTCCATAGTAAAGTACTTGCCGTCGTCAGCGGCGAAATGCTGAGATGCGAAGTCGAAGATTTCGCGCAGCGCATCGGGGTCAACAGGAAGAGCTGCTCCCGATGCCATGACGAAGTCGTAGAAGGGCAGGATCCTTGTGGCAAGGACAATACCTCTTGACGCTGTTGTGCTGAATCCTATGTCGGTCAGAAGGTATTGTCGGTCGTTCATCAGGTCGTTGACTCGCACTCCGACCCCCGGCAGGACATCCTCGACCTGCACGAGTGTGTAGAACGATTCCGACATTGCCTTGACGACGGTATATTCGTCTGAATCGGGATCCAGTTCGGAATCGGCGATGTAGCGGGCGACGGCATTGCCGCCCTGCTCCCTGTAGTCATAGATGCAGTAGTCCATCAGGACAGTGGCCTGGTCCATGTCGTCAAAGACAAGCACGTTGTCTCGCAGGATGCCGAGCTTCTCCCCACATTCTTCAAAACCCCTCTTCGACACATATTTTGTGAGGGCACGGTTTTGCAGCTCGCGTGAGATCGTGCGAAAGGTTTTGTAGCGATCAACGAGCTGGGCGTATTCTGCTTCCGTAGGGTATCCGGCCATTGGTTGTACACCTCGCCTTCTGTGTGAATTCAGTACCAGCCGGCACATGCTGCCGTCGCGGGTCAGAGTCGATATAGGCCCAAGCGTTCATAGTCCCTATGCTATCGAAACCATGTTGGTCTGTCATCAACTAATCGGGAAATCCTGTGTAGTAGAGAACGAAGTAACTCACTGCTTCAGCCAATGGTCGAGCCAGGCTATAACAGTTTCGTGCCAGAGGATGGAATTGCCGGGCTTTTGGACCCAGTGGTTCTCGTCGGGGAAGTAGAGCAGCTTGCTGGGGATTCCACGCCGCTGGAGGGCGTTGAAGGTGGCTAAGCCCTGGGTCTCGGCCACTCGATAGTCCTGTCCGCCGTGAATGACGAGCATTGGGGTCTTCCAGTTCTTGACGAAGTTTAGCGGGTTTTGCTTTTCGTAGCTTTGGGGGTTGTCCCAGGGCGTGCCAAGGTGGTCCCATTCGGGGAACCAGAGCTCATCGGTGTCGAAGTAGGCCATACGCTCGTCGAGGTTGCCGTCGTGGTTGACTAAGCAGCGAAAGCGGTCGGGCCAGTTACCGGCGATCCAGTTAATCATATAACCGCCGAAGGAAGCGCCCAAGGCCCCCACCTTTTCGCCATCCATCCACCGATAGCGGTCGAGGGCGGCGGCGAGACCTTTTTGGAGGTCTTCGAGCGGCTTGCCGCCCCAGTCGCCGCGGATAGAATCGCAAAAGGCCTGGCCGTATCCGGTGGAGCCGTGAAAATCGACCATAACCGCGGCGTAGCCCGCGCCTGCGTATGCCTGTGGATTCCAGCGGTAATGAAACGTATTGCCGAACGAGCCTTGCGGCCCGCCGTGTATCAGAAAAGCGACCGGATATTTCTTGTTCGCATCGAAATCGGCCGGCTTGACGATGTAGCAATAGACCGTCTCGTCGTTCCAACCTCTGAAGGTGAGCTGCTCGTAGTCGCCCATGCGGGTGGCGGCGATTTTCTCTGCGTTGATGCTCGTGATTTTGCGGATGTCGCCCCCATCCGGATTGACTGAGTAGAGTTCGGCGGGCGAGCTGAGGTTGTTCAGGCTGTAGATAATTCTATCGCCTGCGACGGAGGGCGAACCAATTGTACCTTCTTTGACGACGGTTTGGACGGAGCCGGTTTCAACATCGATAGCGAACAGCGAGTCCTGGCCTGTGTCGGCTGCGGTGACGTAAATCTTTCTTCCGTCGGGCGAAAAACAGAGCGATGATGGGCTGCGGTCCCAGTTTTCGGTGAGGACACTTTCTTTGCCGTTCGGCCAGGCGCGCAGGATAATTCGGAGGCGGTCGGCTTCGTAGCCGGGCCGGGCCATAGCCAGGTGGGCCAGCGTCTTGCCGTCGGCGGAGAATACCGGGCTGGTGTCCCAGGCTTTATTTTTCTCGGTCAGGCATTTAGGCGGTTTGGAGCCGTCAATAGTGGCCAGGTAAAGGTCGAAGTCCGTTGACCAGGGTTCTTCCGGCCCGACATCGCGGGCGGTGAACACAACCGCTTTGCCGTTGGGGGTAAATGTGATTTCTTCGGGGCCGCCGAACGGCTTGGACGGTGTGTCGGCATTCATACCGAGCATTACATCGACCGGCTCACCTGCGGCTGTGGGCATCACAAACAGGTGCGAGCGCCGACCGTCCTTCCAGGAGTCCCAGTGGCGAACGAAGATTTGGTCGTAGATTTTCCCGCTCGTTTTTCTTTTGTCTATTTCATCGAGTTTCTCTTTGGTCTGGGCCGCGTTGCAGTCGGGGAAGACCTCCATCGTAAAGGCGATGTGCCTCCCATCCGGCGAGACGAGCAGGTTGGCTGAGTCGAGCGGCAGATTTGTGATTTGCTCTGCTTCGCCTGCGTCGATGCGAATTCGCCAGACCTGCGATGAATCGGATCGGCTGGACAAGAAATATATCGACTTGCCGTCGGGGGCCCAGCGGGGATTGGAGTCGTTTTCAGGATGGGTTGTCAATCGCCGCAGTCCGGCGCCGTCGGCGCCAATTAGCCACAGGTCGGTGCGGCCCTTGTTGGCTTCAAGGTCGGTCTTTCGCAGAACGAAGGCGATGTATTGGCCGTCGGGCGAAACCTGCGGGTCGGAAATCCGGTCCATCGCAAGCATATCATGAATGGAGAAGAGATGGGTTTCGTCGGCGTGCGCCGAGGGAACTCCAACATTCAAGCATGAGAGAAATAGGCAAACGGATACCAGATGCATAACAGTGCTCCTAAAGTCCGTGCGATGGTTCATTTGTCCCTTAGTGTAATAACGAACGGCGCGCACGGCAAGGGCCGATCCGCTCAGGCCCTTGTTTCAGCTTTATTCTTTTCCGGTGTGAGTGCGATGGGGATGTCGAGCCAGAATGTTGAGCCGACGTCGAGTTCGCTTTCGAGGCCGATGTTTCCGGCGAGCATTCCTGCGAGCTCCTTGCTGATGGTCAGTCCGAGTCCGCTGCCGGCGGCTTCGCGGGTAATCGAGCCATCAACCTGGCTGAATTTATCGAAGATTTTTTCTTTGTCGTCCTGTGCGATGCCGCAGCCGGTGTCGCTCACGGCGAAGCGGACGGTTTTCTCGTCGAGCATTTCGGCGCGGACTTCGATTCTGCCGCGAGGGGGCGTGAACTTCACGGCGTTGCTGAGGAAGTTGTAGAGTATCTGCTGGACCTTGCCAGCATCGGTCACAAGGGGCGGCACGTTTGGGTCAACCGAGTATTTGACTTTGATTTTCTTTTCCCTTGTCAGTAGCGAGAAGGAAGCGATCAGCCCTTCGCAGATTTTTTCGGCGGAGGTTTCCCCGATGCGCAGCTCCATTTTACCGGCGCGGGTCTTTGCGAGGTCCAGGAGGTCGTTAATCATATTGAGGAGCCTGTTTCCGCTGGTGATTATATTCTCGGCGTATTTTTTGCCCTTTTCGGTCGCCAGGAGTCTGGGCTTATCGCGCAGGACCTGGGCAAAGCCCATTATGACGTTGAGAGGCGTTCTGAACTCGTGCGAGATGTTGGCGAGGAACTCGCTTTTGACCTTGTTGGCCTTGAAAAGCTCGATGTTGCGTTCGGAAAGCTCAATGATTTTGGCATCGAGTTGCTTGTTTGCCTCTCTGAGCTTTTCCTGGGCGGCCTGGAGTCCGTCGAGCATGTGGTTGAAGGCCGTTGCGAGCTTTTCATATTCATCCCTTGTGGCGATGGAGCTCCTTGTGTCGAGGTTGCCCTCGGCGACGTTGTTGGCCAGTGCGCGGAGCTGGCGGATTGGCCGAAGGATTACGCGCTGGGTTATCCAGTAGAATGCAACGATTGCGCCGGTGACGCCGATCAGCCACGAGACGATAATCCAGATACGATTGAGAAAGACCGTTTTGCTTATTTCGCTGCCGACGCCGCGCGACTGAATAAGCACCGCCCCAACGGGTTCATTCAGCGAAAATGCGCCGGCAGAGCCTTGAGGGTTGTGGCAGGTTATGCAGCGATCCGTCGCCCTGAAGATTCGCACATAGTTGCTCTGGAGGATGCCATCCACTTCGGCAAACTTGATGTCGTCGTCTCCGGCTTCGGGGTTTTTGAGGGATTCAATCGTTTCTCTTTGCTTGTCGGTGAGCTGTTTGAGCGGTTCTTTATCGTCTTTTACAAAGCGCGCCCAGCGTATTTCAGGGTTGTTGACGTCGGCGACGGTCCCGGCGCTGCTCAGCACCGGAAGGGCGGTTTCGGGAGAGTCCTTCAGCCGGAAGTGCAGACGCATCAGCAGCGTTTCGGCTTTTGCCTTATTTGTATCGAGCAGGCCTTTCTTCGTAAGCTTTCCCATCCAGATATAGGGCAGAAGCAGCGCGAGGAAGAGAATAAAGACGACGGCGGCGCCGAATGCGAGCCTGCACTTTTCAGCCAGCGACAGGGGCCAGAGCCGAAAGAACTCCAGGACTCTCCGTATTTTGTCAAGATTCAGCCGCATAAACTCACTTTTAGCACCTGGCACCTTGTGTTATACGGGCAATGCGAGAGGCCATAAGCTAAACGCCAAACATCGCATGGTTTCCGTCTGTCAATCCTGTTCGTCCGTCTTTTCTTTGACAACGTGCGAGTGTTTTTGCACCCGCAGGTTGAGCTCGTCGAGCTGTTTTTGTTCAACCTCGCTGGGTGCTTCGGTCAGGAGGCATTGACCTCGCTGGGTTTTGGGGAAAGCGATGACGTCCCTGATATTATCCGTGCCGGTGAGCAGCATAACGAGCCTGTCGAGGCCGAAGGCTATTCCGCCGTGGGGCGGCGCGCCGTATTCGAGGGCCTTGAGGAAGAAGCCGAACCGAAGCTGGGCCTGCTGCCTTGAGATATTGAGCAGGTCGAATACCTTCTGCTGGACTTTTGGGTTGTGGATACGAATACTCCCGCCGCCGATTTCCGAGCCGTTGACGACGATGTCGTAGGCCTGGGAGCGGATGTGGGCGGGGTCGGTTTCGAGCTTGCCGAGGTCTTCTTCGACGGGGCAGGTGAATGGGTGGTGCAGCGAGTCATAGCGTTTCTCGTCTTCGTTCCACTCAAACAGCGGGAAGTCCACCACCCAGACAAACTCGAATCTCTTTGGGTCATAGAGTTTCAACTCGCGGGCGAGCTTGCAGCGCAGGGGCGCCAGGGCCTTATTGGCGGCCGCTTCGCTGCCGGCGACGAACAGCAAGAGGTCTCCATCCTTTGCGTCGAATCGCTGCAATAGCTGCTGCTGCAATTCGGGGCTGAAGAACTTGGCCAGTCCGCCGATAAGAGCGGTGGCGTTGTTCTCCCGCTTAACCTTGAACCAGGCGAGTCCCTTTGCGCCGTAGTCGGCGACGAAATTAGTGAGTGTCTTTTCGATGTCGCTTCTGGAGTATTTTTCGCCCGCCGGGGCGCAGAGGCCCTTGACTATTCCGCCGGTTTCGATGGTGGAGGTGAATACCCTGAAGGTGCTTTGCCTGGCGAGGTCGCTTATGTCTTTCAGCTTCATATCGAATCGCAGGTCGGGCCTGTCGATTCCATAATCGGCCATCGCCTGCTGGTACGTCAGCCGGCGGATGGGGACCTGTACGTCTATGCCGAGGACCTCTTTCCAGACCCGCGCCACCATGTTCTCGTGAACGGCAATAACGTCGTCGGAGTCAACGAAACTCATTTCGACGTCGATCTGGGTGAACTCGGCCTGGCGGTCGGCCCGCGGGTCCTCATCGCGAAAACAACGCACTATCTGGAAGTATTTCTCGATGCCGCCGACCATCAGGATCTGTTTGAAGAGCTGCGGTGACTGGGGCAGGGCGTAAAAGCTGTTTGGGACGAGCCTGCTTGGCACGAGGAAGTCTCTTGCGCCTTCCGGGGTGCTCTTGGCCAACATCGGCGTTTCGATTTCCCAGAAGCCCAGCTTGTCGAAGTAATCGCGGACAAGGGTGGTGACTTTGTGGCGTAGTTTGAGCTTTTGCTGCATTTCGGGCCTTCGCAGGTCGATATAGCGGCTGGTCAGCCGGACTTCCTCGTTGGTCTTCTCCGCCTCGGTGATGTCAAAGGGCGGCGTCTTGGCGGCATTGAGAATCTGCAACTCTTCAACCAGGACCTCGATCTGGCCGGTCGCCAGTTTGGGATTTTCGAGTCCCTCGCCGCGAGGCCGGACCTTCCCACGAGCAGCGACAACCCACTCGCAGCGAACAGTCCGCGCCAGCCTGTGCGCGTCCGGCTGGCTTTCCGGATTGAAGACAAGCTGCGTGAGGCCTTCTCTATCCCGCAGGTCGAAGAAGACCAGGTTGCCGTGATCACGATAAGATTGCACCCATCCGGCCAGCGTTACCTGCCTGCCGGCGTCATCCAGCCGAAGCTGCCCGCAATTATGTGTTCGCTTTAACATTGTAAAATTCCTCAGGATGGGATGCCCACACAGAAGGCTGTCTGCCCTATTGGTATATCTGCGTCCGGCTCATCACGTGTGGGATTTGGGAGTTCACTGTTTTGCCGGTTTTTTCTGAGACTTTTCGCTTTCCATGGTAATGTAGAGAGGATATATCTCATTGATAAAGTTGTACGCACCCCTTCCTCTCTCGACATCGGGCTCTATTACTCCTAATTTTCTCATTCTGTTGAGGAAATTGTCGAATACCCTCTTTTCGCGATCATCGAGTTTTGCGGCTACTTCTTTCTTCTTGAAGTGGCAACCGATCAGTATCCTTCCAAGCTTTCTTAGAATAGACCTGTAGCTTTCGCTGCGGATTGCGCGATAGACTTTTGGGTCGAGATACTTTTGGCCGACTTTCTCTGCAGCATTTATTACTCCGCGAGCTGCATCATCCACGTCCACTACCCCGTCTTCGTCCCCCCAGAAGGTGGCATCTCCTATTTCATGCATCAGGACAGGTAAGCCGCTGGAGTAGCGCACCATAAGGTCCATTGCGTCCGTCTGCACCTTGATGCCTGTCTTTTCGAAGGCTGTCCTCAAAAAGTTCCTGACCTCCTCGTCAGACAACTTTTCGATTCCGACTACTCTGAATATTCTCATGAGTGAGGGCTGGATGTGTGACAGGATGTCCCTCTTCTCGGGCAAACCCGTAAGTATAACGAATACAGGGAAGCTTTTGTAGTGGGTGGCAACTTCGTCCGCAAAACTTTTGTACCAGTTTGCAAATTCGGGCTTTTCCACCAAACCATTAATATCATCCAGAACAATGAACAATCCATTTTTTCTCTCGGCCATTTGTGCCAACAAGTGGCTTATAGCTTCGGGGAACTTTGTCACGAGCTCTTCAAGTTCGGCTTTTTGTGGGGAGAAACTCACTGAGATGCCGAATAGACCGATTTCTTTGATATGTTTAGCAAAGAAGCTCGTAACCTTTTCAAGCCCGCCTTGGATTTTGGCTTCTTTGAGTATTTGCTCGAAGATGTGACGAACCATCCCTTCCAGGGTGGAAACCCTGCCCAGAAAGACATGGATGCCAAGCATATTCTCTTGAGTGCTGACGTAATATCGCAGAAAAGATGCGAGCGAGCTTTTGCCAATGCCCCTGTCTCCTGCGAGGAAGACATTCTCGGCTCTCCCGGAGCGAGTCTGCTTGACATATCGGATAAGCTCTCGTATCTGCTCGGATCTGCCGACGAACAGTTCCACCGGAACGGGATTTCCGGGCGTAAATGGGCTGCTTTCTTTGGTCATAACAGGCTCCTGCGGCTGCGCTTCTCACCGGCATAACAGCTTAGTACTACAACGCTATAAAAGCTCAAGAAAAATTATGCGGCGAGCCGATAACCTTTTACAGGAAAACAAGTTAAAACATTTTTCTGGAGGTTATCGCGATGAACGCCACGACGATTATGGAGATCAAAC
>Ga0315288_10002207_pt1 | contig 25204 bp, 33 predicted proteins | sample YL17G11_20_MG_FD_203454 | JGI IMG/M metagenome (GOLD analysis project Ga0315288, IMG submission 203454) | Sediment microbial communities from Yellowstone Lake, YNP, Wyoming, USA - YL17G11_20 | ecosystem: Environmental > Aquatic > Freshwater > Lake > Sediment | place: USA: Wyoming | collected... | reverse complement strand
GCTCTGCCAACCTTTTAATTTTTCAGTTTCAAAAACATACAGCTTACTATACTAAAGATGGCTCTTTACGCATTGGCTGTATTTGTTTACCCATCACAGAATGGGCAGATACATTTAACAATATCGGCACTAATCAAGGATATTCATTTGAACAAATACAGTTATATGGTCAATTTATTACAATGTGTTTAAATAACTTTAAACAGGAGACAAAATAATGATTATCAATCTAATTGAATCGAAGTTTGAAGTAGGGCCTATTAAAGAACATATGCTATACATGGAACCAACTGAAGATATGAACTACATTGAAGAGGTAGAGGCTCATTTTGATAAAATTGGCATGCCTTATGCACTAGTCGAATGTAGAACTATAGTTGGTAAAATAACCGCTAAAAAGAAAAATGTGTTTTTAGGCTGGTCTTTAATAACTGAACTTCCCTTATGGAATAGTGATAAGCACAATGAAGTTAAATAGCCGTTTGATGCGCATAGTCCAAGTATCTGAATGTATTTGGCAAGTTGAAAATATAAAAGGTATCGTTATAGTACATGATTTACCACTAGAGTCTATTTTTAAGGCAGAAGACTATATTAGAGGTTACATATCTAGTTTTAATTGTTATACTTATGAAGTAATACCATTAACTAAAGGAGACTCAAATGAACCAGGATAAAAAGATCAAAAGTATAGAAACTTCTAAATTCATTGTCACTTTATTTGAAGGTGAAAATGATCGCTACTACGTTCTATCTGAAACTAAGTACAATGGAGCTATTAGCTATACTGTAGGCATTAGAGATTATGGGCTAGCTTCATCTCTTTTTGATATAAAAGTTGCAGAAGCCGATAAAAAACATTAAAGTTATATTTAGTACAGCCGATAAGTTAATATGAGTAACTTAACAAAGGAGAGATTAAAATGAAGTTTATTAAAGACTATACCTCATTTGCTTTGTTTGATGAAGAGTATCTTAATATCACTAAGATTGTATCTAAAGGGGCTACTATTGAAGAACTGTTAGATAATGCTGAATTGACTATAGAAGATTGGAATGGTGATGCAGGCCCATATCGCACTATAAACGATTTAACGCCTTCTGATATTAAACGTATTAAAAGTGATATGTTAGATGATTTGATTAACTATCAAGCTGAATACTTCTCAAGGAGTCACTAATATGTTGAAACTATTAGTATTTTGCTCATTACTAGGTATAATAGGATGTAGCTCAGCTGAAAACACTTATAGCTACCCTAGCAATCTACCTATTATTACGTCTCCTATTAAACCGCCAGCAGTTGATGATATGCCAGTAAAGACTTATATCTGCCATAATAACCAAGACCTGTATTTACCATTAGAAGCTATTGAGGCTCATTTAAACCATGGCGATATCCTAGGAGGATGCTTATGAACAAACAGGACAAGATTCTGTCTTTAACCAAGTATGTAGAAACATTAACAAATCGACTATCTAATGTACCATCTAGACGCTTATCTCAAAAAGAAGTCTATATTGCATGGATAAAAAGAGAAGTTGAGCAGGCTAATAAAAAGATTAGTTTCTTAAAATCTTAATAATTAGAGGTATTTATGAGTAAAGTTAAAGAGTCGCGTCTAAATAGTGATTTACAGGATTTATTTGATCGTCAACTAGTCGATATGACTTATGCAAATCTTGAATATCGCCGTTTATATAAAGCTGTATTACTCCGCCTACTCTCTAATCCAGCCATGGTAGGCGAAGAGACACCTACCGCACAGGACTATGTGGATTGCGCTAAAAACCTCACCATAGCTGCATTAGAGCATTTAAACGCTAAGTAATTGTAGTTTCTACCATTAGTAGAGTAGAGAATATCCTTTACTCTTCCCATCTGAGAACGTCTACTCAAAGGTGGTGAGACTGCGGAGCCATAAGCCTAGCAGTCACTAATGTAGACAAAAGAGGATATTCTCATGGCTAATAGAAACTTCGCCTCAGGCGGCAAAACCTACTCAATGCGAGTAATGCCTGTAAGACTTGACCTTAACTTTGAAGTAGACAATACTCAAGTTAATGGTATCTCAAACCTAAATGGTCCAGCTATTGCTGCCGTTTACATGCACTCAGCACACGCCACACCTTCTACACTTAACCCTGCAGCTGGCTCTATTGTAATTCAGTTACAAGATAACTTTAATGCAGTATTAGCTGTAAATAGCTCTATTGAATCAGCTTTGTCAGGATCAGGTTCAACTTCTACCACTATCCACGTACCATGCGTTATTACAGACCTTGGAACAGCTACTACAGCTGAGTTTCAAGCTAAAGGCTTACCGCTCGGCGTTACGCCTGCAGTAGGCGCTAGCTTCGTACCAACAGCATCTGGTGTTATTGGTGGATCAGCTGAAGTACAAATAGCAGCCGCTACAGGCTCTGGTATCGCCTCTATTGAAGTCTTAGGCGATCCTGATATGTCAGTAGCTCCTAATCGTTTAGTACAATCTACAGGCGCTTTAATCATCCTACAAGCTCGTGACTATGCAGGTGCAATTGCTGCTCCAGCCGCCGGTAGTGTGATCTCAGTTGAGATTCTATTAAGCAATAGCTCAGTGGATATCGGGTAATAGGTCCTTATAAAGAAGGATCTATATGGCGGCTCCCGGTAGTCCCCAACAACTAAATGTCCAATCTGCTAATCAACAGATACTCGTCAGCTGGGATCTCTCAGCTGGCGCTACTTCTTATAAGATTCAGCGTAGTGAAGATAACGTCACTTATACAGACTTAGTAACTGTATCTGGTAGTCCTTTAGCTACGTCTTATCTTGATACAGCTGTCACATTAGGCACTCAATACTTCTATCAAGTAGCGGCATCTAATACAGATGGCGATAGCACTTATACGTTACCATTATCAGCTATCCCTACTCCAACAGCTGAGATGAGCCTATCGCAGCTTATATTAGCCGCTCAGCAACGTGCTGATAGAGTTAACAGTAACTTCGTAACTAAGTCTGAATGGCGTAATTATATCAATCAAAGCTTATTTGAGCTTTACGACCTAATTACAACATGTTATGAAGACTACTTCCTTGCAACGCCTATCCAATTCGTATCAGACGGTACAACTTACCGTTATGCATTGCCTAACGGCTCTAATACGTTTCTTAATGCAGATACTAATGTATCATTTACACCTCCAGCATTCTATAAACTAATGGGAGTTGATCTTGCCCTTAACAATGCTACTAATGCTTACGTCACTATCAATAAGTTTAATTTTATTGAACGGAACAGATTCGTTTACCCTAACACGTCTAGCACTATCTACGGTGTTTTTAACATGCAGTATCGTGTTATGGGATCGAGTATTGAATTCATTCCTACGCCAACAGCGGGACAAAAAATCAGACTCTGGTACATCCCACGACTAACTGAATTGCTCCAAGATACTGATATCACTACGATTGGTATTAGTGGATGGCTTGAGTATGCTATTGTTAGAGCGGCTAAGTATGCGTTAGATAAAGAAGAATCAGATAGCTCTAAAATGGATGCTGAGTTACTATTTCTTAAAGCGCGTATCGAAGAAACAGCCGCTAATAGAGATGTTGGTCAAGCAGATAAGATTAGCGATACAAGGGCTAGCAGTCAAACGAATGGTTGGTTTGGTAGTAATGGATCTAGAGGGGGCTGGTAATGGCTGCTTTACCTCAAGAATTACCATGGCATATGGCAGACAATCGCTGGGCTTCTATATTGAATCCTATTGTAGCTAATCCAGCTAACAACTCAATTATACTAAAGAATATTGAGTTATCAGTTGGTACTAATGTTATCAACCATAAGCTTGGGCGTAACTTGCAAGGTTGGCAAATTATACGTAAACGTGCATCAGCCGATATTTACGATACTCAAGATACGAATCAAATGCCTAACTTAACTTTAACCCTGGTGTCTGACGCAATAGTCACCATTGATTTGGCGGTTTTCTAATGGCATATACAACTTCTAGTAACATGAGTCTTACGATACCTAGTGTGGGCAGTCAACCAGGACCAGATTATGCTAGTAATATCAACAATAGCTTAACGCTTATAGACCAGCATGATCATAGCCAAGGCAGAGGAGTACAGATCACTCCAGATGGCCTGAATATCAACACTGCATTAAATATGCAGGATAATAGCCTGACTAACGTAACTGATGTAGTGTTTTCAGCTCAAACTTCTAGCTCTACTGTTCAAGCACTGTATGTAGCACCAGGTACAGAATCACCTGCAGTTAACGATCTGTTCTTTAATGATGGCGATGGTAACATTGTACAGCTTACATCTGGTGGTGCCGTAAACGCTACTGCAGCCTCTATACCAGGTGAATCATATGCAGGCGGTACGTTCTTCTGGAAGCAAGGAACAGGCTCTACAACGCCTGCTAACTTCGATATAGGTAGTATTACATTACGACCTAATACAGCTGCTACAACTAATGGTGTTAGGTTATCCCCGCCATCTGCTATAAGTACTCAATATGATATAGCTTTACCTGAATTACCAGCTTCTACAACTAATATCTTGTCTATGGATGTTAGTGGTAATATGTTTGCATTGATCAATGTGGATAATAGCACATTGCAATTATCAGCTAACGTATTGTCGATTAAAAATTTAGGCGTTACGACTGCTAAAATCAATACTGAAGCGGTAACCGAAGATAAGTTAGCAGATGACAGTGTATCTACGCGCACTATTATTGATGGTAATGTTACTAGAGCTAAACTTAATGATGATGTTAGACTTCAATATGTTGAATTTGATCCTATAGTAGCTAGTTTTTCAGTTAGAGTCGCTACTACAGTTAACGGCACTATGTCTACAGCATTTGACAACGGCTCTACTGTAGATGGTGTAGTACTTGCAACAAATGATCTTATTTTGATTAAAAACCAAACAGCCGGTGCTGCCAATGGTGTTTATGTAGTTCAAGCTTCAGGTAATCCAGTAAGATCAACTAGTTATGATTCAGGTGCAGAGTTAACTTATGCAGCAGTAAGTGTTACAGCTGGTACTGTGAATACTGGGCGTACTTATTATCAAAATAATGTTATTACGAACGTAGGCGCTGATGTACAAAGCTGGTCACGTTCATCTACTCAAGAATGGGTAGTGCCTACCGATGTTACAACTATAGATGTTAAAATGGCAGGTGGTGGCGGAGGCGGCGGTTGCGGCCCTGCTTCAAGTGGTGGCGCATCAGCACTCGGCGGAGGCGGCGGAGCTGGCGTAATACCGCAAGTAACACGTTTGAATGTTACATCAGGCGAAACTTTAATCATTACCACTGGCGGTAATGGGGATCGTGCACCTGGCGGCGGCGCAGCAACTGGTAGCACAGGCGGTACAAGTTCTATTAAACGCGGTAGTACTGTTTTATTCCAAGTAGCCGGAGGTGCTGGAGGCGGACTAGGCGGTAACTCTGGCTCTGGTACAGGAATAGGAGCAGCTACTTCGGTTACTGCAATTCTCGCGCAAACAGCGGGGGGCTCTTCAATAGTAACACAAGCTACAAATGGAGGCTCTTCACAATACGCGTCTGGTGGTACTGGAGGCACTGCTGGTAGTTCTAGCGGTGGATTTGGAGGCGGCGGTGGTGGAGCTGGTATGGAAGACGGAGGCGCAGGGGGCGCTGGAGGTCCTGGCTCTACATCTACTCCGGGAGCTATAGGATTACCAGGGGGTGTCTCAGCAGGTGGAGGCGGCGGAGGCGCAGGGGCTAATACCAGTGCTTCTTTACATGGCGGAGATGGTGGTCCAGGATATGTTTCAATAAGTTACTTCTAAGGATATATGGCATTAACCAAGCAGCCAGTCCCATTAAATTTTAGTAAAGGTTTGGATCTTAAAACAGATCCTTACCAAACTACATTAGGCACCTTCTTAAAACTTACTAACTCAGTATTCACGACTACAGGTAGGTTAACCAAACGTAATGGTTACGATAACTTAACTCGACTAAATACAACTGCTCAAACTACCCTCACCACACTTAATGATAACCTAATCACTACAGGTGCAGATTTACTTGCATATAATGAGCCAAATAACCAATGGATTAATAAAGGCACCATTCAACCCGTTCAAGTAGCCACTAAATCTTTAGTTAGATCAAATACTAGTCAAATAGGCCAGGATGCAATAGTAACGACTTCAGGCTTAGTATGTACGGCTTATGTAGAAGACACAGATGCTTATTATCAGATATCTGATAGTGCTAATGGGCAGCAGATTAAAGGTAAGACATTACTAGCCACAGGCGCTACAAACCCTAGAACTTTCATACTAAAGAACTACTTCATTGTAACATTCACAGTGCTAGTAACTGGCACACCTACACTTAGATTTGTATCTATTCCTATTGCTACACCTACAATCACGCCTACTGTAAAGACTATATCTAGTAATTTAGCATCAATTACAGCAGGTTATGATGGCGTAGTTACTTCAGATATACTATTTTTAACATGGTATGGTAGTGCTAATACTGTAAAACTTGCCTATTTAGACTCTTCATTAGTCGTATCTACTACGACCTCTATCTCAGGTGATGCTGATATTATCTCTATATCAGCTGATGAAACTAACTTCAGGCTGTATGTATCATTTTGGAGCGCATTAAGCACTAATGGCTATACAGTAGCTTTTGACTATAATACTACTCAAGTAATGGCCTCTACTCAAATCATTACAGCTACTAGTATAAGTGCAATGAGCAGCATTTGTGGCCCATCTATTGCATCTATTTATTATCAAAATGTTAATAGCTACTCTTTTAGTGGCGGCGCTGTATCTGACTATGTATCAACTCTAGCTGTCGTGCCGCCCGGCAGCGGTACTGGAGCAGGTACGGCATCATCTCCAACTGTCGTAGCTAGGTCTGTAGGGCTGGCGTCTAAGCCATTTATAGCGGCTAATGGTACTACATATATGTTCGTAGCTTATGGTGATATGAATCAATCACCTGCTACAGATAACTCCAACCAGCCTACGTACTTCTTAATAGATGATAGTGGTCAGATATTCTTAAAACTAGCCTATTCCAATGGCGGTGGATACTGTAGATCGTTCGTATTACCAAATGTAACGGCTATTGATAGTAGTTTTTATTTCCCATATCTTATTACAGACTTCTTAACTACCGTAAACAAAGGTACTAATCTACCTTCAGGTAGTCCAGTTAGTGCTATTTATACTCAAACTGGCATCAATCTTGCACAATTTTCAATTGATACGATTAACCAATATAGCTCACAAATTGCAGGCGCTCTACATCTAACTGGCGGTCAATTGTGGGAGTTTGATAGTGTAAAGCCTGTAGAGCATGGCTTTCATTTATATCCTGAGAACGTAAGTGTAGTAGGATCTGCTACATCTGGTAGCATGACAGCACAGAAGTATTACTATGTATTCACATACGAATGGACAGATAACCAAGGGAATTTACATAGATCCTCGCCGTCCATACCAGTATCAGTCACGCTAACTAGCGACACTAGTGTAGATATTAACGTACCTACCCTACGCCTAACATATAAAGACACTACAAACCCAGTAAGAATAGTAGCTTACAGATGGTCCGTAGCTCAGCAGACTTATTATCAGGTTACTAGCATCACTAATCCTATATTAAATGATACTACAACCGACTCTGTATCTGGCAATGATGGATATTCAGATGCTGAGATACTAGGGAATCCAATACTTTATACTACAGGTGGTGTAGTAGAGAATATAGGTGCTCCAGCATCTATCGCAAGTACGTTATATGGTAATAGAATGTTCTTAATTGATGCAGAAGACCGTAACTTGTTATGGTACTCTAAGCAAGTAATACAAAGCGTACCTGTAGAATTCTCAGACTTATTCACTATTTACGTATCGCCTACGACTGGTGTGCAGGGCTCTACGGGCGATATGACAGCATTATCAGCTATGGATGATAAGTTAATCATATTCAAGAAAAATGCTTTATATTACATAACCGGCATAGGGCCAGATAATACCGGCGCTAATAATGATTTTTCTAATCCTATATTCATTACAGGTACAGTTGGTTGCGATAACCCTGATAGCATCGTATTAACGCCTACGGGCCTTATGTTTCAATCAGACAAGGGTATCTGGCAGTTGGGTAGGGATATGCAGACAACGTACATTGGTGCGCCTGTAGAGAGCTATAATAGCCAAACAGTAATGAGCGCCACAGCAATACCAGGTACAAATGAGGTTAGGTTTGTATTAGGCAATAACATAACCCTAATGTATGACTACTTCTTCGCTCAATGGGCAGAGCACACCAATATCAACGCTATATCAGCCACAATCCATGAAAGCGTTCATATATACCTTAATAGTTATGGTAATATATTCCAAGAAAACTCAGAAAGCTATAAAGATGGCTCAATACCAGTGCTTATGTCATTGACCACTTCATGGATCAATGTAGCTGGTATTCAAGGGTATGAGAGATTTTATTTTGCTAACCTACTCGGCACTTATTTTACTCCCTTTACTTTAAGCGTCTCATTAGCTTATGATTATAACTCATCAGCTACACAGGCGGTAATAGTGCGCCCAGATAACTATTCTAAATCTTGGGGCGATGAGGCTCAATGGGGCAGCGGTCCACAATGGGGCGGTGGACCAGGTAATGTGTTCAGTGCTAGGGTATTCCCTGAGAAGCAAAAATGTCAATCCTTTCAAGTAACTATACAAGAAGTCTTTGACCCTTCATTAGGCGTTGAGCCAGGACAAGGTTTATCATTATCAGGTTTAGCTCTTATTGTCGGAATGAAGAGGGGCTTTAGAACGAGTAGGGCATCAAGAAGCTTTGGATAACGAACTCAGTATCATACCATTTAGATATAAATTACTACCTGCATTGCTGGACATGCTAATGTCTCAGAACTATGCAGGTATAGCTGATGTTAATATGAACACTATACCTAAAATAGGCTATATGGTGTTAATGAATAACCATCCTATCGCAGCAGGCTTCTTACGTAAAGTTGAAGGTAACATAGCTCAGTTAGATGGCCTAACGTCTAATGCTTATTTTGGGAGCCTTATTCGACACCAAGCCATTGAGTTAGTGGTGGATAACTTGATTAGAGATGCTAAATCATTGAAAATGAAGGGTATTATAGCCACTACAGCTGATGAAGGCATCCTTAAACGCGCCATAACACTTGGTTTTCATATCGTACCACATTCAGTTATAGCCTTAAAGTTGTAGTTTCTACCATTAATAGAGATATATCAGCTAGATACGGATATACTCCATCTTAAGGAGTTACTAGTGTCTCATCTTGTCAGTGGTCTTTTAGGTAGTCCTTCTGGCCCTGGACCGCAAGCTGCTCCTATTGTATCTCCAGTTACTAAGGAACAAGCGCAATCATCTTATGAAGCCAATCAACAGGCTTTAGCTCAACAACAACAGTTTCTTCAAGCAGTTCAAGCTCAAAATGGACTAGCTAACCAATCTAATGTATTTAATCAACTACAAAATGTAGCATCTGGCCAAGGCCCAAACCCAGCACAAGCTATGCTTAATCAAGCTACTGGTGCTAACGTAGCTAATCAAGCAGCATTAATGGCTGGACAGCGCGGTGCTGGTGCTAACGTAGGCTTAATAGGCCGCCAAGCTGCAATGCAAGGCGCAGGCATACAACAACAAGCAGCTGGTCAAGGTGCTACAATGCAGGCTAACCAAAGCTTAGGTGCTTTAGGTCAAATGGGCGGTATTGCAGGACAACAAGCAGCTCAATTAGCAGGCGCTACTAGCGCTAATACGGCAGCGCAACAACAAGAGCAGCAGAATCTATTAAACTCTATAGCTGGAGTGAATCAAGCTCAAGTAGCTAATCAGTCTAGTATTAATGCCGCTAATGCTCAAGCTCAAGCCGCTCAAATGGGCATGGTTGGTAATGTTATTAGTGGTATATCTGGCGGTGTAGGCGCGGCAATGCAAAAAGCTGAAGGCGGTATAATCCAAAAATATGCTGATGGTGCGATGGTTCAAGCAGCACCACAACAAGCAATGCCTAATACTAACTCAAATTATTTAGTAGATTATTTTAATGAAAATCCTAAATCAATGGCTCAAATACCTGCCGCACAACAGCCTACAATGGCACAAGGCGGTAAAGTGCCCGCTTTGGTATCCCCAGGTGAAAAGTACTTGCCACCAGCTAAAGTAGAGGCAGTTAAGCAAGGCGCCAATCCTATGGCAATAGGTAAAACTATACCAGGTAAGCCTAAAGTAGGCGGGGCAGTTAATAGCTATACCAATGATACAGTTAAAGCTAATCTAGATGAAGGTGGTATTGTAATACCGCGCTCAGTTACTCAAGGTAAAAACCCTGAGAAAAAAGCTATGGACTTTGTTAGAGCTGTACTTGCTAAGCAAGGCAAAGGGTTAAAATAATGCCATTTAAAAAGCTAGGCTTAGATCCAAGTAAATTTAAGCATGTCTCATCTGATGATAAGACTACGATATTACAGCATAAAGATGGGCATCAATTAAAGATTGCTCATAATGCTTTAGCTCCAAAAATGCAAGAACAGCTTAAAGCTTTATCTAAAATAGGCTCTGAAGCTCAAACTGAAAGTCAAAAAAACGAGTCTAAAGACAAATATGGTAAAGTAACCATTAAAGATGATGGTCAATTACGTAAAAACTTTGCTAGTGGCGGACAAACTGCTATGCCAGATGATTCTACTTCTGCGCCTGTAGAAGACCAGACACTACCAGACTTTAGCGCTGATGTTTCTATGCCTCCAACTGGCACGACTTATGCAGATACTATTCAACAAGATATACCGGAAGGCCCAATTAAAGTAGCAGGCCCCGGCGAATTGATGAATAAAATTATATCGCCTATTCCTGAACAAGATCCTTTACTACATACTCATGCCACTATGCCACAAGCAGGCGGTCAATTAGGTGCTGTAGAGCAAGAAGCTCAAGCGCCTACTTTAGCACCAGAAGAACAAAAAGCTTTAGATGCTATTAAATCAAATCCTCAAGTATCCTCAGAAGTTACTAGACAGCCTGCTGGAGGTTTATCAGATGCCTTCGCAGGATCTGAAGGTTCTTTTGGAGCAGGATTAAGTCAACGAGAAGCTGGTATTAGACAAGGCGCTAAAGCACAACAAGATTTAGCTGATCAAACTACTAAAATGCTAGCTAAGCGTGAGAATGAATTAAATAATTTTCATACACAAACTAATACTCAAATGCAAGAAGCAGCTAAGGCTGTTACTGATGCTGAACAAGCTTTACGAGAAGCCAAAGTAAATCCAGAGTTATATTGGACAGGCGATAAAGATGGTAATGGTAGTCATTCGCGAGTAGCTAGTGCTATTGGCATGATTCTTGCGGGCTTTAATCCTGCAGGCCATAAAAATATGGCTATTGAGATGTTTAGATATCAAATGGATAAAAGTATTGAGGCTCAAAAAGAAAATCTTGGTATCAAAAAGTCATTATTAGAAGCTAACTTTAGAAAATATCAAAATGTTAAAGATGCTGTTGAGATGACTCGCTTGCAATTAAATGAGAATATTCAGAATCAACTACAAATGGCGCAAGCTCAAGCACAATCTCCAATAGCTAAAGCGGCTGCTCAACAAGCTATTGGACAGCTTAAAATGGATGCCGCACCAATGCTGCAACAATTTGCCATGCGCCGCGCTATGATGGGATTAGCAAGCGGCCAACATGGTAACGACCCTACAGATACAGGTACACTAGAACAGCTTATAGCTATAAAGAAGGCTAATGGAGACCTTGCAGGCGCTAAAGATATAGAAGACCACTTAGTACCTGGTGTAGGATCTAACTATGGGCACGGTCCTGCTGTCAGCGAGGCTGTTCGAGAAAATCTTAATGGACATAAAGAATTCGATATGTTAGCTAAAAAATATGCTGATTTTGCCGCTCAACATGCCGGTAATTGGAAGAATCTTAATGTAATGGAGCGTAAAGCTATACAGAATCAAGGCGCAGCAATGGCCGCAGAATTGCAAGGCGCATATCGTAGAGCTTCTAAAGGCGGTACATTTAAAGAAGGCGAACAGCAGTTTATTGAAGGACTTATACCGTCTCAACCTGCTGTTTGGCGACCAGATGTACGGGTATTACCTCAAATTAATACTTTAGTACAGACAAATGATAATAACTTCAATATCTTAAAGAAAAGTTTAGGATTGCCAGTTATCCAACAACAGCGCCAAATACAAGGTCAATCGCCTTCACAAGCGGCGCCTCAAATTAAAGTTGATGCTCAAGGTATTAAATGGATGCGCGGACCTAATGGCGAAGCCATTCGCGTTAAATAACCTAAAGGTAGTAGAATGAACTTTGATGATATTCAGGATGTATCTCAATTACCTCCAGAAGCAGAAAAACAACAACAATCAGAAGTTAAAGCTCCATTACAGCCTTTTGATCAACCTACAGTTATGTTTGATGACATACAAGATCAAACTCCTGACTATAGTTCTGCAGGACAAACATTAAAGGCTGGTATTGAAGGCATTGCACAAGGTGTTGCAGGACCATTAGCTACATTATTTGAAACTAAAACTTTAGGTATATCTCTAGAAGATATTAAAGCTAGAGCAGAAGCGAGCCCTATAGCACATGGGCTTGGAGAAGTAGCTGGTATTACTGGTAGTTTACTTAGTGGCACTGGTATTGGTGGCCTTATGGCCAAGACTGGCGAGATGGCATTACAAGGCGGTAGTGCTGGCGCTAAAGTAGCTGAAGCTACGAACTTAGCAATGAAGGCGGCTGAAGCTGCTAAAACGGGCCTACCTGAGGCGGCTCAATTAGCAGAAGCTGCTCAAACAGCCGCTAAAGGTCTATCATATGGGCATAAGGTAGGCAGCGCAGTCGTTCAACAAGCAGCTGAGATGGCAGTATTAGGCAGCAGTGATGAAGTATCTAAGATGATACTACAAGAGCCCGGCGCTTCAGCTGAACAGGCTATAGCTAATATAGGCTTAGCCGCAGCAATCGGTGGTGCAGGAGGGGCTTTTTTTGCAGGCGCAGTAAATCCATTATGGAAGGCTACAGCCGGGCCTAAAGTAGAAGCTTTTTTTAATGCCGTTAAGAATAAGACTAATGGTGCCGCACCTTTAGCTTTAGATAGTGAGATTGAGGCTGATTTAGCTAGATTAAATGTTCAACCTACGCCTATTCAACGTGCGGATATATCTAGTGATTCTAAATCAACACAATTTATTAAAGATTTAAGTAGGGCTGAAAATGAAGCGATGCTTAACGAAAAGTCAGATCTACAATCTAAAGTAGCTAACTCTGTTATGGAGCCCTTAGGCACTAATTTAGATCAAATGCTAGTTTATGATAATGCGACAGAAGGTAGGGCTTTAAAAAGTAAAGTCACTGAACATCTTAAAGAGAAGTTTGTACCATTATGGGAAGCTATGGATAAACGTAATGAAGAGGCTGCTCTTATATCTGTGGTAGATGAAGCTAGACTAGCTTTAAGAGATAGGTTAATTGAAAAAGGAATTACAGAATCAGCTGGTAATGAGAAGATCTTAAATGCTTATATTGAAGCTGGTGATCAAGCTTTAAATCATGAAACTATAGCCGGTTTTGATAAAATGGATACTCAATTACGTAGATCAGCTAAACATTTTGCAGCTGATCCTAATATAACTCAAGCACAACGCGATATACGTAATACTATTAAAGATTTTAAAGAATCTGTTATAAATAAAGTAGCTAGAGAGTCAGAAAAAAGCGGTATTAAAGGCGCAGAGCAGGCTGGAGAACAGCTTGTAGCTGAACGTGCGGCGCTGAATAAGACCTATGCTCAAGCTGAGGCTTTTAGAGAAGAATTAGGCGATCATTTTAATATTACCCGCCCCGATAGTGCTCGTCAGTTTATGAATGCCATTGAGAATGATGTAACGCCTGAGCAAGTAATGAAGAAGTTCTCAATTAAAGAGAATATGGAAGGTGCTCAATTCTTACAAAAGAATATGCCTGAAGTATTCCAACACGTAGTCGAAAATGAGCGTAGAGCTATATTAAAACCTGCTATTATAGCAGCTGCTAAAAAAGGCGACTTACCTATTGATATCAATAAGTTAAATGATATTATTATTAGAGCCAAAGGCGGTAAAGATACTTATCTTAATACTATCCTTCCTGCTGAGTTTATTCAGCGAGCAGAGGCGGCTGGTAGAATAATGCAAGCAACTACTAAGGCTAAAGATTCTGGCACTCCAGCGGGCTTATACGGTGTTTTAAAGGGCATTGGTACTAGTGCCTTAGCGTCTGTAGGGTGGATGACTGGGCATGGCGCTGCTCAAAGTTTATTTTTAGCAGAGATAATTGCTCAAGTTGGTAAAATAGCTCCAGAACAAGCTAAACTTGCTTATTTGACTTTTATGGGCAGCAATCAACCTGTGAAGTCTGAAGGCATTAAAGCTATGGCTGATTTTTTTCATAGTATTTACCAGGGCGAGCATTTACTTAATAAAGCAGTAACTGGTGTATTTAAACCAGGCGCTCAAGTTTTAACTACAAATGCTATGCCAAATGACACAGATAGGGCTAAGTTAGATAAACAATTAGATAAAATAGAAGCCGATCCTAGTCTTATGCGATCTCAAAATGATGCAGTTGGGCACTATTTACCGGGGCATCAAATGGAACTTACTAAAACTACAGCTTCTGCTACTCAGTATTTATTAGCATTAAAACCACATCCTCAAAAATCTGGGCCTTTGGATAAAGAAATAGAGCCTAGTTCTACTCAAATGGCTAGATATAATAGGGCTTTAGATATAGCCCAACAACCAGCTATTGTAATGCAGCATATTAAAGATGGTACACTTCAAACTACTGATATTCAAGACCTTCAAAATATGTACCCTGGATTATATAAAAATATGGTACAAAAGATAGCTCATCAAATAGTCGAGATAGATAACAAAGGCGAGCAATTGCCATATAAGACTAAAGTAGGCATAAGCTTATTCTTAGGTCAGCCAATGGATACATCTATGCTGCCTGCATCTATTATGGCCGCTCAACCTAAGCCCAAACTACCGCCTGCTCCACAAGGCGTCCCAAAACCTAAGTCTTTGAATTCACTAGGTAAGTCTAATAAATCATATCAAACACCTAACCAAGGCGCTGAACTAGATAAAGCCAGTAGAGACTAACCTATTGTAGTTTCTACCATTTATAGCAGGTACTAGGGCCATAAGCCCTTCACTCAAAAGGAGTCCAAAGTGTCTATCAGCCGTCCAATTATCCCGCCATATCATGTAGTTAGCTCTCATAGTATGGGCGCTACGTTTACTTCTACGCCAACTATCATCACTAACCTATCAATGATCAGTTATGATATTGCATGGTCAGCAGGCTCTACACCAGTTGGTGTTATTACTGTAGAAGTATCAAATACTTACGCTTTAAAGGGCGATGGTACAGTACGCACAGCTGGTAACTGGACTACGCTAACGCTTAGTTCAGCTTGTGCGGTTAGCGGTAATAGCGGTAATGGTGCAATTGACGTAGATGCCACAGCATTTTACGCTATACGCCTTAAATACACTCGTACATCTGGTAGTGGTACTTTAGACGTAACTCTAAACGCGAAAGTAGCATAATATGGCTGACAATTTTTTCGCTAAATTCCCAGTAGGACCTACAGCTGGTGTTAGTTCACTTAACAGTTTAACTGGTGCTTTAACGCTTGCAGCTGGTAGTAATATCACTTTAACGCCTGTAGGCAACACAATTACCATTGCAGCAAGTGGCGGTGGTATTACATGGGCAACGCCTGTAGACTCCAACATTACTTGGTCTGGCACAACTGATACCTTAGACATAGGCACGAGCTTAGTCTATCCTAGAGGGTTTTATGTAGGTACCTATGGAGTTAACTGTACAGATGGTACTGATGCCGCTGCGGCTGTGTACCCTGGTGGTATAGAGGCTAGAACTGATGTAAGTAACGCGCAGTTTCGTATGGACTTATACGAGCAAGCAGATCCTGATGGTGCAACTGTATTTTTTGGCAAGTTATATACTGATGGTGCTTATAACGCCTCTATTGATGTTCTTTCAGATAACAAACTATGGTTACGTGCAGCTTCTAATATTAGTTTAATAGCAGGTGCGGCATCTACTATTAAACTACAAAAAGCTAGTGTAACTAACAATATTGGCGATGTGTGGACAGCTACCGGCACAACTGGAGAAGGGTATTGGTCGGTTCCTACTGCACCAGTATTAACTAAGGTATCTTATAATTATACAGATTTTCAAGATGCCGGGGTTACTAAAACATTAACTATAGCATTACCAGCTAAAACATTAGTTGATTTTATATGGATATCTATACCTACTAATTCATTTGAGAAAACAGGCGGCGGCGCTATAAATTTAGAACTAACACGCTCTACAGGCGGTACATTTTACCCTACTACAGATATCATTAGTACAGTAGATGAGATGTTCGCTACAGGCAATGCATATGATGCGGCTAAAGTATCTGCTGGCGGACAAGGTTTTGAAAATCAATATCAGGTAGCGATTGGATACGGACTTACTTCTAGTAATTTAGAAGTGACCATGTCTGTTACTGCTGGCGTATTAAGCAGTTTAACCGCAGGCGATATAGATATCTATTACAGAACAAGTCCTATTCCCTAATAGGAATATATGCGAATAGGCAATGACGACTTCATAGCAGCCGGTACTAGTTCTAATATGGGCGCTTCGTTCAATAGCACCCCTGTTTGGCTTGGTCACATTGTTAATTACTCGATTCAACTAGTATTTTCTAATAGTCCAGTTGGCACGTTAAAACTCCAAGTATCAAATGATGAAGGCAATCCTTCATTGGCACCTACAGAGCAGTCTGAAGGTGTTACCAATTGGACAGACGTAACTGGGAGTAGTCAAGCTATTAGTGCTTCAGGTGACCATACATGGGATGTAGCTAACACAGGCTCTAGATGGTGTAGATTCGTTTGGACGCGTTCTAGCGGCAGTGGTACGTTAACATCGGCAAGGTTTAACATAAAGGGCGCTTAATATGAGTAGTACATATATAGCCCTGCCAGCATTAACCTTAAGTGGTCCTATTACAGTGGTAGGGCCTATAGCTGTCACTCAAAGCACCTCACCATGGATCATTAGTGGTGCCGTAACAGGCCCTTTAACTGATACTCAGCTTAGGGCTACCCCAGTCCCTGTTAGTGGTGCATTTTATCAAGCCATACAGCCGGTATCTCAATCTGGAACATGGTCAACTGGCCGTACTTGGACATTGTCTAGCGTTACTGATTCAGTGGCCATTACAGGCTTCCCATCGACCATTGGTGTGACGCAAGATACAAGCCCTTGGGTTGTGAGTGGCACGGTTCTTGCGCAACAATCTGGAACTTGGAATATCACTGATATTACAGGTACTGTAAGCCTTCCTACAGGAGCCTCTACAAGCGCACTGCAGGTTGCTGGTAATGCGTCTTTGGCTAGCATAGACTCTAAGCTTACTTCCCCTATAACTGTCACAGGACCACTTACAGACGCGCAGTTAAGGGCCTCTCCCGTACCTGTAAGCGGTACAGTAGCAGCAACACAATCAGGAAGTTGGACTACTGGTCGCACTTGGACTTTATCTAGTGGTACTGATTCAGTTAATATAGGTAATTTTCCTGCTACAGTTGCTGTAACTCAATCTACATCACCGTGGGTTGTGAGTGGTACTATTACTGCTAATCAAGGCACTAGCCCATGGGTTGAAAACTTAACTCAAGTTGGCGGCGCAAGTTTTGCATTAGGGCAGCAATTAGCTGCGGCCTCTTTACCCGTGGTATTGACTGCATCACAACTATCCACTTTAACTCCTTTATCTACAGTGGCAGTAACACAATCAACTTCTCCTTGGGTTGTAAGTGGTACAGTTTTAGTATCTAACTTACCTACTACAGTTGATACTAATTATGGAACAGTTGGTGCCAATACTTTAAGAAGTGCTGCTCAAATAGGTAATGCGACAGGCGCTGCCGATTTCAATGCAGGAGCTACAGGCGCTCAAACTCTTAGAGTTGTAGCTAATGCCGGAACCGGAACTTTCGCTATATCAGCGGCTAGTCTTCCGTTACCTACCGGCGCCTCAACAAGTGCATTACAGACTCAGCCAGGAGTTGATATAGGTGATGTTACAATTAATAATGCTTCTGGCGCAGGAGCAGTAAATATTCAAGATGGTGGTAATAGCATTACAGTAGATGGAACTGTGTCGGTATCAGGTACAGTAGCAGTTACTCAGTCAACTTCTCCGTGGATTGTTAGCGGAACTGTCGCTACTTCTAACTTCCCAACTACAGTTGATACTAACTACGGTACTGTAGGTGCTAATACCCTGCGAACAGCGGCTCAGATAGGTAATGCTACTGGAGCAGCAGCCTTCAATGCTGGCACAACTACTGCTCAGACGCTTAGAGTTGTTTTACCGACAGATCAAACAGCAATACCAGCAACTCAATCAGGAACCTGGTCAGTTAGAACCCAAGACGGCGCCGGTAATTTACTTACGTCTCAAGTAAACGGAACACAAAGGGCCTTAGATGTCGGGATTGACGTAGCGGGAGTTCAGATAGATCCTAGAGCTGCAAGTCCAGGAACAATAACTAATAGAAGCGGTACAGCTACTAATGTAGTTAGTACAGTTATGGCGGCTAATTCAGCTAGAAAATACTTATTTTTTCAAAATATCTCAACAGTAACAATGTATATTAATTTTACCACTAGCGCTACTGTGGGTGTCGTTGAAATTCAAGTAGCCCCCGGTAATACTTTCGTTATGGAGAATAATTTTATTTCTACAGAAGCTTTGACAGTTATAGTAGCTTCTGGTAGTCGCTCTTATGTGGCTAAGGAAGGGTAAATGTCCTTAATTAAAACTCTTGAAGTTTTCGGGCAAAACTACCAATCAAGTGTAGCTGGCTCTAATACTAATGCTACTGCAGTAATGAAGACCGCAACAAGTATTACTACTCCTGGGCTGACTGTTGGAGTATACCGTATTGGTTGGTATATTAATTATTCTATGTCAATTATTACTGCAGATTTTCAATCAGAATTAAAAGTAGGAGCATCTCAAGTAATGATAACTAGAGTAGAGTTATCAGATGCCACAACTGTACAAACTGCAAGCGGATTTTACTATTTAACGGAATCAACTGGCGGGACTGTTTATACAATCAATCTTAATTTTGCTGCTGAATCTGGTACTGCAACGGTCAATGTATCAGGACTAGAATTTTGGAGGGCGTCTTAATGGGAATGAATAATCAATGTACGATAACGGGACAACTATATAAATCTGTTATAAACACCTCGGTGGCTGTTAATGCTACTGCTAGCATGATAGTCGGAACTACATTAAGTACAGGAGCTTTAGATGCTGGAACTTATAAACTTGGATGGTTTTATGCTTTTTCAATGTCTACGGCAATAGACGATTTTCAAGCTCAAATTAAAGTAGGATCTACAGTAGTAGCTTCTTTCAATATAGAAGAATCAGACTCAACTACTCTTGAGACACAATGTGGATTTTACTATTTAACGGAATCAACTGGCGGGACTTCTTACACAATAACATTAAATTTTGCTGCTGAGGCGGGTACGGCTACTTTACAAGCAGGAAGCGGACTAGAGTTTTGGAGGGTGGCTTAAATGAGATGGTATGTTGCATTAATGGTTAATGACATTGTTAGTGTCCTATCTTATGACACCAGGGAAGAAATGCTAAAAGTTGTAGTCAGTTATGCTAAAATTGGTAGCGATGTTATTGCTACTTGGACTGAAATAGTCACATAAGGTAATATATATATATGGATGACAAAAGACTAACTAGAATAGAAGAGAAGCTAGACGATACTAATGATCATCTAGCTTCTATAGATATTACATTAGCTGCGCAGCATATCAGCTTAAAAGAACATATTAGACGCACTGCTATACTAGAGGCAGATCTAGCGCCTATCAAAAAGCATGTAAATATGATGAGTGGGGCACTAAAGTTACTAGGTGTATTGACGCTAGCGGCTGGATTTATAGAAGTAATAATTAGATTGGCGACTAAATGAACTTTATAAAAGACTTACTAAACGAGAAAAGCACTGTCAGTTCAATGCGAGTTATGAGTTTTTTATCTCTATTTACAGCTATCGGCATTGGTATTGCAGGTGTATGTAAAGCAGCACCTGACTACTCAGGACTAAGCCTACTTGTCAGCACCTTCCTTAGTGCTGCTTTCATAGGAAAGATAAGTCAAAAATCAATAGAGGCCAAAGGCATCAAGGTAACTGAAAAGTCAGAATAACTATTCCAGAGCCTAAAATACCAACGCTATCTGCCTTTAAGTCACCAGTTGAAAACGTCTTATCTGAGCACTCTTTAGCTACTCCTAGTAGGGATGTGAAAATGGCTGCCTTAATCAAGGCATACTTAACCTTATGCTTTTTTGCTATCATATAGCTAGTTTGCGTGATTGCGTAACTCATAGTGGCATGTAATTGCTGATCGTGCCTACTTAAGTCTAAATTATCGGCATGATTTGGCCGACTAAATAGAACTACAAATAGGATTAAGTATCTCATTATAGGCCTTTAAACGTATCTTTAACGAAAAGTATATAAATAATAATACAAGCTACAAAGGATGATGATGCTAATAGGTCTATGATATCTAAAGTAATTATAGACTGCGTAAGACCCGGTACGCCAAACATAGCGCACATAATTAAAGCCGGGAAAAAAGCTACAATTGAAAGTAAAAATCTAAACTTAATCATATTAAAGCCTATTCAATTCAAAGTTCTTAAATAAGTTGTAATTAGTATAGTTAAAGAGTACATATTTAGCAGTATCCCCAGTGCTAGGCGATCTAAATAAAGGGCATCCAGAAAAGCTAACAGTTCCTAGGCCAAACAATGATTCAAAACTAACTGTGGTGCGGCTATCAATCAAGCGTTGTGAGCACACAATATCTACTACTTTATCAGCTGCACGAAAAGTAAGGTTATTAGTAGAATATAGCCAAAGTTCACTGCGGACTAGCTCTTTATAGTCCATAATCTTCCTACGCATACGACTAGCGTTAACATTCTCCATTTGGCGCATAATTGATTTGCCGAACATAAGCTGAGATTCAACCTCGCCTGTCTCAAAATACCCTCTAAAAGTTCCTGCTGCTCTATGGAACATTAAAGTACCATTTTGAACTACCAAGCGCTCGCCTGGTAGAGCCTCAACAATACCGCTAGCCATTGAGGCGGCAAAGATACTAATGGTTTTGAGATTACGGACTACTTTAGCAAACTCAATAAACCCAAGCCCTGCATCAATAGAGCCTCCTGGGGAGTCCAGCACCAAGTAGAGTGGGTATAGGTTAGCGCCTCTAATAGCTACTAGCTTAGCTAGTTTAATCTGCGCCAACATAGCTGACTCATCCGTAACTTCGCCTCTAAATACAATTGTATTTTCAGGAGTTAATAGGATACGCTTATTTAAAGGCACTTGAGCGTGGGATTGAAAACATACGGCTAGGGCTAAAATAACAAACTTCATTAGTTATTCTTTCTACAGTGTTATGGGTTTAAAAACTAAAAACATAAGTTACTTTATTCTCTTTTACAATCTTAATTACTAAATACATATTAACTGCAGCAGCTTGTAGCTCTTTGGACATATTCCTATCTAGGTACTTCTTTTTGGCTAAATCTGCTACTTTATCTAATCCTTTATAATAATAGTATGCTTTTAACCCAATGTCAATAGCTTCAGTACTCTCGTCACTTAACGCAGGTCTCGTATATAGCGCGACAATGCTCGTGGTGAGGCAAATGATGTACCATGGTCTTCTTCGCCATCTAAATAGGTATCTCCAGAGTACCATTGGGTTATTCTCCTTTTACCATAGTTAGAATAACTAGCTCTAATGTGTCGAGTAGGATCAATAGCTCCTATTACCTCAATGTTTTTGATAGTATAACAAGCTGGATAAGTATTACAATTATTGTCAAGATTAGTACCTTCATTACCTGCTGCGATGAAGACACGAGTGCCAGATGCAGTTAAGGCAGATAAAGCAGCTAACTCATCTACATCTTGCTCAGGGCCAGTTAATGAGATGTTAACAGCTGCTACATGCTGTTTTAAAGCTAATCGTAGGGCCTTAGTGATGTTGCCGGGCGGTATGCCTTCTGCAGTCTGCACCTTATAAATGATAGCGCAGTAGTCGTAGGCTTTTAACTCGTCGGCTATAATAGATCCTACTTTAGTACCGTGATTGCCAATACTTAAACCTACATATGGCGTTTTAGTGCTAAAATCATAGTGTCCAGTAGAGCATAGTTTAAGATTCCGGCCTTCTAGGATGGTATACCCTGTATCAATAATAGCTATTTTAATAGTTTGGTTAGATATTTGAGATGTAGCGACAGTAGTAGTGCTGGGTAATATGATATAAGCTAGCGCTAAAATAAAAATAATATAAATACTCCAGTAAGTAGTTTCTACTAATCTCATAAGTTCTCCGTATTTACGCAGTCAATTTTCTCAACTTTAACTTTATCATATTTGCCTTGAATACCTTGGATGCCAGATGCAGCATTGCTGAAGTCTGCGGTATAATATTTAGCATCTGATTGAAGTAGGCGGCCTGACATAGCTGCAATATCAGGATAGCCATTTAAAATTATTGGAACTATACAAGCTATAAATCCCATTATGGTCTCCTAGATAGTTCAGTTATAATTACTATAAACAATGGTAGCGCGAATAGTCCTGCTAATGCAACAATTAAAGTGTATATCATATAGTGCACCTAGTGCAAGGTAGTAGGCCATGAATACTAATTGGCAATAATTCTCCACACTTAACACATTGTCCTAATGATTTACGTGATTCTCTTAGTATCTCAGTTAAAGCTGGTTTGCTAGGCTGCTGTGGGCCATTATACCAATAGCCGCCTGGCATTGCTGACTCTGGAGTAGAGAAGTTACCTAAGGTACTATTAATTAATGTGTCAAGATCTTCTAATTCTATTTCTTCATCTTTTTCATCATTAAAGCCCATAATTACCTCTATTCAACTATAAGTGTAAACTCATTTATACCATGTTGTAAAGCCATAAACTTAGAAAAGGTCATCCTGCTTTGAGATATCATCCTAGGATCGCCGCCATAGCCGTGGCCGACTAGTATGCATCCTTCTGAGTCGTTATTCCAATTACCAACATGAAACAAAATACCTTTATGGCCTTTAACGCCCATAACCTCGAACGTCTCAAATGGTTGACGCATATTGTGTAGTTTATGCATACCTCTAGCGCATTTATAGATACCTGGAGGTACTTTAGGTGCATACGAGCCGTTACCAAGACCTGAATCGTAGCTGTGCTCTAGTGTAACTGCTACTTGTTTACCGCTATCTGTTTCAGTTAATACGCCAAAAATACCATCTTCACGGTTATCTGTTCGCTTAAGGGTTAGGTTCATTAGATACCTCCATTACAATTAGCTTAGCATTAAGTTGTTTTTTAAGTTTACGCATAGCACCACGATATGTACTAAACTGGAACTGCTTTACTATGCCTCTAACTGGTACTTCTATAATAAACTTCATTTTATCATATCTCCAACTTTAATGGTATAGTGCCATATTCATCTTTAAGTATTCTACGTTGAGCATTATAATGGCGTAAAGTAAATTTATGGCTAATATCCCTAACTAGGATAACCTTACATGACTCTTTACCTTCAAACCGCCTAACGCCTCTCCCGACTTGCTGCATGAATTGAGATTTAGCCTTGCCTAGTCCGGCCACAATAACACACTCGCAGGCCTTCGTATCTACGCCTTCGCCCATAATACCAGTGGTAGCAATAACTGCCGTTATTTGTTTGGCGGAGAACTGGCGGATATATTGCCTTGATTCATCATCTTCACCACTAATAAAGGGCAGGCCGGTTAACTCGGCTAAGGCTTTACCGTGAGCTACTTCTTTAACTAAGCATAAGGTAGAAACATTAGAGGCGTTAAATCTAAGTAATGTTAAGGCTATGATCTCATTACGTTTATTGTTATTAACGACTAATTGGCTATAGACTTGTTGCCAAGTATGCGCTTCTGTCTCTTGTTTTGGCACTTCTACATAATAAGCCTCAACTGGTACTATATAACCTTCTTTTACAGCATCTTTATAAGATAGTTGATAGATTACTTTACCGGCAATGGCTTCAAATAACATCATCTCTTCAAGATCATTGCGAAAAGGCGTAGCAGTTAAGAAGAATCTATAGAAAATACCAGTCCAAACTTTAGCATTTAGCTTCTGGTAGGTCTTAGCTGCAACGTGGTGAGCCTCATCAATAATAAGGCAGTCAAAGTCAGTGCATTTGTCTAAAGCATTAGAATCTATGTTTTCTACCGTTACTTTATCAGGCACTCCAGCGCTCTTTAGCGCCTCTACTAGCTGTTTTTTAATTTCTAGACTAGGTACGACCACTAGCGTCTTTACGTTCAACCTTGAGACTATTAGGGCTATCACAAGCGACTTCCCAGAGCCTGTAGGCATTGATATAATGCCGCGCTCTTTTATAAGAGCTATATCAACTGCCTTCGTTTGGGATATGTATGGTACTACCGGCAGTACATAATCCGGCATTCTTTTAGGTCGAGTTCTAGCGTCCTTATGTAAAAACTTAGTTTTAGTAGCATGTAGCCAACTGGATACTTTATATTTTAACCCAGTAGGGAAGTTACCTTTTTTATCTAAAAGAGACTTTTTTCTAGGGCCAAAACCGCTATAATAGCTGCTAGATCCTCCAACTACATAAGATAACTCAGCTTTTAGCTGTTTTTCTTGTATTGCAGTTAATCCAGCTATCCTGGAGTAGCTATTATTGATAGTAATAGTGACCATTAAACTATACTACCTATTAAATCTTAATAAGTCAACTAAGTGACTGGTTAAAGATGTTACTTGACAAGGCTTAAATCGTCCTATATAGTTATGTTTTACCGTTTTTTACTTTAAAGCAATTATCATACCATGTATGCTTAACACTTGATGCGTTATATGATATGTTT
>Ga0315288_10002206_pt1 | contig 25204 bp, 24 predicted proteins | sample YL17G11_20_MG_FD_203454 | JGI IMG/M metagenome (GOLD analysis project Ga0315288, IMG submission 203454) | Sediment microbial communities from Yellowstone Lake, YNP, Wyoming, USA - YL17G11_20 | ecosystem: Environmental > Aquatic > Freshwater > Lake > Sediment | place: USA: Wyoming | collected... | reverse complement strand
TTTTTTCTTCAATGGGTCGCTAATCATAATGAAATTATACTTCCTAGAAGATAAGATTACTATTATGTTGAAAAGGTTACGAAATATATGAAGATGTCTTTGATACTGATTATTTGGTTGTGATTTTTTGGGAGGAGGAATTCCAATTAACAATCGTTATTGTCTAACTTAACAGAGCTAGATTTCTCATGACTGTAAGGCAAAAATACTCTAAATCTAGTATTTTAGGGGCTACGGTCTATGTTTACAAAGTCCAATTCTGCTGAGTAGAACAGATTCGAACCAAGAACTTTTTCAGTGGGCTCGGAAGGAATCGAACCTTCTCCTGGACTTTATAAGAGTCCCATTCTAGCCGTTAAACTACAAGCCCGCTCTATTATATCAATTTAGGCTAAATTTTTGAAGTAAAAAGAGTTTAGAGTCGAGCGCGTTGGTTGATTTCTGCTTCAATGACTTCCCGGTCAACACCGAATTTCAACCTGGAGAGTTCTTTTATCATCTGTGCCACCTGAGGATTGCTTTGTTTTTTCATTGCTTCCAAATCTTTGGTGACATCAATGGAAAAAGCCGGAACTGGTTCATTTTGGACAATGGTTTTAACATAGGCATGAAATCTTTCAATGTTTATAAGATCGTCTTCGTTGAAAATCGGCTGGAATTCTCTTTGTAAATAGTTAGCGTCAGTCACCCCAACCCTAAAAGACAAAATAGTGCCGATATTGCCAAAAACTGCGTTTTTGATTTCCTCTTCTACCTGGCCGATAAATTGATTGGCCACTGTGAGGTTTAAACGATATTTTCTGGCTTCGGATAAAATCTGGGCAAAATCCGGGGTGGCAAAGTTTTGGAACTCATCCACATAAAGATAAAAATCCCGTCTTTTTTCTTCGGGGACATCGGCCCGGGACATGGCCGCCGCCAAAATCTTAGGGACTAAAACCAAACCCAAGAAACTGGAATTTTCCTCTCCAATCTTGCCTTTGGCTAAATTAATAATCAAAATCTTCCCCTCATCCATCACCTGGCGGAAATCAAAAGCCGATTTGGACTGGCCAATGATATTTCTCATGACCTTGTTGGTGACAAAGCGGCCGAACTTAGAAACAATATAATCCAAAACTTCGGATTTATGAAAATCGGAAGTCTGGGCAATCTGGTCGGTCCAGTAGCGACGGACCATAGGGTCTTTAACCTTTGGTAAAAGCTCCTGGACAAAATTGGCATCGGTTAAACAACGGACAACTTCCACAAAAGTACTTCCCGGTTCACTCATAACCGTTAACATGGCGTTTCTGATGGCGTGTTCAAAACGGGGACCGATAATCCCAGTCTTGTAAGGGTCGTAAAGCTTGTACATTAAATTGATGATGGCCGTCGTGACCATGTGTTTTTGGTCTTCATTGTTGGCTTCCAAGAGGTTTAAACCCATGGGGCGTTCAGTATCAGAAGGATCAAAGTAAATGACATCCTCGGCCCGCTCTGGCGGAATGTAAGCTAGTAAATCTTCAGCCAAGTCATGAGGGTCAATCAGACAAACTCCCCTTCCGGCCCGAATATCCTGCAGAATCATATCTCTTAAAAGTTCTGTTTTCCCAGTTCCGGTTTTACCAATAATATACATATGGCGACGGCGGTCATCATCAGAAATATAAACCGGCCGAGTCACACCCCTGTAAACACTTTTTCCTAAAAACAAACCGCTTTTGGGAATTTTAATCGGCGCCGGCGCTCTTTTGGAATAAAGCCAATAAAGATGTGGGGTTTCAATTTGTTTATTGGGAAAATGAAAAATGGTGGCCAATTCTTCAGAGTTTAAAATTGTCCGCCAACCACGCAAGGCAAAAAGAGGCTGATAACGATAAATAAAATCAATCATAAAGCCGGTTTTCCACCAGATTTTCTTCCGGCCGAAACGATTTAAATCTGAAGAAAACTGTTCAAAGGTTGCTTTAATGTTGTTTAAATGCATTTCAGCCATTTCCTGATTTTGGCCACAAACCACAATTCTGACAACCGTTTTAAAACCTGGCTTCCCGCATTTATTTTCAATCGCCTCTAAAGTCTTGGCATCAACTTTAAATTTGGCCTTAGTTGGGTCAGATTCGGCCTTTTTGACCCCGCTGACATAACTGTGACCGATTGACTGCCATTGGCTGTCTGAAGGCGTAATCAGAATCTGAACAACGGCCCCCTCATTTTCACCCATCTTGGCTAAAGACGTGGTGATTGAAGATAAAGAATCGGTCGGCAAATCTTTATAAATTTTAATCGGCCGATAATTAGAACTTTTTAACTCCAACTCCGCAAAAGCCACCCTACCAGTTTCGGAAAAGATGTTGTATTCCGGCACCTCTAAAATCTCTGCATCAGGATAAGCCCCGTTAATTTGTTTTTCAATCATATCCCTTAAATTGTTAGGTACGGAAACATAAAAACGAATCTCTTCATGTTTGGCCACAATTTCAAAAGAGATATGGGGCTGAAGTTTTAGAAATTTCAAAAAACCGCCTTTTTTCATTGAATACAAAGAGGCAAACATCTGCTCCGCCGCATCAATTTTGATTTCATTGTCAAAAGGCACAGCTACCTGCAGTAAAACATATTGCAGTGATTGTTCTTCCCGCCGGCGGTTGCGCCACCAAATCAGCAAAGCATAAACCAGTAATGTTAAGCCTGCCAAAATAAAAAAAGCAATCAGTAAGGTAAAAAACCAAGATTGCAAATTAGTGATAAGTGTTTGTGATGGCTCCATTTTATCCCCCACTGGTCATTCTATAAGTAAATTTTCCGCTAACAATTTTCAAAACCCTTTTCATCCATTCAGCCAACCAACGAAAAGAATAAATAATTTTTAAATGTAGGGCTTTCTCCATTTGTTGTTCAGTTAAGGGAAGTTTTATTTCTTTCCTAGGGTTAGCGTCAGATAACAATTCTTCTTGAGTATTTTTATCAACAACCTTTTGATCTTGAGTTAAAGTTAAATCTTCTTTTTCTTCAACTTCAACATGGGGTGAAATTTCTGTAATTTCTGGCGTGGTGGTCGTTTCTACCACCTGAACGATCCCTGACTCTTCCTGGATTGGTTTTTCTATTTCTTTAAAGGGCAGTGACATATATTATTAATTATACTATATTTTTTCCTCTCTGCGTGCCAGCCAGAAGAGAAAATTGGAAAGAAAGTCTAAAAAAACGACTAATGATTTTAAACTTGGCTTTTTTAAACTGATAACTCGCCTTTCCAAACGCCGGCAGAAGGCTCGAGCCAAATGCAAAAAGGCGGAAACTTTGTTTTCTCCAGGACGGGAAAAGGTCCTGACTGAAGATTTAGCTATTTTTTTAATCTTTTCCTGCAGAAAAAGAGTCTTTTTTTCTAAATTAACCTTTTTCATCCCCGCCAAAAAACCACCAATCTCAATTAGGTCATTTTGGATTTCTAGAATTTGTTGGTTAAGATTTTTTTTGGCAAAAGCCCTGGCTAAACCTAAGGCGGCGTTTAATTCATCTAAATCGCCAAGGGCGTCAAAAACAAGGGATGATTTGAGGCATTTTTTCTTTTTTAATAAAGTGAAGCTTTTATCCATGAATCAATTTTAACACTTGGAGTAGCCGCAAACACATTTCTCACAACCTTCTTCATAAACTAAAGTGGCATTGCCACATTCAGGGCAAATATTGCCATTATGATTAGTCTTTTGATTAGTCACCAGAATTGCTTGAGATTTCTCCAGGTGTTCATTAGGGCTAATGGTTTTGCCTTGTCCCTGTTTTTCTTCTAGATAGTATCCAATCACTTTAGCCACGGCATCAGGCAAAGAACGAACTTTTTTAAGGCCAAAGCCGACGGAACTTGAACCGCCAATCCCTTCAATTTGTTCCACAATCATCTTTAATTTTGGCAAAGATAATTTCGGTGGTGTTGTCCGCAAAGTTAAAGAAATCAAACGTCCCAGTCCTTCGGCCACCGCCAAGATATCTCCTCCGGCTTTACCAACATTAAAAAAGATTTCATAAGGGTTACCATCCTCATCTTCATTAATTGTGGCGTGCAATTTCCCCAAGGGGGTATGGATACTCCAGGTGCAGCCATGGCGGACATCATTAATTTTTCTTAAGAGAATTCCATCCTCGCGTATTTGAGTATCACGTTCCAAAATTTGTTTATGGCGGGAACGATCCCGATAAATGGTTATGCCTTTACATTCTTCTTTATAAGCCAAAAGATAAGATTTAATGACGTCTTCATAGGTGACATCAGGCGACATATTAATCGTTTTGGAAACAGCATTGTCTACCCCTGAGTTTTGAAAAGCAGCCTGCATCTTAATATGAGTTTCATAAGATAAATCGGCGGCCACCGGAAATATTTTTTGAATTCTTTCTGGGATTTCTTTTAAACCCCTTAATGAACCCTTGTTTTCTTTAATTTTTTCAACTAAGTCTTCTTTCCAAAAACCTTCCTGCTTGGCTATTTTGACAAAAAAGGGATTAAGATTAACCATTTTATCGCCACTCACCAGATTTTTTTCATAGCGAATGGCAAAATAGGGTTCAATCCCACTTGAGGCATCAGCTAAAATGCTGGTTGTTCCCGTTGGCGCAATCGTGGTCAAAGTGGCGTTTCTTAAACGCAGACCCTCGCCTTTAAAAAAACGGCTTTTTTTATCATAAAGGCTCCCTTTAAAATTAGGGAAAACGCCACGGGCTTTAGCCAATTCCATTGAAGTATATCTGGCTTCTTCACGGATAAAATTCATCAACTTTCCGCCCAAATCCAAAGCTTCCTGAGAATCATAAGGAATCCCTAGTTGAACTAACATATCGGCCCAACCCATGACTCCCATCCCCACCTTGCGGTTACCCTTGGTCATTTTCTCAAACTCTGGCAAGGGATAGCGGTTCATATCAATCACATTATCTAAGAAGTGAGCTCCTTGATGAACAGTTTCCGCCATTTTCTCCCAATCAACTTCGCCAAAAGTCTCTTTATTGTTGTTCTTAACCATGCGCGCCAAATTAATCGCCCCCAAATTACAAGATTCATAAGGCAAAAGCGGCTGCTCTCCGCATGGATTAGTCGCCTCGATTTCTCCCAAATGAGGCGTCGGATTAAAATCATTAATACGATCAATAAAAATTACCCCGGGATCGCCTTTTTCCCAAGCCACCCGGCCGATCAGCTCAAAAATTTTTCGCGCATTTAACCGCCCTTCGGCTTGCTTGGTATTGGGATTAATCAATTCATAGCCTTCTCCAGGTTGGGTGGCTATTAAAAGTTTTCTTAATTCTTGAATATTCTTTTCAAACTCATTCATCTTGTCATGAAAATTGGATTCTGGATTGTTAAGATTTTTTTGGATCAATTCAATTAAAACATCTATTTCCGCCATTTGTGGCTTTAAACCATCTGGAGTAAATTGAAGATCTTTTTCCATTTGTTCCATAAACTTATCGGTGATGGCCACTGACAAGTTGAAGCTGTTAACGGTAAACTCCGAGCTTTTAATCATAATCCAGCGTAAAATATCGGGGTGATCAACCCGCATCACTCCCATGTTGGCTCCCCGCCGATAACCCCCTTGCTGAACCCTGTCGGTCGCATCAGCATACATCCACATAAAATATATCGCCCCTGAAGAACGACGGCCAGTCGAGTGAACAATTGAACCAAAAGGACGTAATCTTGAAAAGGAAAAGCCAGTTCCTCCTCCACTTTTGTGAATCATGATGGTGTCGGAAAAAGTTTTACCAATTCCCTCCATACTGTCTTCTACGGGCAAAACAAAACAGCCGGAAAGTTGTTGAATATTCCCGGCGGCATTGGCAAAAGTCGGTGTATTGGGCACAAATTCCAAATTAGCCAAAATTCGGTAAAAGTTATCCCTGGCCTTTTTAACCTCCGCCTTAGAACCATAAAGTAAATCGGCGGTGGCCACATTATGAGCGACACGCCAAAACATTTCCTTGGAAGTTTCCGTAATTTTTCCGTCTAAATCCCGCTGCAAATAATTATTGGAAGCAATGTATTCGCCAGAGTCAGTCAATTGACTGCCGAGCAGATCCTTGGGAAGAGAGGGAATTTGGCGACCATACGCCCAAAGTTTTTCTTGAGTTATTTTGTTTTTTTTCTTAGAATCACCAAATTTTTTCTTTGGCATAAAATTAATTCACTTCTGGGCAGGAGTTTTTTAAAAAAGAAGTTTTTTTAAGACAATCTAAGCTATTATACGTCGTTTCACGCCAAGTCTGTCAAGGCGTAATTAAGCTATCAAAAGGTATCAAGCCAATTTTATTATTGCTTTAAAGCTTCCTGAATTTGCTCGTAACTTTTTTGGGTGTTACTCACCGCTTTTCCCAAGCTTTCTTTAAAAGATTCCGGAACTTTATTGACCAATTCGGTTAAAACTTCTTGATGCTTTAAAGTTGCTTGAGACAATTTTGCCAAAAAGGCTTGAGCGTCTTCCCCTTTTTCAGCCGCCATCTTCCCCTGGGCAATCGCCCGTTCTAAATATTTCTCCCCTTTGGTCATCGTGGAAACACCCAACTCAACTTTATTCCCTTCAATTAAGGCTTTAGCTGCCCCTAATCTTTTATCAGCAAAAAGAAGTAAAAGCTCGGCTTTCTTTAGAGAATTATTGGTCAACCAGAGCCAAATTCGATCACGAACCATTTTCAAAGAGTAAAGTGGGTGATCAGGCAGCAAACCAGGATAAGCCAAAAAGTAGTCATTATTTGTCTGGGCTTCCTGGGTGGCAACTTTTTCTGTTGAGACATTTTCTACCGGAGCAATTTTATAATTTTGGCTTTGAGTGGCGGCTGAAACCCGCACTACCGAAAACGCCAAAATGCCAACGGCAAAAAACAAAGCAATTCCAATTAAAATAAATTTTTTAAATCTCAATTTTTTCACCTCCTCTCATCTGATAGATTTTTCTAACGAAAAAGAACAATGGGCCAGGACCAAAAAACATGCAATAAAATGCTGGCTAAAAGATTTTGGGTTCGGCCGAAAACAAAGGCTGAACCAAAGGCAAAGATAAAAACAAAAAACAAATAAGCGAACATCACCATGGGCGTATAGCCTAAAACAAAAACCCCAATCGGCAAATGGATGATGACAAAAAGAAAAGAAGAAACAATGTTCGCCAACCATTCTTTTTGCCAAATCTGCCAAAGGCGATGAAAAAGATAGCCTCGAAAAACTGTTTCTTCTGTCAAGGCCGTCACTAAAGAAAGAAGAAAAAGTCCAAGAAAAGCTGTTGAGGAATAACCCAAAGAAATCAAATTTAAACCTTTATACTTCACAATGTTAGTTAAAAGCCCTTCTAGGGCAAAGACCAAACCCAAGCCAATTCCCCAATATATTGAAGGAAATAACTTTTTTTTGGTGAAACCTAAAGAAGAAAATGATTGTCTTTCCACTCTTTTAACCAACCAAAAAGTTGGAAGGAGCCAAAACAAGGGTTTTAAAATTAGTTCTTCTACCCAAAGCGGCAAAATTTCAGGAAGATAACGATAAAAAGACCAGACCACAAAAATAAAGGAGAAAAGGGCAAAAACATGTTTTAAAGAAAGCTTTTGGTGATGAAAAATCTTCTCAAAGATACTCACTAATTAAGAATCATAAGATAATAATGATATAATTGCAATACAATATTTATAAAAATGAAGAAGAAAACACAAAAAACAAAACCAAAAATTAAATTAGATTTAAAATCGTTTTTCCCCAAAACCAAGGCTTTTATTCAAAAACACCCTTTATGGGCTGGCTTTGGTCTTTTCGCTCTGATTGTTTTTATCTGGATTTTTAAAGATCTTCCTTCCCCCACTCGCCTGGGCTCATTCCCTTTTCCGGCTTCAACTTCAATTTATGATCGCAATGGCAAAATTTTATATGAAATTTTTTCCGAGAAAAATCGCACTCCGATTAAAATTAAGGATTTGCCAGAATATGTTAAATGGGCCACCATTGCTTCGGAAGACAAGAACTTTTATAAACACCATGGTTTTGATGTCGGCGGTATTTTAAGAGCTTCCTTTAACATTGTTTTTCATCAAACTCTTCAGGGTGGGTCAACCATTACGCAACAATTAGTTAAAAACGCTCTTTTGGAAGATCCCAGAAGAAACTTAAGACGTAAAATTCGCGAGGCTTTGCTAACTTATGGCACGGAGGTTTTTTATTCTAAAGACCAAATCTTGGAAATGTATCTAAACCAAGCCCCTTATGGTGGCACAGCTTGGGGTATTGAAACGGCCTCAAGAACTTATTTTGATAAAGAAGCCAAGGATCTTACCTTGGCGGAAACGGCTTTGCTGGCTGGTTTGCCGGCCTCACCCACCCGCTTTTCTCCTTTTGGAGCTCATCCAGAACTAGCCAAAGAAAGACAAACAAGGGTTTTACAAAGAATGGTTGAAGATAAATACATTACTGAAGAAGAAAGAAAGAAAGCGGTTGAAGAAGAATTAAAATACGCACCAGCCACGGTAGGTATTAAAGCCCCCCACTTTGTTTTGTATGTGAAGGAGCTTTTGGTTGACCAATATGGGGAAAAGATGGTTGAACAGGGAGGCTTAAAAGTTCAAACCACCCTTGATTTGGACCTTCAAGATTTTGCCCAGCAAACGATGGCCACGGAAGTTGGCAAACTAAAAAATTTACACATTACCAACGGCGCCGCATTGGCAACCAATCCCAAAACCGGAGAAATTCTAGCCATGGTTGGTTCTAAAGATTATTTTGACAAAGAAATCGATGGCAATGTCAATGTGACTTTGAGCCCCAGGCAGCCTGGTTCTTCGATTAAACCGCTAAATTATGCTTTGGGTTTAGAAAAGAAAATCATTACCTCCGCCACTGTTTTAAACGACGTACCAACTTGTTTTACCGTTTCAGGACAAAAACTTTATTGTCCGGTTAATTATGATGGGACTTTTCATGGCCCAACTCAAGTTAGATTTACCCTAGGCAATTCTTACAACATTCCGGCCGTTAAAACTTTAGCCTTAAATGGGCTAGAAGACTTTGTTAAAAAAGCTACTGAAATGGGCATTACCACTTTTAAGGATCCTAAAAATTATGGTTTATCCATTACCCTGGGTGGTGGTGAGGTCAAAATGGCAGACATGGCAACCACCTTTTCTTCTTTTGCCAATTTGGGTATCCGTCAAGATATTTGGGCGATTAAAAAGATCGAAGACTCTCGTGGTAAAGTCCTTTTTGAAAAGAAGGAAGAAGAAGGCCCGCGGGTTCTACCCATGGGTGTGGCCTATTTAATTTCCCATATTCTTCTGGATAACAACGCCCGTTCGGCCGCTTTTGGCCCCTCTTCTTATTTGGTCATCAAAAATCATCCGGAAGTTTCGGTTAAAACCGGCACCACCAACGACCGTCGTGACAACTGGACCATTGGTTATAATCCTTCCAGACTGGTTGCTGTCTGGGTGGGCAATAATGACAACACGGCCATGAGCTATGTTGCCTCCGGTATCACTGGCGCCTCACCAATTTGGAATAAAATCATAACTTTTGCCTTAAAAGACCAAAAACAGGAATGGCCGCTTAAACCAGAAGATGTGGTGGGGGCTTCTGTCTGTAATCTCTCCGGCAAAATGCCTAATCCTGGTTCTCCTTGTGAGACAAGATTTGAATATTTTTTGGAAGGAACCGTTCCTTCAGAGGTAGAAAACTTGAAAACTTTTATTGAAGTTGATAAAACTAATGGACAACTGGCTAATGAAAAAACTCCGCCGGAAAACAAAGAAATGCAGGAACATCAAATTATTTTTGATCCTTTAGGCACACCTTTCTGCCTAGATTGTTCCTTCCCCACTGAGCCAATAACCATTAATCCAGCCGCCTTACCAACACCAATCGCAACTCCCTCTTCAAATCAGCCTTAATTTGAATTAAAATAGAAACATGGCGGTTAAAAGGACAGGAACCGTGTTCGCCTCCCGAAAAATAAAAACGCCTCTGCAATGGTTGGGCTGGTTTCTGGAAAAAATTGGCAAACCTTTTTATTGGTTCTTTTCCGGCCTTCTTCTTTTAAGTATCCAAGCTGTCAGTTCTGCTGGTAAATTTCTTCCTTGGTTTATTAAAAGAGCTAAAAAGATCCGCCGACCAAAAATTAAATTGCCCAAGCTTAGGTTCCCCAAATTTAAAAAACCTAAAATTCGTCTTTTTAAAATTAAATTTAAGACAAAACCAAGACGATTAAAGATAAAAAAGGTCAAAAAAGCCAAAGTCCGTCGGCCACTAAAAATTAAAATCTCCCTCAAGAAATTACTTCTGGCTGCTTTCATTTTATTGTTTATCGGCGGTTTGGGGAGTTTGATTTTTTCTATCTTTTATCGCCTTCCTAATCCCAATCGTTTAATCACCCGTGAACAAATTGTTTCCACCAAAATTTATGATCGGCATGGCCAGCTTTTATATAAAATCTATCGTCACCAAAATAGAACTCCAGTCGAGCTGAAAGACATTCCTGTTTATCTAATTCAAGCGACCCTCGCCATTGAGGACGCCGAATTTTACAATCACCATGGTCTTTCTTTTAAAGGTATTTTCCGGGCGGCCTTGCGTAATTTGCAAGGAGACAAACTTTATGGCGGTTCAACGATCACCCAACAATTAGTAAAAAATGCTCTTTTAACCCCGGAAAAAACCTGGCAGAGAAAAATCAAAGAAGTCGTTCTTTCTTTAATGGTAGAAACGAAATTCTCCAAAGATGAGATTTTAAAAATGTATTTAAATGAAATTGGTTACGGTGGCGCGGCTTACGGGGTTGAAGAAGCTTCTCAGCTTTACTTTGATAAACACGTCAGTGAACTAAACTTGGCAGAAGCAACTTTATTGGCTGGTTTACCGGCTTCCCCCACCCAATTTTCCCCTTTTGGCGCTCACCCGGAAAAAGCCAAAGAAAGACAGGAAACCGTCTTAAAAAGAATGAAACAGGAAGGTTTTTTAACTCAAGAAGAAGAGGAAAAAGCCAGAAACGAAAATATTCGTCTGGCCCCCCAACGAACTGACATTAAAGCCCCCCACTTTGTCATGTATGTTAAAGAATTATTAGTTGAGAAATATGGGGAAAGGATGGTTGAAGAAGGAGGCTTGGAAGTTAAAACTAGTTTAGATTTAAACCTCCAGGAAGAAGCTCAAAAAATCGTCAAAAATGAAATTGATCAATTACAAAGGCTTCATATTGCCAATGGAGCGGCTTTAGTCACCAATCCTCAAAATGGTGAAATATTGGCTATGGTGGGTTCGAAGGATTATTTTGACAAAAGTATTGATGGCAATGTCAATGTGACTCTAAGACCCCGACAGCCTGGCTCCTCTATTAAACCTGTCAATTATGCGGTGGCTTTACAAAATGGTATGACGCCGGCCACAATTATTCCTGATACACCCATCACCTACATGGTCCCTGGACAACCACCTTACTCCCCTAAAAATTACGACAGCAAATTTCATGGCAATGTTCCTTTAAGAGTGGCTTTAGCTTCTTCTTATAATGTTCCGGCCGTTAAAGTTTTATCAGCTTTTGGGGTTGACCGCATGATTGAACAAGGCCAAAAGATGGGCATCACCACCTGGGATGATCCTTCACGTTTTGGTTTATCTTTAACCTTAGGCGGTGGTGAGGTCAAAATGATTGACATGAATGTTGTTTATGGAACTTTAGCCAATAAAGGGGAAAGAGTCAATCTAAATCCTCTGCTAGAGGTTAAAAACTACAAGGGTGAAGTTTTAGAAAAAACTTCTCAAGAGCCTAAAAAAGAAAGGGCTCTGCCGGAAAAAATTGCCTACCTTTTAACCAACATCCTTTCTGACAATGTTGCCCGAACACCGGCTTTCGGACCCAGCTCTTGGCTAAATATTGCCAATCATTCTCATGTGGCGGTTAAAACCGGCACTACCCAAAATTTAAGAGACAACTGGACGATTGGCTACACCCCTGATTTTGTGGTCGCCGTTTGGGTGGGCAACAATGATAATACCCCGATGAGCTATGTTGCTTCCGGGATCACCGGCGCTTCACCAATTTGGAACAAAATTATGAGCTTGCTTTTAAAAGATCTTCCTGATAAAGAATTCCCTCAATCAACAGAGGTTGTCAAAGCGGAAATTTGTCCTTTAACCGGAACTTTGCCCTGTGAAGGTTGTGGTGGCAAATGGGAATATTTCTTAAGTGGATTTGAACCTAAGACTCACTGCGACCCGGAGAAAATTAAAGAGATGCTGCAGATTTCTCCCACTCCCACACCAAACCGCTGATTTTAGGCAAAACTTCATTGGCCTCAACTTCTCTGGCATCTTTGGACATCACTACCATTACAAATGGCTCTTCGGCAAAAACAATACCTCCGTCAGAAAAAGTTCCCAAATCTTTACCAATTTTATGAGCTATTTTAATATTCCCAGAAAGGCCTTTCGGCAACCAATCTTCAAAGGCTGTTTTGGTTAAAAACTTTAATAATTCTTCACGATTTTCATTATTAATTACCTTTCCTTGATAAAGCTTTTGAAAGAAAAGCCCGATATCTTGAGGGGTTGTTCCAAATTCTTTTAAGGAAGTTTTGGTCATCCCCAGCTCATCAATTGTTTCTTGGATTTTCCCATCACCTAAAACCTGACGCATCACTTTAAAGGCGGTATTATCAGAATACTGCCCCATGTATTCTATTAATTGGCGATAGGTATAACTTGTTCCTGAAGCTTTGCCCTGTAAAATCCCCGCCCCCAACACTTTATCTTTCTCTTTTAAAATATATTTTGTTTCTGGGTCGAGATTTCCCTTCTCGACTTCCTGATAAAAAAGCAACATCACCGGCAGCTTCATTAAAGAGGCTGAAGGGAAAGTTTCATTTTGATGTAAACCATATTCATTTTGATCATCAAAACGATAAACATAAAAACCATAAATACCCCTCAGGTCTTTGGTTGAATTTCTAACTGAGTCTAAAACAAGACTGGGATCAAATTTAGGTTTTGAGACCTGACTTCCGGTAATCACCAAAGGCGAAACTATTTTCTGCCATAAAAGAGGAATCTGCATTTTAAGATAAAAGAAAGCTATGGCCAGCAACGTTAAGCCAAAAAAAATAACAATAGTCCAACGGCTACCCTTGGGAGGCTGTTTTTTTCTGGTTTTTTTCTTTTCTCCAGGAATAATCTTTTGTCCTAGAGGATTAACTTCGGGAATAGCTTGTTGTTCAGCTTTAAAAATCATCTTAGCAAGTGGTATGAATTAAAGCATTAACTTTAATCCCTTTTTTTATTAAACTTTGATATTCTTTTAAAAATCTTCCTGTCAAAACAACTTTCAATTCAATACCTTTTTTCTCAATTTTTTTTTGAAAATCATCACTGACTTTTAAAACTCCCTTCCAACCGCTGGTAATTAAAATCACCGAAGGTTGACCGGATAAAAGTTCTTTTTGTTCCCAATCACCAATTTTATGAGTTGTCCCAAAAAGAGTTTCTAATTTGTCTTTATCTCTTTCCAAAATCTTCTCGCCGATAATCAAAGCCTGATGATAAGTCTGGTTGTTAATCTCTACTTTTGCCCAGGAAACTTTTTCAATTTTTAACATATCAAAACCTCAATCTTTTATAACATAATTTCTGGTTTTGTTCGAGAGGTAAAATTAACAAAATTGCCGAGTAAAAAAATTTAACAAAAATTGTTAAATTTTAAGATCTTTAGCGACATTTTTATCAAGGCTTGAAGTGATTAAATGACGAATTTCCTCTGGCTCTACCCAACGGATTTCCTCAACCTCCCAAGGTTCTGATGGTTTTGCTTTTTGTTTAGAATCTTCTGTTTTACAAAGATGATAAACAATAACCACCGGAAATTCTGGATGATATCTTAAAGAAATTTCTTTAATGGCGTTAACTTCATAACCGGTTTCTGCCAAAACTTCCCGTTCCACCCCTTCTTTCCTTGATTCTTCATATTTTTGTTTACCGCCAGGAAAAGCCCAAGTTAAAACTGCTCCTTTAGCCCCCTTCTCTGGTTTTTTTCTCTTAATCAGTAAAACCTCGCCATTGGGATTTAAAACTACCCCTAAATTAATAAAGGTTTTACTTTCTTTTTCTTTAGAGTCTTTCATTTTTTCTGCCACTGGCATTTTAAGGGTTTTTCCAGCCAATAATCAACTTCTTGCTGTCGGATTAAGCCCTCTTTAGCCCCGATTTTGGTCACCACCGAAGCGCCATTGGCGACCCCTAATTTAAGCGCTTTTTCAATCTCTAGACCTTTAGCCAATCCACCAATAAAACCAGAGCCAAAACCATCGCCGGCGCCGGTTTGATCAACCATTTTAACTTTAAATCCTTCCATGAAGATTTGGCCTTTTTGAGGAACATTAACGACGACTCCCTTTTCCCCTTCCGTTACAACCACCATTGTTTGAGGAAAAAGAGAAATTAATTTTTGCCAAATTTCTTTTTTACCTAAAGACAAACCAGTTAAGCGGACTGCCTCTTCTTGATTGAGAATCAAAACATTTACGTTTTTGGCAATTTTTAATAATCTTTCTTTTTCTTCAATCTCATCCCGACCGGGGTTTAAAGCCACTTTAATATGATTTTTTTGGGCAAAGTTAATCAAAGCCTCCAGTAATTCCAAGTTGCCTTCCAAAGAAGCAATATAAAACCAAAAACTATTAAGCTTTTTAAAATCAACCAAGGTTGTTTCCAGCCTCGTCCCACCCCGATAAACCAAAATTGTCCGATTGCCATCCGGTCCGATTAAGATGGTTGAATAATCGGTTTTTTCTCCTTCTGGTTGAGTTAAAAATTCATCGCTTACTTTTTCTTTTTTAATCTCCTGGCGAACAATTTTACCGGCAAAATCCCAACCGCAACGAGCCACCACCGTACTTTTTAAGCCTAATCTGGCAAAGCCTACGGCCGTATTCGTGCCACCACCACCAGAGGTAACCACCAAATCACTCACTTCTGATTTAACCCCATAAGGAATCATCAAAGATTGGGTAGTAAAAGCTCCTTTGGTTTTAGTCAGACGAAAGTCAGGGGATTTAAGAAAAACATCCAACACGGCTGAACCAAAAGAGATGACATCATATTTCATTTCGCCTTGCTCCCAAAGAGTTCGATTTTTTCCTCAACAATCTTTTGAATCGCCGCGATTACCGGCGGCATCAGTTTGTAAACAGCATATTCTTCCGAACCTTTCAAAACATTTTCCAAGGTTTGTTTAAAAGCCACTCGTAAATCAGTATTAATATTGATTTTAACCACCCCCATTTTAATCGCTGTCCTAACGTCTTCATCCAGCAAACCAGAGCCACCATGCAAGGAGAAAAAACAACCCACTTGGGTTTGAATCATCCTTAATCTTTCCAAATCTAATTTGGGTTCGGTTTTAAAAGTTCCATGAAGATTGCCAATAAAAACCGCCAAAATATCACAACCAGTTTGATCGACAAAATCCGCGGCTTTTTGCGGATCAGTGTAATTACCAGTCGCTTGGAACGATTCCGCTGCCTCCTCGTGAAATTTGGAACCACCTAAAATTTTATCAATTTCGGCTTCAATTAAAATCCCCTTCGTATGAGCTTGCTCCACTAAAGCCTTGGTGATTTTAACATTTTCTTCATAAGGCAAACCGGAACCGTCAAAATGAACTAAATTATAACCGGTTTCAATCGCTCCCTGGCATTCTTCCAACCCCCCACCATGATCAAGATTGGTCAAAATGGTTAAACCGGTTTCCCGACGAAAATTCTCCACCACCGAAAGGAAATTTTGAATGCCAAAATGTTGGGATTCACCAAAAGAAGTTTCTAAGATAATCGGTGATTGTTGATTTTGGGCTGCCTGAACAATGCCTTTGATAATTTCCAAATTACCGGCATTAAAAGCCCCCAAAGCCCAACCTTCATTTTTCGCTCTGGTTAAAATTTCTAAAGTATTCACTTTAAACCCTCCAAAATTTCTACAGCCTTGGAAGTTCCAATCCGATCTACTCCGGCCTTGATAAAATCAATGGCTTCCTGATAAGTATCAATCCCACCAGCGGCTTTAATTTTAATTTTTCCCCCAACGACAGTTTTAATAATTTTAATGTCTTCCAAACTCGCCCCTCTTGGCCCCATCCCAGAGCAGGTTTTGACAAAATCAGCTCCGGATTTCAAAACCAACTCTGAAGCTTTCTTAATCTCTTCATTAGTCAATAAGCCTGTTTCAATAATAAACTTAACTAAAACTGATTTTTTTAATTGTTTGGCTGCGTTAACTATGGCCTCCATTTCCGCCAAGACTTGATCATCTTTGCCTTCTTTAAACAAACCTACATTCATGGAAACATCAAGTTCGTTAGCCCCCTGGTTAATGGCTTCAATCGCTGATAAAACCTTAATATCTTTCGTTTCCTGTCCTAAAGGAAAAGAAATCACTGTCCCCACCATTGCCTTTGGCCCAAATAATTGCCTTGCCAGCTTAACCCAACAAGGATTAACAAAAGCTGAATGGAAGCCATATTTTTTGACTGCCTGACACAAATCTCTCACTTCTTTTTCAGAAGTTTCCGGATGATGATTGGCCAAATCTAAATATGAAGCTAATGTTCGTTGATCCATATGACCTCCTCCACTAAGCGGCAAGAATAACCCCATTCATTATCATACCAAGCCACCACCTTAACCAAATCGCCATCGACGACTTGCGTCAAAGATAAATCAACAATCGCCGAGGCTGAATTGCCAATAATATCGGTGGAAACCAAAGGTTGGTTGGAAACTTCCAAAATTCCTCTATATTTTTCTTTGGCGGCTTTGATAAAAGCTTTATTCACTTCTTGGACGGTTGTTCTTTTACTAGTAACAAAACAAAAATCAACTACCGAACCACAAATTACTGGAACCCGGTAAGCCAAGCCATCAAACAACCCCTTAAGAGTCGGAATCACCTCAATCGTGGTCTCGTCCGCACCTGTTGAGGTAGGAATAATGTTGACTGCAGCTGACCGCGCCCGCCTTAAGTCTTTATGAGAACCGTCAACTAGCTCTTGGTCAGCTGTATAAGCGTGGATGGTACTTAATAAGGCCTTCTGAACACCAAAATTTTCCATCATCACTTTAGTTACTGGTGCGACACAATTAGTCGTGCAAGAAGCGTTGTCGACAATTAAATCACCGCGGTAATCTTTTTCATTCACCCCAATGATAAAAGTATCCACCCCTTCGGTTGGAGCCGCCACCACAATTTTTTTAGCCCCTCCCTGAAAATGAGCCGAAGCCGACTTGCGGTCACGAAAAGAGCCAGTCGATTCAATCACCACCTCAACCCCATATTTCTTCCAAGGAATTTTTGTCGGATCGCGCTGGGCTAAAAACGGAATTCTTTGATGATTAACCACCAAAACCCCAATTTCCTCCCCTTCCCCCTTTTCCATTTCCACTTTACCGTTAAATTTGCCGTAAACACTGTCATATTCAAAAAGATGAGCCCAACCGGCCATCTCCATGGAACCAGAAGTATTGATAGCCACCACCTTGACCTTACTTAAATATTTTGTCAAGATAGCCCTCAATGCTATCCGACCGATACGGCCGAAACCGTTAATGGCAACTTTTGTCATTTTTGTTCTATCGCCTCAATTCCAGGTAATGTTCCTTTCGCTAAAAACTCAAACATCGCTCCACCCCCAGAAGAAATATAATCAACTTTTGACTCTAAATTAAATTTGGTTAAGGCGGCTTCGGTATCTCCTCCGCCGACAACCTTAAAAGCTTGGCTTACCAAAATTGATTGGGCAATTTGTTTTGTTCCTTCTTCATTCTCAATTTCTTCGAAAACCCCCATCGGCCCGGCCCAAATAATCGTCCCAGAAAGACTGATAATTTCTTTAAATTTATTAATTGATTCCAGCGTAATATCTTTCCCTTGAGGATTCAATTGAGCCATCATAACTTTCTCTGGATAAGATTTACTTACCAATTGAGGTAATTTGCCACCGATTAAAATCTTATCCGCCCAATTTAAAAGTTTTTCGATAACTTCGAGTTTGTCTTCTTTGACTCCACCTAGAATTAAGATCACCGGCCGACGCGGGTTTTCTTTTATTTCAGATAAAACTTCGACCTCTTTTAAAAAATCAAAACCAAAAGCTGAAGGTAAAAGCTTTGGCAAGCCAACAATGGAAGCATGTTGGCGATGGGAACAAGCAAAAGCATCATTAACAAAGAAATCACCCAAAGAAGCTAAACTCTGAGTAAAATTTAAATCATTGGCTTCTTCGCCTGGCCAAAATCTTAAGTTTTCTAACATGGCGATTGATTGGTTTTTATCAACTTCTTCTGTTTTGGCAAACAAGGGGATTTCTTTTTTTAAAAGTTGGCTTAAATATTGAGCCGCCGGCTTTAGACTTAAACTAGGACTAATTTTGCCTTCTGACCGGCCTAAATGAGAAAGAAGAATAATTTTAGCTTTTTGTTCAAGAAGGTAATTAATGGTTGATAAAGATTCGTCAATTCTTGTTCCGTCCGCCACTTTTCCCTCTTTTAAAGGAATATCATAGTTCGTGCGTAGAAGAACAGTTTTTTGTTCAACTGATAAATCTTTAACACTGGGCAGTGTTTTCATTTTTCTCCGTCTTTTTCTTTTTTAATTCTTTCAATCACTTTTTCGACCAATCTCACCGGATCGGTGTCGAAAATAACTTTTCGCAACCCCTTGCCAGCGGCTTCAATAATCGCTCTGACTAAATCCGCCGTCCCTCCTGAACCTTCCAACACTCCAATAATTTCATTTTCTTCATAAGCATCGGTAAATTCATTTAAGGTTCCCATTCGGCCGTCAATCATGATGGTCGCATCTGCACTCCTCACCATTAAAAGATTCCGCCCGGCGTAACCGGCTTCAGTGTAAATAATATGGTCAAAAATCTTTGGATCCATGGGCAGACGATATTTTTTGGCGTGTTCAATTTCCGAACCGGCCGGTGAAAAACCAATATTCGAACCATGGGCTTTTTTGGCTGCCTTGGCTGATTCAAAAGGCACACCACTGGTTGCTCCCGTAATCAAAACATGGCCACGTTTGGCAATCGTTTCGCCGACTTTACGGGCCAAGTCGTAGGCCTTTTGGGCATTCTTGCCTTCTGAACCTCCGGAAACGCAAATTTTATATTGTTTCATACAAATCCTCCTGCTAAATTTAATAATTCTTGTTTTGGGTTTTCTGAAAGAACAATATCTGAGCTGACTAAAACACCTTTGACACCCAGCTCAAGGGCTTTTTGGACATCTTCCTTTTGATGAACCCCGGCCCCAACCAAAACTGGAACTTCTTTAATTTCAGCCACAAAGTCACTAATAATCTCCGGTTTGGTTTGGGAAACAGAAACTGCCCCGCCAATTAATTCCGGCGGTTCGTAGGCAAGGAAATCAGGTTTAAGAGTAGCTATTTGCTGACCTTCTTCAAGCGATTCTGAGCAAACCAATGTCTGAAAATCCTGACGTTTTTCCATAATTTTCTTTAATTCTTCTAAAGATAATTTCTTTTCGGCGTGGTTTAAAAGAATGCCTTTAGCTCCGGCTTCTTTTAAGGCCTTCGGCAAAATTTGGCCGGTGTGAGGACCAAAATCAATGCCATCCATATGCTGAGCCCAAACATTTAATCCCTGGCTGGCCAAACGGAAAATATCCACCACTTGAACGATGGGAATAATTTTTATTCCGGTTTCTTTTTCGACTTCAGCACAAATTTTGGCCAAAGACAAGGCAGACTCGCCGGTTCCTTGCTGGTAAGTTTTAAAGTTAACAAAAATCATGTAATTACTTTTCCATTCTGGTGTACAAACCAAAAGCAGCCAGCACAATGGCAATCAACAACCACTGAGTTGAGGCCAACCAAATATCAGAAAACAAAAATCCCCAAGCCGCCGCGACAACTGCCACTAAGGCAAGAATGATTAAAACTTTTGAAACCAGCCGCCAGTTTTTCTTTTTGAAGGCCACCGTTCCTCACCACCTTTCTTCTTTTATATTATCACCTTTTATGAGTTTGACGATAGTTCTTAATCGCTTTTTTTAAAGCATCGGCGGCTAAAATCGAGCAGTGCATTTTAGCCGGCGGTAAACCTCCCAAGGATTCGGCAATGGCCTGATTGGTGATTTTTTCAGCCTCTTTTAAGAGCTTTCCTTTAACCATGGTTGTAATTATTGAAGAAGTGGCAATGGCGGCCCCACAACCTAGGGTTTGAAATTTAACATCTTTAAGGTATTCTTGATTGTCTTTTTTTTCAACTTTAATAAACAAGCGCATAATATCACCACAAACCGGATTCCCCACCGTGGCCACTCCATCAGGATTTTTAATTTCCCCCATATTTCGAGGGTTTCTCATATGTTCTAAAACTTTTTGTGAATAAAGTTGACTAAATTTCATAATTTAGGGGCCATCCTTCTTAACTTTTGCACAATTTCTGGTAAGATTTTAATGACCTTTTCAATTTCTTCTTCGGTATTATCTTTACCTAAAGAAAAGCGTAATGATCCATGAGCTTTTTCCGGTTGATAACCCATGGCTAACAAAACATGAGAAGGCTGAAGTAGACCACTGGTACAGGCCGAGCCAGAAGAAGCGGCAACCCCCTGGTCAGAAAGCAACAACATCATTGCCTCACCTTCAACTCCCTCTACTAAAAAAGTAGCAATATGAGGAGCTTGGTTTTTAAAATGCCCTACTAGTTCTACTTTTGGAATTTTTAAAACTCCTTCAATTAATTTTTTTCTTAACCTTTCTGTGTTTTTCCCCTTTTGTTCTCTGTTATTTTTAACTAGTTCAATGGCCTTACCAAGAGCGACAATAGAAGGAACGTTTTCTGTTCCGGCCCGCAAACGGTATTCCTGGCCACCGCCATCTTGCTGCCTTACCAATGATGTCCCTTTTTTGAAATACAAAGCTCCCACCCCTTTAGGGGCATAAATCTTGTGCCCACTTAAAGAAAGCAAGTCTACCCCTAATTTTTCTACCTCACAAGGCAAAAAAGAAACAGCTTGAGTCGCATCAGTATGAAAGTAAATCGATGGTAATTCAGCAGAAAGGCGAGAAGCATTAATTTTTTTAATCAGCTCACCGATTTCCTTAATTGGCTGAATCGTCCCCACTTCATTATTAACATACATGATACTGACCAAAATGGTTTCTGGCTGAATAGCTTTTTCAAGATCTTGAAGATTGACCAAACCATCTTTATTAACCGGCAAATAGGTCACTTTTGCCCAGCCTAATTTTTCTAAATGTTTACAAGTCTCCATGATAGCCTTGTGTTCAACTTGCGAAGTAATAATATGGGGCGTTTTGTTTTGTGTCTTACGAACAGCTTCAACCAAGCCCTTATGAGCCAAATTAATGGCTTCGGTAGCTCCGGAAGTAAAAATAATTTCTTGGGGTTTGGCCCCTAAAAATTCGGCCACTTTTTCTCGAGCCTGGTCAATCGCTCCTCTGGCTTTTTGCCCCCATAAATGAGGCTCTGAGGGGTTGCCATAATCCTGGCTAAAATAAGATTCTATGGCCAAAAAAACTTTGTTATCAACCGGAGTGGTCGCGGCATGATCAAGGTAAATTGTTTTCATTTGATTAAATCCTCCAAGGTTTTTCCCTTCATCGTTTTTCTGGCTTTATCCCCAACTTCAGCCCAAATATCTTTTGGGCCACAAAGACTGGCTTTCGGACAGCCAAAACAATGCCCAAATTCCATTGGCCCTTCCAAAGCCTCAATGACTTCGGCCATGGAAATCTTTTTGGGTGATTTGGTCAAAAAATAGCCACCATTTTTCCCCTCTTTGGAATCAACTAAACCAGACATTTTCAATAAAAAAACTACCTGCTCTAAAAACTTGAAAGGTAATTTTTCTTGTTTGGCAATTTGGCGTAAGGCAATCGGCCCTTTTTGATATTTTTTGGCCAGAGACACCATAAGTTGTAAGCCGTAGTCAGTTTTCTTGGTTAAATTAAACATAAGACTCCTACTATTTAGATATGAGTTTAATTCTTACTCAACAATTTGTCAAGAGGTTATTTTTTCCCTATAATAAAGCCACTCTGATGATGAAATTCAAGAAAACAAAATCTTTTCTTCAGTGGCTGAAAAAAGTCAGCCTTAAATACAAAAAGATGATCATTTTGTTTTTTATTTTTTGGGGTCTGTGGGCTTTCGGCTTAGGGGCTTTAGGTGGTTGGTTTCTTTCTCGGGCTGGTTTAGATAAATTCCCCGATTTAACTAAAGATGACCGTTTGTTAATTTTAGCTCCCCATATTGATGATGAGGTTATCAGCTCGGCTGGCCTTATTCAGGAAGCCAATAGGGTTGGCGCTATCGTTAAAATTGTTTATCTAACCAATGGTGATGAAAATTTAAGTTCTTTAATCGGGAAAGAGAAAATTATCACCCTTAACCCTAATGATTTTGTTGCCTTGGGAGAACAAAGAATGGATGAAGGGAAAAAATCAACTAAAATTTTGGGGCTTAAAGAAACAGATCTAATTTTTCTCGGTTTTCCTGATCGAGGTTTAAATCATCTTTTAACCAAGTTTTTTAATGAAAATACTCCTTATAGCTCCCAAGGAACTAAATTCGAATATAATCCCTATCAAGGAACCTATAAAGAAAACCAAATTTATACTGGCAGTAATGTGGTTGCTGATTTGACGGAAATTTTATCAAGCTTTAAACCGACCCTTATTATCGCCCCTCACCCGCGCGACAAAAATGATGACCATGCGGCCACTTTCCAATTTTTACAGAAAGTTTTAAGCGAGCAAAAAATCAATACTCACCTTTTTGCTTATCTGACTCACTATCCTTTATTCCCGCCACAAAAAAAGCTTCAACCCCATCAGTTTTTATATCCTCCAAAAAAGCTCTTTACCCAAAAAGGCTGGTTTAGTTTTGATCTCACTCAGGAACAGGAAAACAAAAAACTTGAAGCTGTCAATCAAAATAAATCGCAGCTAAAGCTTGCCCCTGTTTATGATCTTCTTCAAAGTTTTGTTAAACAAAACGAGATTTTTGAAGAAATCGATTAAAAATAATAAGTGTTAAAAAAATAATAAGTTATGAAAGTAAAAAATAAGAATTCTTTTTCTAAAATTGCCCTCCTTATCCCTGCCTATAATGAAGAAAAGAATATCGGCCAGGTTATCAAAAATTGTGCTCCCTATCAACTTGATATCATCGTCGTGGATGATGGTTCAACTGATAAAACAGCAGAGGTAGTCAAGAAGTTGGAACAAAGTAATAAATATCGTTTGATTTTTTTACAACATCCCAAAAATAAGGGCAAAGGGGCCGCTTTGGATACAGGTTTTAAATACGCTCTAAAGGAGGGTCATCAAGGTGTTATCACCTTAGACGCTGATGCCCAACATGATACCAGAGAAATCGAAAAATTTTTAAAGATGGTTGAAAAAGAAAGTCCTGATTTGATTATCGGCAGCCGTTTCCAAAATCATCAAGGCATGCCCTTTATTCGCTTGGCCACCAATTATGTGACCTCCTGGGTTATCTCCTGGCTGGCTGGGAAAAAAGTCGAAGACGTTCAATCAGGCTTCCGATACATTAGTCGCCAGGTTATCAAAAATATTAAACTTCGAACCAGAAATTTTGAAACTGAACCGGAACTTATCTTAAAAGCTTGCTGGCTAAAATACAAAGTTAAAAATGTCCCCATTTCCACCATCTACCATGAAAATTCTGTTAGCCAAGTCAACAAATTTACTGACACTATTAAGTTCTTTCGTCTAATCGCCAAAAGTCTGGTCTGGCGAAAAAAAATGTGCCCAAGAAAAAAATAATCTCCCCCCATCAAAAAACCCCGCTTAAAAAAACGGGGTTTTTGAAAAGATTAACTAATTTTTATCTTCGCGGTCGAAAACTGCCACTGCGCTCGGGACGTTCTTCTTTTGGTCGAGCTTCGTTGACGATTAATTTTCGTCCATCGATCTCCTTACCATTGAACATCTCAATCGCTTTTTGGGCTTCCGCATCGCTCGCCATTTCGACAAAGCCGAAACCACGAGAACGACCGGACATGCGATCGATAATCACACTGGCTGAGGTTACGGCGCCAGCTTCTTTAAATAACACCTCCATACCTGCCGAATCCAAAGAAAACGGCAAGTTGCCAACATAAAGATTTTTAGAAGCCATTAAGCTCCCTTTCTCTTCAACCGACAATCCCTGCGAAGAGAAACGAGCTCTCGTAGTACTTTGCGGTTGGAAGACAACTATTAAATAACAAAGTCATTATAACATACAATCCGCCCTAAACCAAATTTACCAGCTGCCACCACCACCACCACCAAAACCGCCACCAGCTGAACCACCACCAGAAAAACCAGAACCCCCTGACCATGAAGATTTGCCGGAAGAAACTGGAGAAGAGCTTAAATTAGAACTGGCCATAGTGTTAAAGCTACCAAAATCATGACCAAAACTGGCTAAAGCCATGCCTTGAAAATATTTTGGCGGTTCAACACCCAAGTCAGCCATTTCCTTGGTCAGCTTATCAACAATCCCCAAAGCCATGGCCAAGGGTAAAATCTCTTCAAAAAATAAATTCTTCTCGGCAATCTCTTCCCGCCATTTGCCAAGGTTCAAATAAAAGCACAAACCAACAATCTGCCGATAAAGGGAATAACCCCAGGCTGTCCGTCGTCCCATTCTTTGGGATAAGAAAAAAGCTGGAAACAAAGCCGGGAAAAACAACAACATTGGCCCCGGGTTAACCGTCACGGCCGTATAAAAAACAGTCAGAAAAAAGGCAAAGCCGGCCAAAAAGATGGTTAAAATCAACCAAAGGATTCTTACCATGTAGGGATTTTGCGGAAAAACCTTTTGTTTTACCAAAGATTCATAAATCAAATCTCTGATGCGGCCGATATAAACATAAAACTTGTTTTTCAACTCCGAAAGCTTAACCTCATTCCCCTTTTCAAAAACCTTCTCCCATAGATATTTTTGGTAATTGTTTAATTTCTCTGCCTTTTTATTGATTTTAATAAACAAAAAGTCATCTTTGTTTCCCAAAAGCTTTTTTTGAGTAGTTTTTTTAATATTCAAAAATCCTAAGCGTGCCAATTCGACAATTTCCGCCAAAATATCTCTTAAATTAACTCGCTCATCAATAATCGTCCCCACCTGGGCTGGGGTTAAACCGTTAATTG
>Ga0315288_10002205_pt1 | contig 25212 bp, 33 predicted proteins | sample YL17G11_20_MG_FD_203454 | JGI IMG/M metagenome (GOLD analysis project Ga0315288, IMG submission 203454) | Sediment microbial communities from Yellowstone Lake, YNP, Wyoming, USA - YL17G11_20 | ecosystem: Environmental > Aquatic > Freshwater > Lake > Sediment | place: USA: Wyoming | collected... | reverse complement strand
TTCCTGTGGCTCCAGCGGTTGTTCCTGCGGTTCCTGCGGTTGTTGCCGCTGTACCCGCCGCCGTACCCGGTATCATTGCAGAGGAGCCGCCAAGGAACGAAGGAACTGAAGTAGGAAGAGCGCCAATGCCAGCTCCGGCTCCCGCCACACTAGAGCCCAAAGCGCCAGCTCCGGCTCCCGCCACACTAGAGCCCAAAGCGCTCGCTCCAGGAGCGAGTCCACCAACAACCTGACCTGCATCTGTAATCAACTTGACTGATGTCTTTCCTACCGCCGCTGGAGCAGCGGCCCGTCCCATGCCCGCAAACAAGCCTCCCACGCCTACAAGCACACCCGCCGCTCTAGCCAATCCCCCTGATGATGCTTGTATCGGGCGCGCTAACTTTTCGATATTGCGTTCAAAACATGAACAACTGGCTTCCGCAGCTTTTCCCGTCGCTAGAGTAACTCCGGTTTTAACCGCTTCTGCAACCTTTGTGCTCTCTTGTGTTTGGTTCCTGCGATTAGCGCCAACAGCGCTGAATATCAGACCACTGGCATCTGATCCACCACCGAAAACTCCTCCCACCCCGCCACGTTTGCCGTCCGTAAAAAGTCCTTCCAAAAGACTAGAAAAGGTTTTCTTTAGTTGGACCGCAAAATAGTTTTTAGCATAGCCCAACAATCCGTCCAAACCCTTTGTGCCTCCAGCTAGAATTGCGTCGAAAATGGCGTTCGCCTGAATTGTAACAGTAGCTTTCAAACCGGATTGTAGAGTTTCAATCTCTGTTTTAACCTTCTGAGAATCAGATGCGTTCTTTTGTGCCTGCTCTAATTGTTCATCATCACCCGCCCGCATAAACACTTCTTGCGGAACTTTGAAGGGAGCGCTAGCGACATCCTGAATCTCGATTGCATTTTGAGCCGAACTTCCAATCTGCTGTAGTAGGCCCATCTTTTCGAGCAGCAACACTATCTGCGCATCTACACCTTGAATGACGGAAGCAAAAGCAATCAAGTTCGTCTGCAAAAACTTAATGTAGATGCCCCATGCGGTTTGAGCCCGAACGACTCCTTGTTCTATTGCTGAAGTTCCAGCTTCGATCATCGGAAGAACTTCTCGCACTTCTTTGGAGAGTTCGTCCGCTTTCGTTTGTGTGGCAGCCGCTTCTTTACGCGGCATTACCAAGCGTCCTATCGTGCTGGCTAAAGTTGCGGCTTTGGTAGACTTACTCGCTCCAGCCGATGCAATAGTTGAACCAGCCGTCAGGATTTCAGGAATGACGCTTGAGATGTAAGAACTTTTTGTTACTGCTTCGCTAACTGCTGGAGTTACATTTTTCTTCGTTTTGATGCCCAACTCCGTAGCGGTTTCCGTTGCTGTCTTTTGCTTTTTGCCTAAACCACCCGTGACTGCATCAATCAATCCAGAAGTGAAGTCGCCGAAGCCCTGTAATCCTTTTCCTGAGAGTAACCCCAGGATGCCACTCTCGAAGAACGCCTGAACTATACCCGAACCTATGTTCTTGAAAGCGCTCTTCATCTTTTCGCCAAACGATCCAGCTCTGAACAAAATGTCTGCGAATCCTTTTGAAACGTCGCTAACCAAAGTGCTCACTTGCCTCTTGCTGAGTTCCGCCCAATTCGTCAAGTTGGCATCTTTGTTGTTTTTAAGACTACCAAATTGCTCTTGAATTTCGTGCGCGGCCCTCAATGCTTCCAAGTCGATCTGTCCGGTAGCGGCGAACGTGGCTTCCTGTCTAGCTTTCTCAGCCGCCGCCCATGATAGAACCCTGTCTCTATCGCTAGAGGTGGCGTCATTAAGAATAGCTTCATAGGATGCAGCCGCATTATCCGCTGTCTGTTGCAAAGCCGCCGTTGACGTGAGACCTAGATTTTTGAACGCTTCGGATAAGTTCTGAATGAAAGGAGGCAACTTAGCTAAATTATCTCCCGCAACTTTCGCCGCAAGACCCATATCCCGTAAGCCTTTCTCCATCTCAAGTGACGCCGCATTCGCAGCAATAAACCCGGCTTCAGATTCTTTGAGACTATCGCCAAACTGCTCAAATCCTGCAGTTGCACTTTTGACTCTAGGAGTCGCATCTTTCAACCATTGAGACATCAAAACAGTATTCAGATTTGTTGCGTTCGCTATCTTATTATGTACTTCCGCTAACGCTTCTGAAGCTGTGTGCAATTGCCCTAAAGCATCCTTCTGTTTAGAAAGCAAAGCGATGTATTTTGCAATTTCTTGTTCTTGCGCCAAGAGTTGGGGAACGGTATCGCCAGCAGCAGATGCCATAGACAAAAGTTCTTTAGTGGCCTTCCTAGCTTCTTCTCCTAAATCTTTAACTCCTCCTTTAGCATTTTTGACCGCTTCCTTAAAAGTGTCCCAAGCCTTATTTTGCGCCGCTTCTGCGCGAGCTAAAACTGTTGAGTAATCAGCGGTAACAGGTCCTATCTCCTTAATTCTTGCGACCGCTTCACTAGCTGCTTTCGCCGTCGCTTTGAAGGATTCAACTGTTGTGACGCCCATCTTTGTCACAATACTATTCCATTCTTTCAACACATCTGGTTTAGCCCATTGTTCCGGATTGTTCTTCTTCTGTTCTTCTGATAGTTCTTTCAACTTCTTATTGTACGTCTCTAGGGTGATTGATCCTGAAGTCAGCGCAGCTAGCCACGCTTTCACACCAGGAACACCGCGAGAATTCAAATCTAACGCTAACGCTGTCGCGGACGCTCTTGCGTTATCTTGTTCAACACCCAATTGACGCCAATAACCATAAAGTTCGACAATAGCGTATCCAAGAGCAGCAGCCGCTGCTATTATCAAAATCCATCCAGCCATCGTAAGAGCGCCCGCTGCGGTGACCAAGCCTAGCCCAGAAGCTAAACCACTAAAAGCCGCGCCAAGATGGCCGAATGTGGCTGTTAGAGTAGCTGCGTCAAAAGCCAGCAAGAGACTACGAAGCGCTTTCGTCGCAGCAATAGCTTCCAAAATCTTAGCAATTTTTACAGCAGCAAACGCGCCCACAAGACTAATGACCGCAATAGTGTACTCGTTCATTATAAGTACACCATCTTTGAGGCTATCTATGACCTCTTTGAGCTTCGTAGCAATCTTTGCAAGAGATGGTGCGAGATCATCACCCCACTGTTGCGCCAACTTAGCCGTCATTACTGATAATTCATCCCAAGTAGTGATAGACTGTTCCTTTACTTTATTCAAGGACTCTTCTGAAGAACCAAGATTTTTAGAAGCTTCGTGCGTAGCTTTAAGAGCGATATTTAATTTTGCTATTCCACCTTCTGATGATGCGGCAGAAGCCACTTTGTTGGCTTCAACTCGTCCAGTGAGTAACGCGATATCTTCAGCGGTTACTTTGCTTCTATCAGAGAGTTGTTTAATGACGCCTTCAAGTCCTATTGCTTTAACAGCCGCCGCCGACCACATTATACCCAAACGTGCAGCCGCTTTTTCAGCTTGAGCATTCGGCTCCAGCAAACCACTCAACATGGAACGCACACCGGTAATCGCATCTGATGCTGTCATACCCTGCAACGTCAGAGACGCGATTACGGCACTCAGCTCTTCAAAGCTAACGCTATTAATCGCAGCAAGAGGAATAATGTTACCCAGTTCTGCAGCCAACTCTTCAAATCGGATGACGCCCAAATCTACTGTCTTAGCCATTATGTCAAAGACGTGAGTAGCTTGACTGACGTCCATCCCGTAGGCGTGCAAAACGGCAGAGCCCGCTTTTACAGCTACCGACGTTTCAGTAAATCCCCCCGCCGCCGCCGTAGCCGCCGCCTTCAACAACGTTAGAGCTTCTGCGGGTTCTGTAAATCCTGATGAAAGAATTTCATAGAAAGCTGTTGCGTTCTTAGCAGCATCTCCAAAGATAGGCGGTAGGTCAAATAGCTCTTTCTTGAACTTTAGAAGCACTGTGGGATCTGTCTCACCACGCATAATAACAGCGACTTTAGTCCACTCATGCTGAAAATCAGATGCGGCTTGAACACCTTCCCGTATCGCAGACGCCAGTTGCACAACGCCCAAGATGGTAAAGATGTTCTTCATGGTGTTGCCAAGATGTCCAAACGCGCTAGATAAACTACTCGTCTCGGCCTTCACCTCACTGAAAGCAGTCTTACCCGTAGTCGCTGTCTGGACTAACGCAGTTCCGACTTTGTTGATGCTCGTTAGAGCACCAGCCGAATCTACGATAATTGTATACTGTACGTTAGGCATCGCGTTGTTTTCGTAGTTTCTCTTCCATCTCTATCTCGGCTTGTTGCGCCGCCAGTACCGCTCTGTTGAACACAATCAAACCTCTTAGCTCCCACGCTGATAGCTTTAGATTTCCTATTAAATCTCTAGCCTCGTACAGCCAAGCTAGATGTTGGATTCGCGGCATGATCCAATTGTATCTATTAAGCAAAGAAAGGGATCGCATTCCGCAAAACGGTTTTTCTGCGCATCCCTCACAATCTACCTCGGCTATTCCGGGATCAACTAGAATCTTTAGGCACGTCTCCATCCCGCCCTTCTCTGGTCGCAATGAAGCCACAACCAGAGCGTAGGCCGCTTCAAAAGCCTTGTCCCTCTTCTACCTCCTGAATGGATGCTGCTCCAAAGAGTTGTTTAATGACGACCTTTTTGTGAATGTACGGAATTTGTGAGATGTGCAACGGATCAAAAGGAGCCCCATTTTCGCAGTAGCCTTCCACTCTTTCTACAAGAGCGTCGTACAGCTTTCCGTACACGTTGAAGTCTTCAACAACCATGAACTCAGTTCTCTTTCGGCCCGGTAGAGTCTTCAATGATCCCGCCGTAGCCTTGCGGTACGCCAATTCATGTTCCGCTAACGGTTCTTTTAGATGATGCGTTAGGACGTGCTCTTGGCCATTAGCTCTCGCTGTAATACTGATTGAGTTGTCTAACTCCAAGATACTGTCAAGCGTCCCCTCTTCTCCCTTCTCTTCTTCTACCGGAAACACTCCACCAACGCCTTCACGAATAGTCGCTCGTTTGACTTCAACGGGTATCTTCTTCAATACCTCTTCAGGAGTGCCCGGTGTCAACTTTCCGGATATGTGCAGTGCGCGAAAGTATTCGTTGAACAAAGCCTCTTCCATGTCACTTGGTGACATATCCATCGTCGTCCCACCATCTTTGTCCTGCTTGATAGGACGCTGCAAACTGCGGTCATATCTAACCAGTTTCTCAGAAGGAATGACTCCCATCGTCACTTTCATGGGATACATCTTGCCGCTCTTCCGATAAGAAATCTCATGGCTGATCTGATCCCACGCTAAATCGAACATGGAGCCTCCCAGGGTCTATAGACCCTCGTAGATAGTGATTGTAAAAGAATTCTTGGAGTTTACCCAAGCAAACTGACGATCTCATTCTTGAGCGTAATCTTGATAGGGCTTCCAGTCACGCCGTCGTCCTTAATAACTGAATCTTCGTTGAACGTCAAAGTCAATTCCGAGGTCTGGCCGCTAACCGCGTGCGCTTCTGCGGAGATTTGAAACGCGGGGATCTCGATCTTCAACTCATGTCCAACATGGGAGACACCTTTGCAAAGAATGGTAAGACCGCATTGAGTGTGGTTCAGGAACGCAGCGCGCAACGTAGAGTCCAAGAACAAGCTGATAGAGCCGCTGATGGTTTGAGCTCCTGTCAAAGCGTAGCGAATCAAATGCTCCTCTCCACTTGTTTGACCCGGCATCCATCGCACATCTGGATTACTGGCCAACGCAAGATTCCATCGAAGAACACTTTCAGAAATAGCCGTTTCAGTACCAGACGCTCCGAATGTGAATGTCGCGTGGTTGCTTCTGAACGCAACCGATTTCGTGATAGATGGCATTGTGGTAGCATTCGTGGTTTGCTGTCTGCCAGATGCCGTTAGTGCAAGCGTCAGGTTCTCTTTCCCTTCTGCGCTAAGATTCACGGACTCCAAGAAAACGCCGCTGAGTATGTTCTGGTACTCAGAACCCGCCTTCTCAATGATCGTGGTGTACAAGCACTCTTTTATAATCAGAGGGCTCTCATACTCAACTACATGTTGATAGATAGGACCGGCTCCCGTTGTGGTGACCTTTCCCATAAGCAGAGATAGAGCCCACGCCAAAGATTCAGACGTTGCGTCGAATGTCCGCCCAAACCGGAACTGATGGCCAGTGCGATCCACTCTCGATGCGAAATCATGTCCTTTACCGAAGTAAAGCCTATCTGACGAAATGGATTTCTCCAGCATAGCGTTGGTGTACTCTCGATAAGGGAGACTCTTATTGAGCGAAGCGGCGGCGATAGCGGTGAAGATGTCAACCTGTTTCTTCTGAGCGAATGCCCAAAAGAAATTTGTGGGTCTTTGAATACTCATTGGTTCCTCCTGTTAGATGGCGTCTCTGGCGGGCAGAAGCGCCGTGATTGTAAGTATCGCTAAAGCTATTGGAAGGCCAGTTCCTCCCAACGTCCCTTCATCTGTCTCGATAGCTGAGACAAAAAGATCATAACCTTCCGTTTGCGATAATGTTTGCCCTGCTAAGTCTAAGGTGTCAAGCATCTTCGCAAGTAGCCGTTCAAGTTCAAGATAGAGTTCTCCTTCCTGCTTCTGTCTGTGGTAGACGTATGCAATGATTTGCATTTCATGGTCAAAAAGCGTGTTCAACAAATTGGCCGGCTTCCTCTCTCCAAGTCCTCCCGTAACAAGATACACTGCGGGGAAATCGGATACCTCTTCAGGATGCTTCGCCATGTAGCCGATGTCCTTAAAAACATTCATGTCTACAAGAATGTTATGCGTGTCTATTAACGCTTGCTCTCGTCTGTCGTTGACTTGCATTTAGTCGCCTACTCTGATCTCAATGTTAAAATTGAATATCTTTGCAAAGCGTTTGGCGTGTAGAGCGTATATGTAAGGAGTGGCTTTATCAAACGCTGGACTGATAAACGGACGCGGTCTTTCTCCGGGTATCCAATGTCCCTTGCTAAATACCCTCTTTCCGCCTGCCATGAAACTGAGAGCCTTTTTGTTTTTAGGTGTTAGAAAAAACTTCTTGCGCCCGGTGAACTCCCAAACATTAGCAATCTTTTCAACGGCCCCACCTCCACCTACAATGCCGACACTCCCCTCGACAGCCGCCCCTTTGACTTTCACTGAAGTTGTTACTGCACTCCGTAGTCTACCCGTTCGCACTTTCAAAACTCGACCAGAAAGATTCTTGATGACATAGCCTTCGATTCGATTCAAGATCAGGTCCATGAACTGTTTGATCTTGGGACCTGCCATCTCATTCCGAATATAAGCGTTGTGTTGTTTGACATCCATCTTAGTATCTCATTAACTGATAAGCTCTCAAGATTCGGATTTCAAAAGGTTCAAGATCCTTTTCAGTCATCTCAAAAGTCCCCTGAGTAAAAATGCGCGTTTTCATTCCGTGTCTGTTCTTTTCAGCTTTTTCTGATTCCCTCATAGCTATGCTCAAAGCGACTAACCGCAAGTCATTTGGGATTGTTTCAAATCCTCCATTGTAATTGATGGAGTATTGATGTAACCCTGTAGTCAGTTCACTACTAAACACAATCAATCCGATATCGCCGTCCTCTACAGCGTAGCTTAGAGAATCAACAGATACTGGAGTAGTTCTACCAGATGATACACTGATAATTGAACGAATAGGAGGCCGCTTAACAAGATAACGGAAGCTGTTCACTTCATGGACAGAAAAGTTTTCAACCAATCCATCACTCTTTGCGAACACGCGGCTGCAATAATTCTCAAGAAATGAGTTGATGCCCAATCGTATCAAGTCATCCCGATTACCGTCAGCCGGAAATCTCTTGAAGTATTCAAAAACATCATCTTTTGTGATAATTTCAGTGGCGCTCATACTGCTCCCGTGAGAACGAAAGAATTTTGAACAGATTGCTGCTCGCCAAATAAGTATCGAAGTTTGTTTGTGTTTCGCTGAACGGAAGATTTTCTTCTAGGAACTCACGACTGTAGATGTTGCCCGCCACGATGCGGGCTCGCGTTGTGGTGTCATTCAGGAACTTGAAAGTTACGGTGTTAATTTCGATGTGCCCGCTTGGCAGAGGGATTCTAATTTCTGGATGTGCTTGTCCCGATAGACTAGAGCTTCTCTGAACTGATTCCTCATGTTTGTCATCATCTGTTCCACGTGGCTCAGGTCCACTATCTTGTGATGCGCGCAGATTAGATCCGTCAAGATGCTGATCCGTATGTCCAGTTCGTTCTCGATCTTCTGGCAGAAGTACAGATCTTCTGACAACTTCTTTTCCTGCGTCTGTTCCGTGTAGGTCGTTTTGAAGAACGGAAGCTGATTCGCTAGTTTCTGAATGACTTGCGACTGTATTAACATCGTGAAGCATCCCGTCGCCAGCCCCTTCTCCTCCATCACCCCTGATTCCGGAATCTCCCCCACGTTTTGGAACGTCGGTTCCTCCCCTTCTTGTGGTCTCATTCGCCATAATGCTAACCTCACTTCTGGTCCAGAATCTGAATTGTGTCTGAAAGGTCTGAATATGTGAGTGACTCCACTAACTACAGGCCGATTGACTTCCAACATGCGATCAATAAAACCCAGTGGAGGAACTGTATCAGCATCAATCAAACACAGATGAGTGAATGCGGCAACATCGTAATGATTCATCACCAAGGTATTTCTTGCGGCGGCAACGTCTTGAATATTCCCTAGTAGTCTAACAACCACCCGCCGATCGTTCCAATACTCGTCCACCAACCGTTGCACTAACTCTGTCTTCACCCATCCGAGTGTGGGAATACCCACAAGAATTTTGTTCTTCACTCTTCTTCTCCTCATCTTCCGGCCAAACACCAAAGGTTCTCTGATAGAGAACCTTTTCCGCTTTCTTATCGGGCCAGATTCCATATTGAAAGAAAACTTCGGGTATCGGCCCATTATAAGCGGCTGTTCCTGTAATCTTACGACGCCAAGGCTTCGTCACCATTTCGTAATGCATGTAGGGCTCCATGTGTTTGGCCAAGATAGCCAACTCGCTAGCGGGTCCAAGATCCTCTCCGTTAGGCCCTGTGTGCATCTCACCCGGAAAGTGGCCGTGCATCTTAATTCCCTGCATTTTGAACACGCGACCCGTAAGCCCATAAGACGCCGGTGAAAAGCATCCTAGCGTGTTTATGTCCTTAGCAAACCACAAAAGCGGAACATACATGACTAACTTATCTTTAGGCCAAGTCTCGATGCTTTCTACAATTTGTTCACAAGTGATGTTCCGATACACTTCGTCGCCATCAACAATCCAGAAAAACTCGGTAGTGGTCTCGCGTATCATCTTATCTCGAATCTCAGACAAGTAACGATTAGGCGTTATGTAGCGATGGAACGACCATTGACTAGAATCCGGTACGTCATCTCGAAGCTGCAAAGAAATCTTATCCGAGTATATGTCCTTGATCTTTTGCAGCCACTCCCTCGTACCATCTGTAGATCCGGTATCAACGATGATAGCTTTCTTGGCAAAAGGAAGCGTAGACAGTAAAGAGAATACGCAAGTCGGAAATTCATCTCGACACATAAAATGTAGGGTGATGTCCGCTTCTTTCATTGAAACTCCGTAAAACGCTGTAAGTTAGCCCCGTAGAGCCCCAAAACTCGTGGCTCCTATGCCCCTAGAATCCATTCCTGGGGCTTTGGCCATGTGTTGGCATGGTAAAACGGCCCTAAACGCTTGGAGGGGCCAATTCCGGCCTATTCCAAATTCCAAACAGCGCGGGAGTAAGATGACCGTCAACTCTATCTGGATGGTAGTTGTCCCATCGAGCGGTGTCAAACCCCATGCCTTCCAAATCGTCTTTCATCCACGAACCCAAATGATCTTGCGAAGGTTTATAGACGTACTCACTATTCGTTCCGCTATACACCTCTTTATCCTGTCTAAGAAAACCTTCAGGCATCCAGATCAGAACACGCTTCTTAGCGATGCGCTGACTCTGCAAAATCAGTTGGGATCCATCTGGGTTATAAAAATGTTCTACCACATCAATTAGCATAACCAGATCGTAAGATTTAGACGCTAAACTTTTAGCCACTTTGATGGCATCGCCAATAATGAATGTAATGCCATCCGCAGGTCTCATCGTTGTGTACTCAGGAACTATCTCAACACCTGTCTTCGCTTCACAATCTGTTCTGCGAAGATTGTCACCGTGACCACACCCGAACTCTACAACAGAGTTGCAGTCTTGCGTTACCAGCTTAAAACAATTCCAAAACTCTCTGATGTTGTGCGCGGGGTTGTTCATAGGATTCGTTTCTTCATCTTTCGGGGCGTCTTCTTATCTTGCTCTTTGGACTCTTCCTCGTCCTCAAAAAGATCTTCGAGATTCCTGGGTTTGGTCAGTTTGAGACTTGGAGTTGACGTATCTGTGGGTTCAACAAGTTTAGGATCTGGCGTAGGCATCGCCGTAGCCTCAAAAGTTCTAGGAGGACTTAGAATCGCGGCGGTTCTAACAGGCGCAACTCCCTGCACCGTATCTACCATATCCGCAATTGAAGATACCCGCTCTTGGTCCACGTAAAATGTTTGCCCCTCGATATAGTTGCTTCCGTTTTCTCGCAATCTGCACCCCTGCTTTACTCGAACTAGAACTGGAGCCATAAGGCCCTCCTTTTACTTTCAAAATAGGAGCCGGCGAGTTATACCCACCGGCTCCGAGCATCTACGGACCATTAGGAAGCAGCAGTCCGAATCCGAACCAACGCAGAAGGAACTCCCATTGCAACGGCAATTCTGTTAGTTACCTTCCAGAAGCGCTCGTTGTTCTTGAATCCAACGTGATCGCTGACTTCAACGCGGAAGTCACGCCGATCTCCCAAAAACATGTACTTCGGATTTCCAAAAGCCAGGAAGGCTTTGCTAACATTAGTTGCCGCGTTTGCAGGCATAACATCTGATGCGCTGTAAGGATACCCGTAGATCGTGGCTGGTTCTCCGTTCACGGTCGAAGGGTTCCAGATGTACTGATGGTTCAAATCACGAATCTTTCGGATGTTCGTGATGATGTTGCGGTGAGCAAAGAAGCGGGCTCCAGCAGAAGCGGCTGTGGTCAGGGTGTCAACAACGTCCAACAAGTCATTGAAATCCATGCTACTGAAAGTCGTTTTGCCCGATGCCATCGTCACTACGTTTACGTTAGACGCAAACAAGACGCCGCTGAACGGAGCTGCACTAGCTGAAAGGAGCTGCTTATCCTCTTCAGTAGCCAGCGCTTCTCCGAACAGAGTCACCAACAAATCAGCCAAAGGCAACGCCGCATCTTCTGCAACTTGAATAGATGCACTCGTCAAGGCCGCCATCGTCTTAACACTGAGTGTCACCTTTCCGAAGACCGGATCGCTTTGAGTGATGATCTGCAATTCATCTGGCCAGTAAACCGTCATGTTGCTGACCAAACTTGGCAGATTGCTGGTGTCCGTTGTCATTGGGATAACACGAACCAATCCACGCATGACGGCGGATGCTTCGATTACACGCAGAAGCTCTGGGATGAAAATCTCAGGAACGAGAACCCCTCCCTGCGCATCTGTTCCGGCTTCAATAATCGCCCGGATTTCTGCGGGTGTATCCGGCAACGCTCGACGCGCACTGATAGCCCGAACCCAATAAAGAAACTGACGTTTCAAATCGTCAGAATCCTTATCAGAGTCAGCGCCCGACCAACGTCCCACTCTTACGCCGCGAGCCGGAGCTGCTCCGAATTCCGCGTGAATGGCGTTGTACTGATTCTGGAGCAGTTCTTGAGCCTTCTGGAGATCAGTAACAATCCCCAAGGCTTTACAGATCTGATCTAACTTCTCTTCTGTAATGTGCATTGTTTTTTTCCTTTGTGGGCGAAATGCCCGTCCTACACTGATCCGTCAGCCTTCTACTTGCTTGTCAGTCCTGCCAGTGCAGCACTCAAGCGTCCGTCAGCCTCAAGATCAGCTTCTTCCGTTTTTGGCGGAGAAACTTTTGTCAACAAATTGTCTAACGCCTTCAAACTCTCTTTGTCTTCTGGCGCATCCTCATCGTTCAATCCGGGTTCATCGTCATCATCATCTTCTTCAGCATCGTGGCCTTTGATGAGGTGCTCGTAAATATCTCTCAAGATCTCAAGCGTCTGGTCTTGTTTCTCTTCAACTTGCTGCAAACGAATCTCAACCGCATCAACCTCTTTGAGTTCTGAAACATCTTCTTTCATCATTTCAGATGAGTCAAGTACGCTCGCGACGCAAGTGCTGGCCTGCTGTAGCAACTTCTTGTTCTTGCGATTGAGAACCGCTCCGGCATTCTGTAGAACTTCCAAGTTCTTAAACGCTTTAGCAAACTTGGACATTTCGACAACATCTTCGTCCTGTTCAGAATCGGCATCGCGTTCAACAGAGGGCTCTACAGCAGCAGATGGGAACGAGAAGCACTTCAACCCATTCTGTTTAGCGAAGTCCTCGATGCAAACGATCTTGGAACAGCAATCGCCTTCACAGGGTACAATCAGCCCGTTCTTTTCAGTCCAATTGCCAATCTTATCCGTAAGAGCCTCGTACTCGTCTTCGTCATTCAACACAGTCTGCGCTGCCATGAGAGCAACCGCATCGAAATCACGGGTCGTTCCGATTATACTTCGCATGACGCCCGCCACATCTTTTTTGTTGGCTCCGGGATTCGCAGGCACGGTAACTGCACTCAGCTCCAAAAGCTCTTGCTGGAGGTAGCGCAACCACGCTTTGCGCTTGGAACCTGATTGCTTCAAGCCCTCTTGATCTTCGTCTTTCACTTCTTCCCATTTAATCGGCAGAAAACCCACACTCACGGAATTCAAAAATGGAGGTTTGCTGGAGTACAGCTTAAAAACAAAATCAGCGACGGCGCTCATTTCTTCTGGCATGAACATAACGTCCATTTCCAACCGCCCTTCTTCCACGTTCTTCTTTACATCGACAGTTCGCCCCATCACTGACCACGGGCTCCGGTAGTCATGGCCGAACAAGAAAACAGGGTTCTTGCGATAGTTGGCAAGATCCCATCCCTTGACGGTAATGACAGTGCCGTAGCGATCCACAGTTTCATCTGAAGCGGTGAATTGAACAACTCGCGAATCCTTATCTACGGATCTGATTTGAACTCCCAATGATGCTTTGACTTTCGTTTTCATGACGTCTCCTATATTCGCTAATCTTCGTCCTTTGGGTGGTAGACTTCTGTACAGCGACAATTGCTGCTAAGCACATTATTTGCTAGCATGTAACCGGTATCAGTTTGGAGATCGTAAACATGACCATCAAATTTCAACCGCCCAATCCTGATAATATCGTCAGGCTTTACCTGTCCGGCGCTAGCGCTCTGCAACTCAGTAAAGAGTTGAGTTGCTCTTACGTTACTTTTTTGCGCTTCCTCAAAAGACGCGCCACTTTGCGAAATCGTTCTGAAGCGTGCATTAGATTCAAACCGATTAATGCTCAAGAAATCATCCAACTCTATTTGTCTGGAGTTAGCGTGTTCAAATTGTCCAAGCGGTTTAATGTACACCGCGCTACACTTACCGCTTTCCTTAAAAGGAGTGTCCCACTGCGCAGCCAATCCGAAGCAGAATTTGTTAAGTGGTCGCGCATCAAGAATAACCGCAAATTGGTTGTTAGACAAATGAGAAACGCTTGGCTCGCACGACGTGGACACACTGACTCCACGCTTACCAAATTGCGCAGAGCTAAAAGCCGCCATGAAGGATTGACCCACATCGGTAGGTACGAAGGAGCGATTACTTCTCTGCTTAGAAGATCCGGAATGTCTACGCAGCAACAGTACCCTTGTGGTATCTACAATCTCGATTTGACTCTTAATACTAGATCCATCGCCGTGGAAATCCAAAGCGGAAACTTTCTTAAACCGCGATCGTCCATCAGTCCTCAGCGCATTAAATACATCCTCAATCGCGACTGGGCCGTTCTTATCATTTTCATTAAGCAAAGAACAGTCCCTGATCTTATTGCTGTGAGTAAGCAAATAATTGCCTTCTCGAAGTTGGTGAGCGGGAACCCATCCTTTATCGGTAAGTATGGGATGATTGATGGTAACGGTAAGCCTTTCACCCATCCGCGTCTCAATTACACAAACTTCTCCAGAGTACCACGCTTTTGATCCAGTAATAAATCTTCCAGACACTTTAGTACCCGGAAGATAACAATTGACTAATTCGTTGGCAGGCGCAGATGGATCATGGGGCCTCCACATTCCATTAGAATACCTCTTATCCGCGCTAACACGCTCACCACCAATATTATGAGATGGACGCACCAACAAATCGTTGGAATCAATCCACTCTTTATCGAATTTGTTACCAAACGTCTTTTTGGCTTGAAGGCTGCGAGAGTCATTAGCCGCCGCATTAATCTCAGTGCGTGCAATCGTTCTTGCTCGGTACAATTGCGTTCTGAATTCACCGCGAATTCGTTCTGCGATCTGATCCGTTGTCTCACCCAATGCGAATCCGCGCCTCAGTTGTTCCCGTAAGCGCCCCCGCAATGTCTCGTTGATACCCTTTATCTGAGTAAGACGGGATTCAAGGGCTTGTTGGACTTCCGGGTTTTTCATATTCAGATCTACGCAAACGCTAATTTTGGGTTTCGTCGGCATTTCGTTCCTCAAACCTTTGGTACTCTTCTAGTCTCAACTCTTCCATTGTGCGCCCCAAAGGAATAGGTTCACGGAATTTGTGTTCTTGCGTTGGATTGCCCAATCGTTCATTCGCGATTCTACCATGATACAGCAAAACTCCCAATGTTTCGATAGCATCTGTGGAATCCAATCCGGCCAACACTCTACTAACCGTTAGAATGACGTCCTGAATGTGCGCGGTTGGTACTACGAGACGCCTTGACTGAATGTCAATTACTCGTACTACCAACTCTCGATCATTCATCATAACACCTCAAAGGGTTTCGGGTGTTGGGGTAGGACCAACACCCGTCCCGCTCATCCGGTCTGTGGTTGCCTCTGCGCCTAAGTCCGTGACGTTAGGCCAGTTGATTGGCCGGACTGAGATTAAATTCCGAGTTTCATTTCACTGACAAAAGCGTTCCAACAATCATTATCAGAACACATCTTATCCTTTGTGCGCCACTCACACTTCGCGACGTTTTCTTTCCCGCAAAATCTGCAAATACGCGGCGCTGAATTTTGTCTGCAAGTTCCACAAATCCGTTCGCCGTTATCCCAAAGTCGGCGCCAGATTTGAGTAGTACCACAAGACGTACAAAGCCTGTCCGTTGTCTTTTTCCCTATTACCGGACCCGGAAAAATAAAGCGGGCCGCCGGAACGAACTTAATGACCACGGCAGATGTCTGCTTTGACAATGTAATACCAGCGTCCACGAAGAGTCTTGAATTCTTCAATCGGCAAACTGTACAAACGGTATACGCATCAATTCCCCAAACTTCCGGCGGAACATAGCAATGATGCTTGTTATGCGTGTTCTCAATAATGTAGCATTCCGCCGTTGAGTTATAGCCAGATCTCATGTGTTTACTCGTTTCAATCCACGCCGCCGCAGCTTAGTAGAGCATTTCACTATACAGCCTTGCGTTGGGGATCTCACAGGGCCAGCCCCATATCTGGCCACTCTCGTCAGCTACGATATAGGCTTCCTCGCGTGTCATAAAAACCCCAAACTGGTCCACGAACCCTTGATCCTTACCCGACCGATTCTTGAACTTCTCTCCATCACGTCGGGCCTCAATCTGCTCAAGCATGTCCGGGCTGTAGTGCCGCACACCTAGCAGCACCGTACCATCCTCCGCCCGTATAGCAGAGCACACCACACGCCGAACCTGCGGAGTTTCGTTTGTATTGGTCATTTGATTTTCTTGTTTCAATCCACGCGCCCGCATGGGGTGCAACATTCACTCAAACTGATGGAAACGGATGGCCAATTTGAAGCCTTAGCTACCCGTTTCCATCTAATTCACCCTTTTAGCTGAGCAGGTCTTTTACGCCTTGGATGCTGTCGCCGCTGCTACCGCCGCTGCTACCGCCCCAGCAATCGCATCCTGAAAGACTGGATTCTTAGCAATCGATGCCGAAACCTCGTCAATGTTCCACTGACGATCAATTGCCAGGTCCGAATGACGAACCGTCCGGCTGACTTCACCCTCAACAATCCCACGGACTCGACCATCATGGTCAACCGAGTTTTGTTTGATGCGGGTGTCGAGATCCGTCGAGCCATTGCTGACCCGATTCTGAAGCGTAACCGCTGATTGAAGAGATTGCGTTGCGATATTGCGCAACGTTTGATCGTAGTCTTCAGCGTTCCGTTGACTCCGCCGCAAGGCTTCCAACGCGACAGACCGCAAGTTGGCAGCATGGTCCAGCTCGTCGGCTACCAGTTTCTTCATGTTGACTGTGTAGGCTTCAGTCTGCCCGATGTCCATTCCGACATCAGCGCCAGCACCTTGCGATGACGCCCCGACTCCGGCTTGATTAGCGCCGGTAGTCCCTGAGCGCTGCTCAGCGCCGATTCCGGCTTGCGTCCCGCCTGTCTGTGAGCCAGCCTGAGAATTTGATACTGAGGACTCCGTTGATGCGACTCCTGCTGTTTCTGGATCTGGCATGTCAACTCCTTAACTTCGTTCTGCTAGTTGTAAACAATTGACTTACCCATTGGCAAGCCATCCGTCCCCCTAAAACTAACGCCTATTAGGCACATACGGCTGGCTCGAAGGCGTTCCATCTGGGTTCACATTATGAGCCAGCACGCCTACCACGGCCTGCGCGAGGCTGAGCCCGAGCGTGACCGACCCTTGGTGCTTTGGCGGCACGAATGCGCCGAACATCGTGTATATCTGAGTCCCTGTCGCCACTGCCTGAAACGCTACGTTCCACCATCTCTTCATATCGAATCTCCTTATAGGGTTCTTCCGCAAGCCATCGATGAAACTCCGATACTCCAATCATTGCGCCAATCACGATCTTGCCCGATGTCCGTTCCGACTTCGTCAGCAGATGGCCTATCCCGATACTGGGCGCCCCGCCGCTGTCCATGTACATCGCCAGCTTGCAGCCTTCCATCTCGCCCAGCGCCTTTTTTCCAGCTTGCGAGAATTTCATGGTGATTTAAGCCAGTGAATTAGGAGCTGGGCAGCCAGCAGAAAGGCTGTCACTGTGGCTCCGCCAATCCAGATCCGAGTTTCCAAGCCATACACCCGGTTATCCAATTTATGAATCATCTGCGTTATTGAATCATGCTTCTTATCGTCGTCCGAACAGTGCAGATCATAGGCAAGCTGCAAGGCATACCGCCCGCGCTCGCTCTCAATCTGACGCCGCAGATCATTCATGCCAGACAGCCGGTAATCTATGGCCTCTTTCGCTTGCACTACCGCGACATGAAGCAGTTCCCGTTCCCGCTGTGCGAGCTTTTCCAGCGAGAGGAACCGCTCGTCAATGCGCTTCTTGTACTCATCGAGAGTGTCGCAATCAGTCATGGCAGCGTGATGAGGTCGTAACAGTAGCGAAGCGTCATTTTCAAATCCCTTTTCAATTCGGCGGAGGCCCAATCCTTTCCGCCCCGACCGTGTTAGAATTGAAGCTCTCAACTCGGCCTTTGCTTCCGTCATGAAACGCAGTAACGATAAAATACACATACTTCGGATTCTGATGAGTAAACACCACAGGAATCAAAGATTGCCTAGATGAGGGTGCCGCCTGGGCAATCTCGAACGGGGTCACATTGAGATTATAAGTCGCCTTGACCGAAAAATACTGGAGAGTAAAATCGACTCTCGGCGCATAAGTCCACGAAAGAGCCGCAGTCTGGCCATGACGCTTCTTGATGATCTTAGTCGGCGGTGCGATTTGCGCGTGAAGTGCTCCGGCCAACAACAGCAATGCAAACAAGACTTTCATAAAACCTTTGTAATAAACCAAAGCTGAATCCCACCAAGCTCTTTAAGCGTCTTGCGGGTAAACTCTACTTCGGTAAACCTCGCTATGTTCAGGTTCTGTGGCGTCGGCGGTGTTGGGACAACTTCTATTTGCACCACGTTCGAGGGCGCACTATCAGCTAGTCCTTGCTTGCGGGCGACCATGCGGTAGAACGCTTTCTGTCCCGCCGTTAATGCAGGCGTAACAGGGAACGTATGAGTAATCGTCCGAATCGTTTTCTGATTGATGACCTGCTCGACGTTGTAAGGGTTGGTGATCGTCGCAGTGGTGGAGAAACCGGTATGCTGCAAAACGAAGGAGTCCATACTCGCCTCGTCCGCCGTATTGTATCCCCAAGTAAACACCACCGATGGCGTACCCGGAAGGATTTGTTTGATTTGTGTTGGGGTTTGGCCGAATGCCAATGTCCCCACCAGTAAAATCAAAGCTAATGCTGCAATGAACTTTCCTCTCATGATACTCTCCTTATTGAGTTCTGGAACTCTACATCAATTCTTGTACTCGTCAAGCGCGAGGCAACCAGTCATGGTTTCCTTCATCTATCAACTGGCTTTCTGAATCACTGAAACTTCCTCAAACTGTTCACGCCGCCTAATCCAATGCCGATTTATCACTTTGTAGCCATCCTTGATTCTGACCGAGATGCGACGGACTTGTTTAGTAGGCTCCAATTTGTAGACTTCCGCCTGTCCCACCATTTGCATCTGAAAAACTTGGTCCAAAACCACACGCACCGGACTGCTGGCAAAAATCGTGAATCCCATCGTTCTACCCGCGTGAACAAACCTGCAATCTGATAGGTTCATGTCTCGCTCCAATTAAACCAGCGTTGAACACTTGCCAAATGATAGAAGGGCGCTTATCAAAACATCTTCAGTGATCGTTACCAATTCGTCATCCGCCTCTTGCCAGTTAAATTTTAGAACCGACGCCTCTTTGTTTTGAGTCAGGAAAGCCGAGACATAGTTGTCTCCCAATCGCCGGTAGTAAGAGCGCAAGCGTCTTTCCAGTTTGTCTTCGTACTTCAAGATGAGTTTCTTGTAATCTTTAGGGAGTTTGCTCGCTCTAGCAGTCGAACCAGTCAGAGCGAGCGTCGGCATGAGAGTAGATGCGCCGTGGCTAAGAGCATTAAAAGCGAGTTTGATTTCTTCCTTGGAAGCACTCTCACTCCATGACTTGATTTTCGCTATCAGTAAATCCGGTTGGGCTACTACATTTCGCAAGCGGACTTCAGCTCTGTTCCATTTCGGTTGAGATAAGCCATCTTTGTAGTTAAGGATTTCGTTTCTCAACCCGAACAAAACCTTCTTCAACTTCCCTGTCATTTTAGGAGGAGCAGTTTTTAACCCTTCTTCCTCATCTTTTGCCTTGGCTTTGGGTTTGGACTTGGGCTTTACTTCCTCATCATCTGGATTATCTTCGTCCACCACAGTTCCAAGAGCTACCAGCGTGTTCGGAACCCACGCTACGTCACCCCAAGGAACTGGCTTGAAACCCAAGTCTAATCGCTTCAGTATCGCATTAAGAGGTAAAGTTAAACCGAGCAAATCTTTCGCTTGCGCGATCTTGGCTCCCATACTTTCTTGAAGGATACTGACTTCGCTAGTGTCATACCAAGCCTCAACATTTTGAACTCTGAACATTTGAAGAAAGATGGTCAACCGATCTTCAAGCATCTTCAGTTCAGGACTTATGACTTCTTCTCCAAAAAGGATGCGTTGGGCTTTCTGGCTTTCGACCGTGCTGCTTACCCGGTCTACGTTCATGATTTCCACGGGGGGTACTCTGAAAACCGCGCACGTCTCTTCTCTCCCCCACTTTTTTCCTTCAACGTATTGCATGTCTCGCTTGGAGGCGCCTAACTCTGTTAGTGTCGCCCCTCCCCACAAGACCGCTGTTTTCTTCATCTTGCTGAACCCTTGATGCCGTTGGTCCCAAGACTCACGGCTAGACTTCATTATCTTATCATTGTAATCACCGGGGAAAGTGATTACGACTCCGGGCTCCGCAAAGTTTTTGAAGAACGCTTCATTGTACTTGTTGCTCCACCAGTCTTGAATGAAAGCTCCCTGAGCAGCTTGCAAAGGTCCGATGCCCATAATGGGGTCTTCCGGATTGAAATAGCGAAAGTGCAGGACTTCAGCTATATCGAATTTCTCTATTTCGCCGCCCCACTTCACTTCCCAACCTACCATCAGGTTTTTCTTAACAATGGGCTTGATGGATTTCTTACCAAAGACGTATAATTCCTCAACCGTCAATTGTCCCTTTTCAACTTTGCCGGGAACTGGAACCCATAAAGCGTTTCCGCCCAATTGCAAAAAGATTTCAGTCGCCGTAACCAACTCGCTTCCAGACATCAGCATGTTCGGCCGTCTGAACAGTTTGCTAATCCAATGATCCTTGTCTAAGTCTTTTTCTCGTTCTACTCCCTCCGTGAATCTCAACGGGACGCCCGCTACGTTTCTAGCGATGGCGTTGATGCAGCTATAGACCCAAGGAGACCCCGTATATTCAGAAGTGGGTCCAGATGTGGCATCGCCAGAAATCCCCGTCTTCCACATGCGGGCGACTTCTTCTAGTGTCTCTCTTTTTTCGTAATTGGTGAGTCGGGATTGGAGTGTTTGAATCATCGCCAAGTCGGCCTCTTTGGTAAGCTGAATCCGCTGGGAATATTACTTATCGAATTTCTTGAAAATGTCGCAACCGTCGCAGACTATGGGAACCTTCACATCTGGATTGCGCTTGGAGAATAGGGACCGAGCGGATTGGTAATTCGGATTGTTCCAGAATTTACGAATGTCATCAACTGGAAGTTGTCCAAATTCTGTTTCTTTGCCGTGGACCACACAACAGGGATGTACATCACCTATTGGACCAACTGTTAATGCGTCTGTCAAGTCTTTCTTAACGGTTCCACTTCAGATTGAACAAAATGTTACGAATAGCGGTCTGACCTACATCCCATCTTTTCGCCATTGCTTTATATGATCCCCCCAAATCTCTTTTGTCATTTCTTCACCTTCTTGAAGATGTCACAACCATCACATACTACTGAAACCTTCACATCTGGATTGCGCTTGGAGAAGAGAGAACGCCCGCTCTGATACTTAGGATTGTTCCAGAATTTACGAATGTCATCAACTGGAAGTTGCCCAAACTCATTCTCTTGGCCATGTATCACACAGCAAGGAGTAACAGCGCCAGTAGGATTTACAGTCAATGTGTCATAAAGATAAAAACAAGGACCTGGCTTCTCTGCCTGACCAAACTGTTGCTCTACTCCATCTGTAGATCGTTTTCGTCCATCAAAATTAGTAGGAAACCACTCCTTAGCCAATGGCTCTCTATCTTCACCCATGACCTGCAAAGCTACAGGAATAAACCGCAGTAAATCTACTCCCGCCCACCTAGCTAATCGTTCTGCTTCAGGAATCTCATGTTCGTTATGCCGCATTATAATCATTTGCCACTCGATTACAGGAAGTTTTAGATGACGGCGATTGCGTCTATCAATTAACTCTCGCATGTTCCCATAGACATTTTCATACACGCCCCGTACTCGATACTTACTGTAAGTTTCCGGACTAGTGCCATCAAGAGATACAACAAGATACTCTAATCCTGAATCTAAAATATTATCCAAATCCTTACTGCTTACATCTGAGAAGTTGGAACTTAAATTAGTTCCAACATTTCTACTCTGAGAGTATTCAATCATTCTGAACACCTGCTTGTTCAATAATGACTCACCCCAATTGAACAAAAATATCTCAAAGAGGTAGTCCGCCAGCGTCTCGAAATACTGATGAAAATGCTCGAAAGAAAGTAGAGCTTGTAGCTGTCCTAGCTTTCCGATCCCGGTAGGACACAACGGGCATCTTAGATTACAATAATTGCACGGATCGATCACCATGAAATGTGGCAGACTGGTAAGTTCAATTCGTCTCAACTTCTTTTCAATCTTTGACCTGATGAAGTTCTCCCACTTCCTTAATGTCCCATGTTCCAATCGGGCTCGTTGATGTCGGTTCGTTCTGGTAAACTGTGGTACTTCTTTCAGCTTCCGATTAACGATGCGCATTGAAGGTTTCCTTCCTGATAATGTACTTGTCTGATCCCCAATCTAATCCTTCATTAGCTCTCATCACAGCGTTGTCTCTACTCCACTGCAATCGTCTGATATTCGTAAAGTGGGGCTCTGTGTGAATCCATCTTTGGCTCCAATCCCCGTGGTACTGATGCAGTATCTTCAGCGTGGCACTCCAATCCCACCGAACTCCATTCCGCGCCATCCTCTCAGCCCACTCATCGTCCTCACCGGCGAATCCCTTCATAAACTCTTCGTCTAACCCTCCAATCTCCATGAACCGCTGCCGACTGAAAACAGCGCCGAACCAATAAGGGTATCTTTGTCTTTCCGTGATATACCACAAGCCATCTATCTGAGTCAGCTTCTTCTTGTAAAGGGCGTCAGGGTGGATGGAATCAAACCCTTCTCCCATTTGCTCTGTCTCTCTTTCTGTCAGCATTCTTACGCAGAAAAACCAGAGCTTGTTCTCATCGAATAGTTTGATGGATTCGCTGACAGTTTCCGTGATCGGCGTACACTCCGCATCAGTCTTTAAGATAATTTCGTTCTCAGCCGCTTTTACAGCTATATTGATGCCGAGGCTAGGATTACCCGTTACTCCCTTTTGTGACATTCGATCACTGTTAATCTCTATCAACGTAATTTTGTAGAAGTACCGTCTGTAATTTCTCATTACCCATCCAAAATCACCCCAGACTTTTGTCCTATCGACCACCACAACTAATTCCACATCCGCAGGCTCGTAATTCTGCCACTTGCACAAGGAGAACAAGGTTCTATCCAACTGTATTGTTCGGTCCAGCGTCGAAATAACAATCGATAATTTCATGGCATCCTCTTCATGGAAAAGTGTGCTCACACTACAACTAATTGGATATCTATGTCTAATCTAAAACGAAAAAATAATGTGGTGCCCTCATCCAAACTATGGTTAAATTAGCTACGGCAATTTAGCCGGTAAGCACCCCACAGAACAAAGGAGAACTAAATGTCTATCACTAAGAAGCACAAAGTCGTCTTGATCTTTGAAATAGATTCAAGCGGCATCAAAAAAGAAAGCGCATCCGAACTGCTGAAGCAATTGATGAAAGTCATCGTTCCTAACGACATGACGGGGGACTTCGATTACGAGGCTTTGGGCGTCTATGGCGTCGAGGCCAACGACTCGTTTGGAAACGAAGAAAAAGAAAATCTTCAAGAAGAGGAGGAAGCATGAAACCCGCTCTAAACGATTTTCCGATGACTGCGCAGTTCCGCATCATCGATACAATTGGCGTGCCACATCCTTACTGCATTACTCCACGCCATGTAGTGATGGCTTCTGACCATCACAACGGCATCTTAGGAGTTAGAGCTATTGAAGACGCTGAACGGCTGGGAGAGAAGTGCGGAGTACGCGGCTGTCGTCTACTCTATAAGCAGCATGAACAAGCCTTGTTGGTGGAAGTAGATGACGACCGGGAACTGAATGACATTCCCGAGTTGACGCCTTATTTGCTCTCCTGCAAAGATTTGGCTATAGAAGGAAAGTACGCAGGGTTCTCTATTATAAAGAAACGATCCAAGGAGGGTCAATAATGTCTATCTTCACTGAAAAAGAACTGCACCTTATCCGGGCAAAGTATGAAGGGATGGAAGGTGAAATCGTTTCCGGTTCTAAAACGGAAAAAGAAATCATTGATCACATCTACCAACTCATCAGCAGTCTGGGACCAATGGCCCTGCAAGAACTCGTCTCTGCAAAAGTGCCGCTTCTATCAGAAATCGCACACAACGTCTTGAGAGGAAATTAAAATGAAACTAGACTGGCAAAAGGTCCCGTCCGTCATAACTGGAGGAAAGCCTTTCTTCTACAACGCCTGGCCAGATGGCTCATCTGGCAAGAAGTATTCAGTTGTCTGGCATAGGGTGTTTCAGTCGTGGGATGCACTAATAAACAACAAAGCCAAAGCCAGCTTTCTGTCATCAGACGAAGCTATGAAGTTTCTGGAACAACTGGAGAAAACAAAGTGAGAACCGTTTCTGATTTCTCAGGCATCGGATGCAAGTTAATGGAATCTGGTGAATCCATGTTCACCCACATCTTCAATAACACGAATGGCGATCCCTGCGCAACCGGATGTGCGTGGTTCGATAACGGAAAATGTCCGGCCCACATAAAGCTCCTGCTGACAAAGAAACCAAAGGTCTCGGCTAGATTTATTGAAACAGTCCGGGAGCGGGGCAAGAGACTGGGAATCTCAATTTCTAAAATACGCAAACCCTCTGGAGAGTAGATCATGCACATTGTAAAGAATTTTGAAAACGGATATGGCATATCCGTAATAGATAATGGGATAGGATCACAAGCAGGTTTGCTCGAATTAGCCGTTTTGCACTATAGCAGACTCTGCTTCCGCACTCCTATCACATCCAATGTACACGGATGGCTCACCCAAAAAGAAGTTGACATTCTCTCAAAGAGAGTAGAAGCCCTGCCGAAGGACTTGAACTGCAATCATGGTTTTCCTGAATGGAATAAGGAAAAGGAGAAAGAATGAAATATCCGACAATGGAAATGGTAGAAGAAGCGGATAGAATGCAACTCGCGAGATGGGCGCGCTTTCTCGATTCCCCCGGAATGAGCGCTGTTAGAACAGATAATTTCCATGAAGTCCTTGAAGAGGAAGCGAAGATAGGCCGTCGAATTTTCGAGAGGTTTACTGTAATGGGAGGGATGACGCCGGAAATCAGCAAAGCTATAGGATGGAATTAAGGAGGGCGTATGAATCTGCCAGTTCTGTACATCATCTTTTCGGATGATTCGCTATTCAACGAAGACCACTGCGACTGCAACTGCTTCTCATTTCATGATCTGGTGGTCAACGTGCGGGAACTCTTGAAAAAAGGACAACACATCATCGCAGTAGAAAAACAATCGCAAGAGAAAGGAGAACCCAATGTATCTGAAACCAACCACTAGCGGCTATTCTGCGGGGGGACAAACCGCAGGACGGCAGTTCTTCCTGCTCCTGATTCAGGAAAAAGACAAGCCCTGTTCGCAGGAGAATACAAGAGCTATTGTAAGGAAAGTAGCTTTGCGTCAATGTGGACATTTTATGATGGGAATTGCCAGAGTCAAAGGCGAAAGATTAA
>Ga0315288_10002204_pt1 | contig 25214 bp, 19 predicted proteins | sample YL17G11_20_MG_FD_203454 | JGI IMG/M metagenome (GOLD analysis project Ga0315288, IMG submission 203454) | Sediment microbial communities from Yellowstone Lake, YNP, Wyoming, USA - YL17G11_20 | ecosystem: Environmental > Aquatic > Freshwater > Lake > Sediment | place: USA: Wyoming | collected... | reverse complement strand
TAAAACTCGGGACACAATACCTGCAAATGGAACAGGATCATCTTGCCGCACAACAGTTCAACAAGGCGGTTGAAATCAATGACAACATCGTCGAAGCCTACATTGGCCTGGCAATTGCCCAGAAATCATCCGGCAACACTTCAGATGCCCTGGGCACGTTATCGCTGGCGGCGGCTATTCAGCCGAACAGCTCGTTGTTATTCACTGAAACAGCTACACTGCGACTCAAGGCCGGTTTTAAAGAAAACATGCCGTATGATTATAAAGAGGATTATAACACTCTGACCGAAGCCGTGATTGCCGCTCACTGCCAGCATATCGCGCTTCGCCCGCAAAATCCCGATTTACACTACAGGCTCGGCGTCCTGATGATGAACGTTGGAAGGCTGGAGCATGCCATTGAGTCGTTCCGAACCGCTTTGGGGATCAATCCGGCTTATACAAGAGCCAAAAGCAAATTAGCCATCTGCCTGTTTGAAACAGGCCGCAAAACCGAGGCACTGAATCAATTGACCAGCTCCGATTGTCTCGATAAGGACACGCTGCAATTGCACTATCAGACTGCCTTGTTATATTGCGATAGGGTAAAGTTCGCATCGTCCTTAATCAACCTTGAGCATCACCTGGAGAGAAATTTTGCATGTCACGATGCAACGGTCAACATCTCAATCATTCTGCAGAACCTGGGATTGTTAGACCGGGCGACTGCCATGTGGGATAATCTCACGGAAACAGCCAACCAGGCAATTATCGCCGAAAACCAATTTTGACCGTCGGCCGGCAAAAGACGCCGGAAGAGCCCAAAATACAAAAACACGCTTGTCGTATGGGAACCAGGGTCGAATGAAACATAACAATCATTATAGGACTTTGATAATGGTGTTTTTCTAATGTTCGGTTTTCGACAGTTATTCAATATAATCGATATAACAAAACAACCGTTCGAGTTTAATTGATTGAATACGTGCTATTCTGCGGGAGGCACAAAGTCCGAAAAGATAAGAAGTTATGGGTAATCTCGCAGTGACAAAGGTCTGCCGAGGATTTCGTAATACAGGATCGACCTTCTGAGTTCATCAGGATCTGTGAAATCCAATATAAGCTCGGAGAGATATTCCGACTCGGGCATTTGTTCCAGTTCAGAAACGGGTTTATCTTGCTGTCTTTTGACAGTTTTGCCTATCGGCTCCGTGAGTTCCACAGTCTTGGGGGGATTTTGTGGCTCCGTTAATACCGGTTTGAGTACCGGCGTCTTTTTACCGGATTGAGACTGGAAAGATTGTTCGGCTTCGACTGCAAATTTTCGGACAGCAGCCTGTAGGTCGGCGAACTTCATCCGCGGTTGCTGGGCGGCGGGACGAGGTTGTTGGCGTTGGCCTTGTGCAGAGCTGACAGGACGTTGTAGCTGTCTTAGCATTTGTTCCCGTGCCTCCCTGCTGTGTGCCGGAGGTTTGCGGACAAGTTTACCCGGTGATTGTTCGTCCCGGCCCCCGGCCTTGTTCGCCTTCGCTTTTACAATACCGCCAATTGCCCAGAATACCGCCAGAACTATAACGAACAGGATATTCATCCAGCCTTCAGCGTCATCGCTTCGGCCTGCCAGAATTATTTGTGCTAAAAGCTCACTCATACGCTTTACTCTCGGCCATAGAGGTCATACTGAATCAAGTGTTAGAGCATGAATTATCGAGACTATTCTTTCTTCTTGTGCTTTGCAATGGAATCTCGCATCGATGTATCAGCAATGACATTTTTCATTCGGTAATAATCCATGACGCCGAGATTGCCCTTCCTGAAGGCATCTGCCATTGCCAGAGGCACTTCTGCCTCGGCCAGAACCACTTTAGCACGGTTTTCCTGCACCAGAGCGGTCATTTCCTGCTCGCGTGCGACAGCCATGGCCCGGCGCCCTTCCGCCTCCGCCTGGCGCATCCGCTTGTCTGCTTCGGCTCGTTCGGTCTCGAGCTTGGCGCCGACATTGGCCACCTCCAGGTCCTTGGTGCTGACCCCTGCAACACTTACGTCGGCAATATCGATGGAGACAATTTCGTAGGCCGTCTGCGCATCCAGGCCACTCTGCAGCACCTTCCGCGAAATCCGGTCCGGATTTTCCAGCACGTCCTTATACGTTTCCGCCGAGCCGATGGCGCTGACGATACCCTGACCGACACGGGCAATGATGGTCTCATCGGTGGCCCCTCGAACCAACTGGTTGATATTGGACCGGACGGTCACTCGGGCGCGGACCAGCAGCCGGATACCATCCTTGGCGACTGCATCGAGCATCGCGGATTTATCCAGCGGGCAATCTATGATTTTGGGTGTAACGGTGGTTTCGACCGCTCTGAGTATGTCCCGCCCCGCCAGGTCGATGGCACGAGCGACATCAAAGTTCAGAGGAATCTTGGCCCGATTCGCTGCAATCATAGCCTGAACCACATCGATCACACAACCACCGGCAAAGTGGTGTGCCTGCAACTGTGCGAACGTGACCGGCAGCTCGGCCTTGCGGGCAATAATAAGGGCATTGACACAAGTCATTACATCGCCTTGGCGTTCGTACGACGCCCAGAAGCGTCTTCCTCGCTCGTTTTTTTCTTCCATCCAGCGCTCAAGAGGTGGTGAAGCGGCGTCTCGGTCGGGCCTGTCGTTGCGTCGAAATATGTTCCTCGCTACCAGCCACACGCTCTCGATCTGCGGGGTGTCGAGGTCGGTGATTCCTGCCTGGACGACGGCAATCTTGGCACGGACGATTTCTTCACGCGGAACGCCGCGCAGAGCCATCCCGATCAGGTCGAAGAAGCTCACGTGCGCTCCACTGAAGAAAGCTTTAATCCAAGTCCTGATGAATGATATGAACACAATGAAAAAAGCGATGACGATTATGCCCGCTATAATCGCCAATACTGTGAGAACCACGCGTCCCTGAGCTAATAAGATCGTTGTCATCATTTGTGCACTCCTGTATTGATAAACTAACAAAGCATCGATCTGTTCCGAGGCAACAATTATACGTTTTTCTTTCTTACGATTATACTGTTGCCCTCAACTTCCTTGACGATTATTTCAACTGACGGATTAATCATTTCGCCTTCGGAGACCACACTGTATCTTTTACCGTTTATTTCAGCGATGCCTGAGGGTCGCAGCTCGGTAACCGTCACACCGCTTTCATTTTTAAGCCGGCTGAAATTCTCATCGCTAATCTCAACTTTTCCGCTAAGAGAATCGAGTTTTCTGTCCGGTTCCGCCAATATCATACGACGACCGAGCGGCGTTTTCGGCAGGACCTTTAGCCCGAGTAAAATCAATACTGGGACACAAACAAAAGCGGCAAGCAGGATAATCCAGCCCGCCGGCTCGCCGTGCATGAAGCCGATGACGACGGCCCCTATCAGCGACCCCGCAGCAAGAAAACCGAGCAGGCCTCCCGACGGCAGGATTGTCTCGAGAAACGCCAGTAATATCCCAGCCGCCAGCAATATGATCGCGTAGGTTAAAATATGCTGCTCCTTAATAGTTCCTGTTTACTTGATATTTTTCGGTTCAGGTATTTCCCTTACCACTATACGATTTCCCTCAACAACTTCAACTATAATCTGCCTGCCTGCCTCGATAAGCTCACCGCCCGAAACCACATCCAGCCGCAGGCTGCCGAATTCGGCCTTGCCGGCCGGCCGCAGTTGACTGAGACTTATTCCCTTTTGTCCCGCCTGAACAGGCGTTTCTGCTGAAGGCTTTGCAGCAGCGATGCCGGCGCCCGTCCACATTTCCACCGGTTCTTGCGGGCCGGCCAGCACCAGACGCCTGGCTACAGGAATTTTCGGAAGATATCGGGCGATAATGGGCAGCCCAATTAGAAAAGTGACAATTCCACCCAGCAAGCCGTACACGTTTCTCTCAAAAAGTTCCCAGTCAAGAGGCGTATGCGGCCAAGGCAATTCACCCGGCGCATTCTTGATGAGCATGCCGAATAATCCGAACAACATACATATTATGCCCAAAACGCCCGCGATGCCGAAGCCGGGCAGAACAAAAATCTCCACCAGGAGCAGGAGCACCCCCACAACGAATATCGCCACCTCCACCCAGTTCGCCAGGCCCACCAGGTATTTGCTGCTGATAATAATGACAAAGCATATTACCGCTACGAGCCCGGGCAGTCCGACACCCGGCGTGTTAAATTCGATATATACTCCCAGCAAGGCAATCATTACAAGCACAGCCATAACCGCCGGCGAGTTCAGCCACCGGACCATCTCTTCCGACCAGAGTGTTTCGAGCACCATCGGCTCGCCGGCGAAAGTCACACCGTCACGTTCGGCTAAGAACTCAAGGGCCCCTGCCCGGTCTTTGACCTGTGACCTGGCAATTCCATACTCGAACGCCCTGGCAGCGGTCAGCGTCAAAATCTCGTCTTCTTTGTCGATCAGCTCTTTGCCGCCCAGGTCATATTTATTCGGATCTTCGGACAGTTGTTTGTCTTCGATGAACTCGCTCTCGCCGGTTTGCAGATTCTTTACCCTGTAAACCTTCGTCTGCATGGTGACCATAGCCTTTAGCAGCGCGGCCGGATAGCCGTTCGCCTCTGCGGCCCGCATGAAGGCTGCGCGGGTAAAGCTCTCAGCTTTTTCACGTTCCACACCTTCGAGTTTTCCGCCCATCACAATGGGAGCACAATCGCCGATCGTGGTGTTCTCGCGCATGATGATATCCCGACAGGAGACGCTTATCATCGCACCGGCCGATATCGCTTCGGTGTTGACATAGGCAACTGTGTGTACTTTTTGACCGATATCGAGTATGAAGTACTTGGATATATCGTCTGCGGATTGCAGCAGCCCGCCGTAGGTGCCGATTTCATAGATGATGTATTCGGCGTCATTATCAAGGGCGATTTGCGTCCTGCGCTTGATGGATTTGTAGAGACCATCGTCGATCATGCCCTTGCAGACAATGACCGCTGCTTTGACAGAGGGCGAGTACGTGCCGGCAATGTTCGGTTCCGTTGCTATGGACGGGCTTGCGAGTAACAATAAATACAACAGACAAGCAACTATATCCCGAAACGTTTTCTGCATATCAGGAATTCTACTATTAAAATGTCGGTTTGGCAATATCCGGTTCCAGACCGGAGATTTTTTTTGGTTTGATACCTTCCCATTGCAGCCCCCCTATTACAGCCTGGGCTATGTTAGTCAGGTGGTCTCCGATTTTCTCAGCATTATCGACTAAGTCGATAAATATAAGGCCGGTTTCCGCCGAGCAGTTACCGGTACTCATCCTGCCCACGTGACTGCGACGAAATTCTATCTGCATCCTGTTGAGGTTTGCTTCGTTGGTCAGGGCGGATTTAGCCGCATTAATTTCATCGTGTTCCAAAGCAGCTATAACTTTGTCGAACATCTGGTTGACCTCTTTCCTCAGTTGCTCAGCTTCAGCCATGGCAGAATCGCTGAATGTGAGCTTTTGCTCGACCTTTCGTCCTGCGATTTCGACGATATTGACTGCGTGATCACCAACACGCTCAAGGTCATTTACCGCGTGCAGGAGAACGGGCAGCCTGACTGATATTTCGTCGGCAAGGGGTCTGCTTGACAACGCCGAAAGATACGATGTTATTTCATACTGCAGTGAATCAATAAAATCTTCTATCTCTTTTACAGACTCCAGCTTTTTTCTATCGTTCTCCATAATCCCCTCGATAGACTGCCTGAAGGCCTTCTGGGCGGTCTTGGCCATCCGAACAATCTCACGCTTGGTCTGATCCAGCGCTATCTCAGGCGTATTAAGCAGGTGTTTCTCAAGCACCACGGGGGTCATTGCTATCTCGCTGGGTTTTCTGGGAACCAGCAAAACCACAAGTTTTTCCAGCAGACCTATCAGCAATAGGAATATGCCGGAATTAACAACATTAAACATCGTATGGGCAACAGCGATTTCCGATGCTATAGTTGCAGGACCAAGCTCCCAGGGAGTAACTATCTGAACAAAAGCACTAAACCAGCCAAAGTAAGCAAAAGGATAAGCAATGACCGAACCAACGACATTAAACATTGTATGTGCCCAGGCTGCACGCTTGGAATTCCTGTTTGCCTGAATTGCTGCAATCTGGGCAATGATCGTTGTGCCGATATTACTGCCCAAAATGAATGGTATCGAGACATTAAGTGCTGTTTCCCAATTGACGCCGAAAGCCCCCTGCATCGCCAGCAACTGAACAATCCCGATGAATGCCGAGCTGCTCTGAAGCAGTATTGTTGCGACGATTCCTACAAGAATAGCCAATAGAGGCTTGTTTCCAAGAGTTACAAAAAGCTCATGCACTCTCGGACTTTCCTGCAATGGAGCGAAGGCATCCTTCAAAAAACCGATACCTAAAAACAATATTCCGAAGCCCAGCATTACCTCGCCGATACCTTTTATTTTTCGCGTCCTGCCCCCGATTTGCAGTAAGAATCCCAAGCCCACAGCCGGCAGCGAATACAAGGTAATATCCATCGCCCCTGCTATCGATACCAACCATGCCGTTACAGTCGTGCCGACGTTCGAGCCAATAATAACGCCTATCGCCTGTCGCAGCGTGAGCATACCAGCGTTAACGAGACCGATTGCCATCACGGTTGTTGCCCCGCTGGCCTGAATTATTGCCGTAACGCCAGTTCCCACTAAAAACGCCTTAAAAGGCGTGCTCGTCACCGATTCGAGAATCTTCTTGAGCTTATGGCCTGCTGTCCTTTTTAAGCCTTCCGACATTAGCATCATACCAAAAAGGAACAGCCCCAATCCCCCTATCGTCCAGAAAATCATCATCCGGAGTATCTCCTGTTTGTGTTGCTTGAGCGTTTTCTGAACCTCGGCTTCAATTACTTCCTGAAGCTTCATTTCAAATAGTGCAGGGTCTCGCTCGCGCAGCACTCTTAAAGATCCGGCTTTTTCGTAATCTTCTGTCTCAAGCCATTTCAGGGCGAGATTGATTTGTTCCTGTCTGCTCTTTCCGGCGTCTTTCTCACGCAGTTGCCGCAGGGCCTGTCTTAACGCTACGGCCTTTTCGCCGTTCTTTTTCTCAAGCCACCTGAAAGCCCCCAATTCCTCTTCAGTCAGGGATTTTGCCCCATCGGCCTCGATAGCAATGTTCGGCGGAGTATTAATCGACGTATCCGGCTGTTCCGCCGCAGAACAGAAAACAGTCGCGGCAAACAATATCGCTACGGCGAAAACTGCTGCGGATTGACAGGATTTCTCCACTATGTTGCCCTTTCTAAAAAGTCGATTTCCATTTCAGTCAGTCCGGTTTTGTATTAAAGCCGATTGTGTCAAATGCAGTGAAACTAAAATACGAAACAGCACGGCACTTGTACATAATACCAGATTCATCATCAAGGCATTTTCCACCAGGAAACGCGATGTAGCTGTACAATCACTCCCTGGAATATGTTCAAACAAGCTTTCGGAGAATTTCCACCCCCTGTCGGATTTTTTCGTCGCTGGTCGCGTAGCTTATTCTGAAGTGTGTATCTTTTTCGCTGAAAACGTTGCCCGGAATAATCAGCACCTTGTTGGCAATCGCCTTTTCGACGAAAGCTGTGGCCCCCGCCGAGCCGGGCGCTTTGACGAACGCGTAGAATGCCCCGACGGGCCTGACCAGCTCGAAGGCACCTTTCAAACCTTCATAAAGCAGGTCTCTTTTCTTTCTGTACACATCGATCAGTTCGCTTACGTTGCAGTCCAGTGCTGCGGTTGCCGCCTTTTGGAAAGGCGTCGGAGCGCAGACGAACGTATATTGCTGTATCTTGGTCATTTCCTCGACGACGTGCCTGAGAGATTCGTGCGCCGCGACGTAGCCCATCCGCCAGCCGGTCATCGCGTAGGATTTGCTGAAGCCGCGCAGAAGAAGGCTCTTTTCGTAGTAACTCGCGATACTCGGGCAATCGCCGTCGTAGCAGAATTTCTCGTATATCTCATCGGTCAGCACGAGGATATCATTGTCCGCCGCGACCCTGGCCAGCGCCTTGATCCGGTCTTCCGAATAGACCATGCCGGTCGGATTGCAGGGCGAGTTGAGGATAATCATCTTCGTTTTGGCCGTGATGGCCTCGGCGATCTTCTCGACGGGCAGGTCGAAATCGGGATAGCTGTCGATATAGACGCACTTTCCGCCTAACATGTTAACGACATGCTTGTAGATAACGAAGTACGGGTCCGGGATAATCACTTCGTCGCCGGGATCGACCAGCGACAGGAATGCCAGCAGCAGCCCGCCGCTGACGCCGCTGGCAACCAGCACGGCGGGATTTTCCCAGCCGAACTCGCCCTTCACCTGCTCGGTGATTCTGTTTATCAGTGTGGCGTCGCCCGCGGTTTGCGAGTATTTGTTCTGACCCTCCCTGATGGCTTTGATTGCCGCTTCTTTAAGCTCTTCGGGCACATCGAAGTCCGGCTGGCCGATTGAGAAATTGATTGGGTCCTTTAGTGTGGCCCCCAGCGCAAAGACCTTCCGAATCCCGCTGGCGTCGATTTTACCTGCTCGTTTTGCAATTATCTTTTTCATAACCTAAAATTATAGCCCCACGGGACAAGCACGCAAACAAAAAAAAACCCAAAAATATTTAGCCCGGCAATTCATTGCCGGGTGCATTTTTACTCATATTTCATCATCGTATTGTCTCTTACCGGCAATTCATTGCCAAGTGCATTTTAATGAATGTCATTGCGAGGCCTGAAAGGCCGCGTCAATCTCAATAGACAATAGCAAATAATCAATAATCAATTGAGCGGCTGTATCTCAGCCGTGAAAGGTCCTCCCCCGCTCTCGGCTTGCGAAAAACAAACAAATGCTCGTGCATAATAAGATAAAAACCGTCCTGTTTCGCCTTCCAGCGCCAGCGTTCGGTATATTTACAATGATGCTGGACCTTGATTATGTCCTCTTTCAGCACGAAGCCGACCTTCAGAAAACGCTCTAAAACGCGGAAAGCAAGCGGGACATAATGCCGGCCTTTACGCGTATCGCCGATAAGTATCGCACAATACTTGTCCGGCTTAAGAACGCGGAACAATTCGCCGGCGATTATCTCGATTTGGTCGCAGAATATCGGCAGACTGCCGATATTCGATAAATCCTCTGCTATCTTCCCGTCCGAATATTTGATGATATTCATATAAGGCGGATGGGTCAGGACCAAATCAATCGAATTATCCTCTAAGAACGACAAATCCCTTGCATCACCGACTTTCACTTCCTGCCGGCTTGCCGGATGATGTTCAAAACAAATTGCCGCCTTTGTCAACTCCACCGCCTGCGGATTGATATCCACGCCGACAGCGTCTCTTGTGAGCAGCTTGGTTTCAATGAGCGTTGTCCCGGCCCCCACCATCGGATCAAGGACGGTATCGCCTTTGCGGCTATACATCTCAATAATATTGCGTGCTATCTGCGGTGCGAAATTGCCGCGATAATCCGATTTATGTGTCGCCCAACTACCCCGCTCAGGAAATGACCAGACTGTCGTATATTCCATTTCCAGACAGATCTGTTTGAAAAGCCCTTTTTGCAACGTGGCAATTTTCAATGCGGCATCCTCGTAAGTCCTTGTAAATAGATCATTTAGATCAAAAACCGAGGGATCGTAGATCGTTTTTTGGAAATGATCAAGCAAAAATTTCAAGTTTTTTTAAAAAATTTTTGCTTTCGTGGGAACGCTCTATTGAATCTTTGCACGGAAGGCGTCTGTATGCCTCTGAGAAAGTGCATCATAGCTTAAAAATGAGACAAGTTTCTTTATCGGCGCGAAAGCGACCATCTCAAGAGTACCGTAAAATTCTCGTTTTCTTGCCTCGTCTGCGACAATGTACATTTGCGTTCTGAAATCTTGAAGTTCGACATACTTCAATAGAGAATTCGTTATATTTGTTGAGTGCTCGACCTCAAAGAATGAATACGGCATTTGTCTTTCATTAAACCAGATTACATCGACAGTCTTGGCTTTTGAGATAAATCGGTCATATCCGAATTTATAAACGTCACTGATATTTGCAAGTTCGCCGAGTTTATATTTTCCTAAAAATTTCTTATTCTTATCCTGCGCAGGGACAAATGTGTCAAACTTATTCAGCCTTCCAATTTCAACTAACAGTCCTTGAAAATATGTATGATTGAATTTGTCACTTTCCTGTCTGTCACTTTTTTCGGGAATCATTCCTTTTGGCAGACTATTCTCAAATTCTTTAAGTGCCCAAAGCCCAGGTTTTATTTTAAATATCTCTGGATGCTCCTGAACAATTCGTCTTATACTGGCAAAAGGAGTTTTAGTTTTCCATTGACATTCAGGAATTTTGAGCACGTTCTGGTATAGATGTCCCAGCGTAGCAAATCCCCCATTTTCCTCCATGACTTTTATGACCGCTTCATGTTGTTTCATGCTTAATCCCCTTGAAAAAGAGCACCAAATTGATGATAGTTTAGCAGGAATAAGCATGTTAATCAATATTATGTATATCGAATAATGCACATATACTAATATTCAGTGCTTTGGCGATTTTCTCCAGGTTCCTTAAGCCGATGTTTTTCTCGCCGCGTTCGATTTGGCCAATGTATGTTTTGTGAAGGTCAGCTAAGGCAGCGAGTTTTTCTTGGGTAAGCCCCCGCCACTCACGAATAATCGTGATATTCAAGCCAATTCTTTCGAGTATGTCATCATCTTTCATAATTTATTGAGGACTATTGTATATCCACGCCTGAAATATTCCAAATTGGGATATTTTGTGGCGATTGAAGCTGGCCTGATCCCTTGTTTTTGACAGAGTTGTATGATTGAGCCAATTCGTTCAAGAATGTCGTCCATAAGTCAATTATTGATCATCGTATATTTATGGTCCACGAGACGATAAGTAGCATTTTGAGATCTTATGGATTGACGCTTATTGATCGACAGCCTAAAGGTAGCAATCTTTGAAATTTATGATTTATTATTTACTATTTATGATTTGGGATTTACGAATTGGGATTTTCAAAATCCATTGGTGGGGCCAGCCGCCACCCTACAAAATATTATTGCTTTGCGTTCTCGGCGGTCTCTGCGGTTAAAATAATCTTTACGATATATCTAATGATTGTACAATCTAAGAATCTGGTTTAGTCTTATGTATGCTCGTCTATGGAAGGAAACATAAAATGGCAAAGAGAAAATCAATTCTTACGGCACTAACACTGGTATCTATCTTCATAACAGCCGCGTACGCCGGGAATCCCATGCCGCAAGTCATCAAGCTTGACATCCCCCCTCTCGATGTGGAAGACTCGGCCGGCGGAATTATCGCCGCAGATGTTAACAACGACAATAAGCCGGACTACCTCGTTACCGTCCAGGGCCACCTTGCCGTTTACGGCAACTCCGGCGAAAAACTCTGGATAAAGAAAACAGACATCGCCGTAGCAGGCCAGAGCGAAAGCCAGGGTCTGCCCGGCCACCACGGCCCCGGAATCGCCGCCGCGGACGTCGATAACGACGGCAAAGCAGAAGTCATCTACCTCACAAAAGACTCCGTGCTGCACATAGTAGACGGCGCCACCGGCAGACAGGAATCCAGCGCTACCCCCCCACTGCCCGAGGACGCCTCCCGCTGGGAAATCGCAATGATTGCGGACTTCCGCGGCACGGGCAAAGACAACGATATCCTGCTTCAGGCCACGAACAAAACCGGCTACCGCACAGGAAAATATCTCGCCGCGTACGAGATAGATACGCTCATCAAGGGCGGCCAGCCACTCTGGACGACGGACAGCTTCGTCTCCTGCGCGCACAACGGAGCACGCCTGGCCGACCTCGACGGCGACGGCAAAGATGAAGTCCTCGGCGTAACCATCTTCTCCCCTGCCGGCAAGCTAATCACCCGCGCAATCGAAGGCCGCTACCACGCCGACAGCATTTTCGTTGCGGACGTCCGGCCGGAACTGCCCGGCCTCGAAATGGTCATGCTCGAAGAAGGCGCAAACCAGGTCCAGGTAATAGCTCTCTCAGGCCCCGTCTGGAGGAATCACTTCAAAAAGCAGGAGCCTCAGAACGCCGCCATCGGTAAATTCAAAGCCAATTCCGACGAAATCTTCATCTGGTGCCGGTCTCGATACAACGAGCACCAGAAACCATTCGTCTTCGATTCCGAGGGAAACAAAGTCTTCGATTATGAAATGGACGACGTCGCCCCCGAAGGCTGGACTGCAAGCGGGGTTGAAGTAATCCACACTATCGACTGGACCGGCCGCAAACAGCAGCTCGCCTGCGCAAAAGAGCGCCACACCTCCAGCGACGTTTGCCTCTTCGAACCGTTAACAGGCAAATTCGTCCTTACGTTACCGGAGAAAGCAGACCGCCTCTACGTCGCGGACACCACAGGCGACTGGCGGGAAGAAATTGTGGTCCTGAACAATTCCGAACTCCACGTTTATACGAACAAAGCTCCCAATCCGAATCCCGACCATCAGCGCCTCTGGACAAACCGCAACTACCGCCGCCTGAAACAATGCTATAACTACTACAGTCCCTGAACATAAAATTTGAAAGGCTGGAAAATGAGCAAAGGAACGAAAATTCAATTTAGCTGGCGGGCGTTCTTTTCGCTGCTGGCCGCAGTATCATTCATCGGAATGACCTTTACCGGAGTCATACTGTTCGTGGTCCCGCCCGGCAGGATTGCCAACTGGACCGGCTGGACCATGCTGGCACTGACGAAAGACCAGTGGATTGGGCTTCACGACTGGTTCAGTATTATCTTCGTCGTCGCATGCGGGTTTCACCTTTATTTCAACTGGAAGCCGTTCGTGAGCTACTTCAAGAGCAAAATCAGCAAAGCCTTCGCCCTGCGGGCCGAATGGTTGGCGGCGCTGGTTGTCTGTATAATCGCCTTTGTCGGCACCGTTTACGGCGTAAGCCCCTTCTCGGCCCTGATGGAATGGAACGAGAGCATAAAGAACAGTTGGGACAGCCCCCGGCAGCGAGGGCCTGTGCCGCACGCTGAACTGATGACTCTGAGCGAGCTGGCTGATAAGTTCGCCGGCGTTGAGTTCGAAACCATGCTCGAAAACCTCAAACAGCACGGCATAGAAGTTGAATCCCCCGATGCCGTCCTCGGCGAACTGGCCGAGGCGAACGGCCTTACGCCAGCCCAGCTTTACAACATCGCCCTGGGCAAAAGAGGCGCAGGCCAGGGAGGCGGTGGCGGCTTAGGAGCACCACGCGGAGGAGGAGGCGGGAGTGGCTTCGGACGGCTGACGCTCAAACAATATTGCGAACAGACAGGATTAGACGTCGATACGGCGGTACAGCGGCTCAAAAACAAGGGCTACCAGGCCGAACCCGAAACGACAATTCGAGCCATTGCCGACTCGGCGGGCGTGCAACCGTCGCAGGTGCGCGCCATCATCGAGGCCTCGGGCACAAGATAAAAGCTCTGCCGGGTACTGTACCCTAAGTATTCCTGTACGCATACGAGAAGTTCAATATGAGCAAAGGTGGTAATTCTACCGTTTTATTTATCTAATTTGTCTAAGGCCTGCCGGAGGATTTTAGCCATTCTTTCGGTCTGGAGCTTGAGGATTTCATGGCCGAACTCGGCGCTGGCGAATTTTCGCGGGTCTTTGCCGCCCACGCCGACGGGCCAGGAACTTGGGTCTTCGGGCAATCTGTCCATTTGTACCAGCTCCGACCGAAGGGCCATTACCAGCGAGGTTTCGTTCATCGCCGCGTGGTCCACCTGGATGCCCATGCCCTGCCGGTCGAGTTCGCCGCCCCAGCAGGTGAAGGTCTCAAGGCCGAACTTTTCCTTCCATTGGCCGGCGTTTTTCTGAAAAAAGCCGGTCGAAGGCCCGTGCCCGTGGGCGACGACAATCTTGAAGCCGGCCCGGCTGAGCTGCTTGAGCGTCGCTTCGATAATCGTACGGAACGTCTCATCCGGCACCCAGTAGGCGCTGCCGGCGAGTTGCTGGTTCTCGTATCGCATGTTCTCCGGCATGCCCGTACAGATATCCATGCCGTACAGCTCGCGTCCGCTTTCTTCAAGGATGCGATCGGGGCCAAGAAACAGCATCGGCAGGACGATGCCGCCTGCCTGCCGGGCAAGGCCGATGAAAAAGCCGGAAGATTGCAGGCCGTCCGAGCCGATGGGCAGGTGCTCGCCGTGCCATTCGAGCGTGCCGAGCGGCAGATAAGCGATTGGCGCAGCAGCGAGCCGATCCCGGAATTCCTGGGGCGTCAGCTCGGCGTAAAGCACCTTTTCGGGCGGCTTTTTTACAGACGGCTCGGCGGCTGAATTCAACGCCCCGGCGACTTTTTGGCCAAAAACGGAGAATATCGCTATGCTCAGGCAGGCAAGCGATAAACAGATAAACATTGCGATTTTCTTCATAAGACCTCCTTCCGCCCTATCACTGAGCGGCTGCCAGGACCGAATTGACGCTGCCGGTGCCCTCGAAGCTGAGCTTGTCGGCGAACGGCAGAGTTTCCGGTACTACGTGGACCTCGGTTGTGAATTTGTATGGAAGCGGGCCGCCGCTGTCGAATGTCAGCTCGACGAAAAAGGCGGTCCAGCCTTCTTCCGGTTTGGGAACCTTTGCTACATACTTGCCGGGACTGGCTGCGGCAAGGTCCGAGCTTTTCCAGGCCGGGCCGATGATTTCAAGCCGGAAATCCCTCGCTTTGGGATTCGTGGCCTGCCAGAGTTTGGCCTCCTTCGGGGCAGTGGTCGTGCTGACTTCGATCGAGCCGTCGTCCCTGACCGACCATGTGAATTTCGGCCGGGGCGCGTTTTTCAGAATGGACTGATAGAAAACCAGCAGGCTCTGGATGGCATCCGAGTTGCCGAGGCCGTGGTCGGTATTCGGGACGTACCGCAGGTATTTCTCGCCGGGCAGGTTGTCGAAGTAGAACTGTGCCGAGTCCGGCAGGAAGAACTGGTCGCCGCTCGAATTGATGAGGCACTTGGGAATCCCGGCGTAGCGGTCGCGGTACTCGTAGGGGTCGACAATTTTTGTCAGCGCCTGGCCTTCGGGCGTGTCGAGCCGCTCGAAAACCTTCATTTCGCCGTAATCGGCGATAGCGTCGGAGTAGAAGCCGTAAGCTGCGAAATGGTGCTTCATCTGCTCATCCATGTTCAGCACGTCGATGACGGCCGGGGCGATGGCGATAACACGTTTATCGACAGCAGCGGTAAGCCATGTCGTCCAGCCGCGCTTCGAGCCGCCGGAGACCACGAACTGCTTGATATCGAGCGCGCCGGAATCGAGAGATTTAAGATGGCTCTGAACCGTATCCATCGCGCGGACGGCGCTTTTCACCATCGGCAGCAGGAGCGGCCAGGAATTGTCGCCGGTAGCCAGGCATTTGCTGAAGGAGTAAGCAATGATTCCGTCTTCCGAGCGGGGCCTGCCGCCATCCGGGAAAACAAGCGGCTCGTTCGGCACCATTTTAAGGTCGGCGACGACCGCGCCGGCGCCAAGGGCGATACCGACCAGCATTTTGTCGGCCGAGTCTGGCGCCGAGCGATTGTTGCTGCCGCCGTTAATCCACAGAAGCGCTTTATCGCCGGTGGCATTGGCGGGCCTGACTATTGTCAGCCAGTGCTTCCAGAGCGGGCGGTCGACCTCGTCCTTACTGCGCCAGGACTGTGAGGTCATATCCAGAATATACGCGGTATAACCCGGGCCGACATCTGTTTTGACAACGCTGTAAGTATAGCTGTCGTCGGCTTTTGCGACATAATCGTCAAGCGGCGTGCCTGATGCGAGCTGGGCCGCAGCGAGAACCAGCACGGCCAAAAATGTGGAATAGTAACGCGATTTCATATCCGGTCCTTTCTCTTTTTTTAGAGTGATTCAGCCAATCATATTCCCGCTCGCGCAGGAATGACAAAACATGGGCACAATCCCAAAGCAGTCCCTCGCTCGCAGCCTGGTTTTGCCTGCCCTGTGGCGCTATACTTTTTTCTGGAAGATGCCACGCAGGTATTCAGCGTCGTATCGGCAGCTTTCCTCTACGCCCAACGGAAACTCCGTGCCTTCCATGACGAGCCAGCCGCGATAACCGATATCGTCCATCGCCAGGCGGACTTCTTTGAAGTCGATCGAGCCTTTGCCGTACAGGTTGTCGTAATCCTTGGCGTGAACCTCGCAGATGAGCGGACCGAGCCGGCGTATTTCCTTATAGATATCATAGCCTGCTTTATGCGAGTTTGCCACGTCGTAATAGACCTTGACGGCGCGCGAGCCGACTCTCTCGATAATATCGATGTGCTGCTTGGCACTGAGCCAGGATTCGATTCCGAGCACGACGTTGGCCGTTTCCGCCCTGGGAGCGATCTGCCTGAGCCGCTGAACAACCATGTTAACGCCCTGCTCGTCGTTTTTCAGGTCGCCATCACCGAAGAATGCCAGCAGAATCACCTTGACTCCCATTGCCTCGGCGACGTCGATGCCCTGCCGCACCCATCGCTCGGCACGCGGATCGCTTTTATACGGGACGCTGTTGAGGACACCCATTGCCAGCGAGGCGATCTGCATTTTCTGCTTTTGGGCCTCGCCGAGAATATTCTGCTGCAATTCTTCGTCGAACAACGGCAGGCGGTTGTCCCCCCTGCCGAAATCCACCTGCACGCCGTCCAGCCCTATTCTTTTGGCGATCTCGAACGAGCCCGGGTCAGCGGTCTTCCCTATCGTCCAGTCGCACACGGCCAGCTTAAATCCGGCGGCCGTTTTTGCCTGCTCTCGCTCGGCCAAAGGAGCGCAAGAGCATGTCACTGCCAGCCCGGCAGCCGCGCGAGCGGCCCCCACCATCATCTGGCGGCGGGTTATTTGTAAACGTTTCATTTCTATATCTCCAGGAGATAACCGTGAGGGCATTGCCCCGATTAATTTACGATTTAAGGCCTTTAAGGTCGGCTTCAAGTTTCTCTGTGCTGTTGACAAGGCTCTTCCACATTACTTTCTCGCCCGTATAGGCGGCGGTTCGGCCGAGGATTGTAATCAGATTGCTGCGAACGCTCGGCTCGACGGTCGGATTCTCGAAATTGTTTTCGAGAATGCTCTTGTGGAACGTGGCGATGTTGGCTACGGCACCGTCATTGTATATGCCGGGGCTTTGGCCGCCGCGATAGAAGTTCTCGCCGCGAATGATTACCTGCCCGCCGTATTCGGTTTCCAGCACGCCTTTGGAGCCGAACATCCGGTTCCGAATGCCCTCGGGCTGTGTGCCGTGACCTTCTATCTGTCTCGAACTGAACGTAATGCCGATTTTGTTGGGATACTCGAAGAGCAGTACGAAGTGGTCGTTACAGGTCCCGACGGGGCGAACCGTCCGCCCACATGTCCCGACGGCGTACACAGGCTCGGCGTCCATGATCCAGTTCATCACGTCCAGCGTGTGGATATTCTGTTCGGTTATGATGTCGCCGGAAATAACGCGATCCAGCCCCCACGCCCGCAGGCGGGTCTCGGGATTCTTCGGGTCATTTCGCCATGTATCGTACATCCGCCCGAATGGGCAGGTTGCATGGTAGATTGCCTCGCCGAAAACGAAGTCGCCCAGCGCCCCATCGCGCAGACGTTTGAGCGCCTCGATGTAGAACGGGTCGGCTCGCGTCTGGAAGTCTATGAGGAAGCAGCGTTTGTTTCTCGCGGCTCTTTTGCCGCTCTCGCCGATACTGTTACATCCGGGCACGTCCACGGCAATCGGCTTGGCGACATAGGTGTGACATCCGGCTTCCACCGCCATTGCTGCCTGCTCGGGATGAAAGTACGGCGGGCTCTCGATGGCTACGGCATCCACCTTCTCCAGCAGCTTTTTATAGCCAAACAGGCCGGGAAAACGATTTGCCGCCGGTACACCCAGTTTTTCGCCGGCGCTGTCGGTTCTGTCCTGGAAATAGTCCGCCACGGCCACGACATTGTATCCGCCGTGCTGCTTGAACAGTTCGGCGATCCATGTCCCCCTGCCGCCGCAGCCTATCAGGCCGAGATTGACTTTCGAGTTAGCGGCAGCACCGCGAACCATCTGGGGCTTGACGATTGTAAACGACAGAGCGGCCGCACCGGCCCCGGCCATGAACCGGCGACGATTAATCCGTCCGGAGTTGTTGCCGGCGATTGAAGTTTTTTGATGTTCCGACATTTCGTAATCCTCCCTTTCAGGTATTATGTAAATGTATTTTCAACGAACATGTATAAAGTACAGTTCCGAGCGATTGATATTTCCTTTGCGCGGCACACAATTTAATTACTCTTTTCATAAATTCATGTAGGCTTCCCGCCTGATCTTTCCGGTTGAGGTTTTCTGAAATTCCTCGATCCTGATTTCAAGATGCTGAGCCGAGATTTTCTCGAAATGAGATAGCTGTCGGCTGTTTTGCTGACATTCATTGATGTTCCACCAAATGAGGTTCTTCAGGAGCTGCGGCTTTTCCACCAGATCCTCAGATGAATGATTGGCATGGGTCTGTATCGCTTCCCATGCCGGCCGGACGATAACCCTGATGGTTTCCTCTATGATACCAGTCGGGTCCTTCCGGAAACCGGGGACCACTAAAATTTCACCGACGAATTTTGCCTCCGAAAGCGCCGACTCGACGTGCTCGGGGCTGACATTTTTGCCGCCGGGCAGCACAATCACGTACTTCTTCCGCCCGGTTATGGAAAGATTTCCATCTTCGTCCAGATGACCCAGATCGCCGGTGAGCAGCCAGCGGACGCCTTCTTCGTCGGTTCTGATAACCGCCTCGGTGGCTTTCGGATTCTTATAGTAGCCTTTCATAATGCAGGGCCCGCCGAGCGCGATTTCACCTTTTTTGCCGGGCGGCAATTCCTGATTGTCCTCGTTGACGATTTTGACGAATATCGTGTTAATGGGTTTGCCCACCGAACCCAGTTTGCCGGCTTCCTCGTTAAAGCCGTACACGGGCGAATTTTCCGTCGTGCCGTAGCCTTCGTACAGCAGCAATCCTCTTCGCCAGAACACATCCAGTACCCACTCCGGCATTGGCGCAGAGCCTGAAAGGAAAAACCGAATTTTGCCCCAGCCGAGCTTTTTAATGATTCTTTTTCCCACAAGTTTAGGCGTGTGACGGTCGAGCAGTTTGACGTACGGCTTTTTCATTTTCTCTTTGGCAAGGCTCTCTTCGAAGTTCTTTGCGAGCATCGTAAAAAGAGCTGGCACAGCCACAAAGATGGTGATTTCCTTGTCCCTGATAAGCTCGGCAATCTGGCGATATTTATTGATGTAAACATTAGTAGCACCGACACAGAAAGGCAGCAGCTTGCCGACGGTCAGGCCGAACGAATGGTGCGGCGGCAGGATATGCCCGAGTGTATCTTCGTGATTTATTTTTACCTTCTTCACGGAACCCTGGAGATTGGCGCCGAGATTACGGTGTGTCAGCTCGACTTCCCGCGGGTCGCCCGTTGTGCCGGACGTGCACAAAATCACGGCGGTATCGTCGGTGTCTATCCCGGCGGGGATTTTGTTCAACAGCTCATCTATTGTGGCGAGGGCATTCCTTCGACTGCGTTCAGGACAGGCTTGCCCTTGTTCTGCCGGCGGCAAGATGCCGCCGGGACTCAAGGAGTGGCGAGGCCATCCTGGCCTTGTGTTTGATGCGAGGGCGGGACGCCCTCGCCACACGGCCTCGCTACCCCCGGCTTTTTCATAAATGGTCATTTCGATGAAAACCATGCCGCTGCCGGCGGTAAAATCCTTTAATTCCTGACGGGATTCGGCATCCTGATAGTCGTCGGCCATAACAATCAACCGGCTGTCCGTATGTCTCAGGTGGTTTATCACGCCCTCGACCGGTCTTTCCGGGTCGATCAGGACCGGAATGGCCCCGGCAAGTATGACACCCCACAGGGCAACGTCCCAGTCGGCGCGGTTCTTGCCGAGTATGGCGACTTTATCCCCGATCCGAATGTCCTGAGATTGTATAAGCCATACGGCGAAATCCCGCGCCCCGGCTTTCAACTGCTCGAACGTAAGAGATTCCTCACGATCGGCCCTTATGATTTCAAGGCATTTCTTGTCCATGGAGTCGATTTCGGCAAGGGATTTGTTGAAGAGGTCGATCAATGTTCGGAACTTCGGTTCTATTTGCATCTGTTTTTGGCTCTCCACTGGACGCCTTATGGCGCTGTCACAGAATTCGCCCTTTGCAGCCTATGGCTGCCATTCCTCGCAGTTGCTCTGCCGGAAATTATCGTTTGCAGAACTTTACACGCTACCTTACAATATGGCAAGTCTTTTCCTTGATGCGGCGCAGATTTTATCAAGAACTGCCAGGCAGCAACCCACGCCGGTCTTAAAAAATGTTACGTTCGTCGTATTTTGTGCCTTATATATGCAGTGGCATTGGGAAAGTGCACCTATTTTGAGGGAACTGAAAGTGAGAACGGATAGATTTTTCTGCTTGTTTTTGGCGTTAATGCTTCTTTCCGCCGGGTGCAGGAAGAAGGCGGCTCCGGCTGCATCACCGCTGCACTGGGCCGCCAAGACCGGGGACGTCCAGCGGCTCGGTTCGCTGGTATCAGGTGGCGCCGATGTCAATTCCAGGGACAATGACACATGGACGCCTCTGCACTGGGCGGCCCACAAGGGCCATAAAGAGGCTGTCGAACTGCTAATCTCCAAAGGAGCCGACGTTAATGCAAAAGACAAAGACGGCTGGACGCCGCTGTTTCTGGCACTGACGGGAGGTAACGAAGATTTGATTTCAATGCTCATCGCCAATGGCGCCGACTTGAATGTCAGGTGCGGCAAGAACCGAGAGTCTCCACTGCACTTTGTGGTCCGAGAGGGTCGAATGAAAACATTGGAGATGCTCATTGACGGCGGTGCAAATCTAAATGCGGAAACCTCCGTCGATTATCGGCCGGGACGTAGTAGTAAGTACACACCGCTGCATGAAGCGATTGCAGCTAATCGCGAAGATATGTTGGAACTGCTCATCGCAAAGGGCGCAGACACCAATGCCGGTAGTGACTCATTTACCGGGAGCCCAATTTGCTTTGCGATACAGGAAAACCAGGATCGCATGGTAAGGATCCTTCTGGCTGGCGGCGCAAATCCTAATATTATTGGTCTGAAAGGCCGTACACCATTGCATATAGCAGCGGGGACCAACAATACCTATATAATGGAATTGCTCATCGCCGAGAATGCCAATGTTAATGCGCAGGACAATTCGGGCAGGACACCACTGCATGAGACAACCAGATATGCTGGCTACTTGTCTGGAACAAGAGGTGACTATATAGATTATGACGGCAAGGATATGGCTAATCTGCTTATCGCCCACGGCGCCGACGTCGACGCTAAGGATGATAAGGGAGCTACTACCATGCATTACGCCGCCGCCCGTGACGATATTCGTATTGTCGAACTGCTTGTTACCAAAGGTGCTGATATCAATGCCGAAAACAATGATGGTCTTACGCCGCTTAATGTGGCGCTAAATTTATTGCGCACGGATGTGGCCATTTTTCTTTACGGCAAATCCGCCCATGTAAATATCACCGAAGAAAATAAGGAAGAGTTGCTGTTTGGTGCAGCCATAGTCGGTTTCGTAGATCTGGTCAAGCAGCTTATTGCAGATGGAGTTGACGTTAATGCGAAAAGCTCCACCTCCTCTTACTACTACAACTCCGGCTACCTCCACTACTACGGTGCCACCCCATTGTTAGAAGCAATTCAGAGCGGACATGAAGATGTTGCAAACCTTCTGATTGCCAATGGTGCAGACACTAACAGCGTCAACATCAGGGGGTGGGATGGCAATATGCCCCTGCACGATGCTGTTCATGAAAACAATGAGATACTTGTCAAACGTCTTCTCGCCTACGGCGCAGAGGTTAATGCAATAGATACAGTCGGCAACTCGCCGCTCCACCATGCGGCCCGGGAAAACTATTCCGACCTGGTCAAGCTGCTTCTTGCCCACGGCGCTGACGTCAATCTAAAGAATCGTGCCGGGACGCCACCGCTGCACTATGCGGCCTCACGCGGATACGAGCTCATCGTCGAGCTGCTCCTGGCAAATGGCGCCGACGTGAATATGAAGGATAAAGGCGGCGACACACCTCTGCACAAAGCAGCGATGAAAGGCCATAAGGACATTGTGGAACTGCTTCTGGCCAATGGAGCGGATATCACAGCAAGAAACAACACCGGCCTGCCACCCGCGGACGAGGCTGCCCGCCGGGGACATAAGGAAATAGTCGCCCTGCTTAGGGATATGAAGCCCGGTCTGGGCCGTGCGGGTGATTAGAATATTTTGGAGCACATAATATGGAGACAAGTCGAGTCTTGTATTTGATCCTGGCGATGATGCTGTGTGCCGCCGGGTGCAAGAAGAGCCTGACCCGGATGAATACACCGTTGCACCGGGCTGCTGAGGCTGGCGATGTCAAGCTGATACATTCACTCATCGCAGGATGTGCCGACATAAACGCCAAAGACGACTGGGATGGAAGTACACCATTGCACATTGCTGTAGATCAAGGACATAGCGACATAGCAGAGGTTCTTATTGAAGCTGGAGCAAGCATTAATGCAAGAAACGTTGAGGGGATGACACCTTTGCACAAAGCGTGCTTCAATGGTAATAAGGATATCATTGAGTTATTAGTTTTTAAGGGTGCCGATGTCAATGCTAAGGACAAGAGAAAACGTACACCACTTCATGAGGCCATTGGTGCAGACTTTCACGACTCTGCGAAACAGCTTCTAAAGTCTAAACGTGCAGACATAAATTCCAACGGAGAGAAAACAGAACCGTCATGGAATGAATCTCAAGAGCTTGCCGAAAACATCAAGATAGAAGTTGTGAGATTTCTTATAAGTAAAGGCGCCGACGTCAATGCAAAAGACTATTTCGGGGGCACACCGCTTTACGATGCAGTGTATTGGGCTTCTACAGATGTCATTGAGATTCTTCTTGAAAGTGGAGCTAATCCGAACGTACAGGATAAGTATGGCTCTATTCTGTTGTACGAGGTAATAGCAGACGGTTATACAGACGTTGTCAGGCTGCTTTTTGACTATAGGGCAGAGGTCAACATTGTGGATGCCAGCGGCCAGACGCCACTGCATGAGGTAGCATGGAACGACCATAAGGACATGGCTGAGTTGATAATCGACAAGGGAGCCGATGTAAATGTGAAAGATAGAAATGGTGACACGCCCCTCCACGCGGCGGCCTTGAATGGCTACACTGAGCTCTATGATTTACTCATAAAAAATGGCGCCGACCTTAATGTAAGGAATAAACAAGGCAGGACACCCGGTGATTATGCAAATTCGTTTACGCCTAAAAATGCAGTGATGCTGTCCGAACCTAATGAAAGTCCATATATAGTAATTATCACAAATCTGTTGGCTATTAGGCATATGCTGAGAAGTGAAGTACTTAGCTTCGACCGAATTTTAATCCCCGAAGAATCGGATATCGAGGGTTTAGATGCCGCTTTGAAAAGTTGTCTTGAGAATAAAACACCGGTCATGACGAGAACATGGTTTAGCCATGACCATATACTCGCCAATTTTGGCAATTATAATCGAGAGTATGGAACATTTTTCAAGAATGGAAAGAAATATGTGATCTGTAACATGATCGCTATCGAATTACAGAAAAAACCTTATGATAATGAGTTCTCACCGTATATATATGACGCAGGTTGTTCCTTAGTTAGAGTCTTGTTTAATGTATCCAACAAAAAAGTTATTAGCATTAACTGCGGATGAATTTCTCCTCTATTATATGATTTGACACGAAATTCGGAAGATTGGATTTTGCTGTTCGATTGTAAAGTCAACCGGCAGGAATTTTTTAATTGTTTCTATGTTAGTTGTCAGGTGGGTGGTTAGGTCGTTTGTTGTGAAAGAGCCGGACTTTGAAATGGCCATGTAGATTAGAAGCTGGTCGGCTGAGAAACGGTCGACCGCTGCGCCGCTTGGCAGGAAATCTTCGGCTAAACTTACTACCTCGCACACTACTTTCTCCGATGGCTTGCCTTTCTGCCCGAATGCGGTGAAGACCATAATCCTATGACCTCCATCCCCAAAGCCTTCGGCCCTTCGACTTTGCTCAGGACAGGCTTTGAGGCTGCCACCCGAAGATGCCACGAGGCGAATCATGATACAATTTCCGGGGCCGTTGGAATCCTTTACTTCGATGTGCTCGATGTTCTGGAACTTCAGCTTGGTTTGGAGCAGCAGCTTCTTTTGACGCTGGGCGATGTGGTCGGGAAGTTTGGCGGTGTAAATCCGGGCGTGGATTTGGATATTTTCAGCCGGCTCGCAGAAGTTAATTGGCCGGTTCGGATTTTCCTGTCGGGGCTGGATGTCGAGAGTGATTTTTCCGCCGCCGGCGGGAAAGAAGCCGTGCTTGACGAGCCTGCAATCAGCGTCGAAACCGGCAGTCCTAATCGCAGGCAGGAAGGTCTCGGCGAGAAAGTCGAACGGCGGCGCCCAGGGATTATGCGTTCCGCCGGTTACGGTGACGGTCGAAGAATTGTCGGCTAAAAATAGTGCCGGAAGTATGGTTTGAATGACCAAAGACGCCGAGCCGGCTGAGCCTATGTCGAAAGAAAAATCCCCGCAGCGGATGGGTCCGGGCTGAAAATCCAGGACCTGCGAGCCTATGGCCGCCCCCTTGCAATCTCCGCCGCAGATTTGGCAGGCGGCCCGGACGCAGATCAAATGCTGCTTAGCCAGGCCCGGCTTGCGGCGGGCGACGCGGATGTTTTCGATGTGCAGACTTTTGCCGGTAATGCAGGCCAAAGCCAGGCTCGTGCGAAGTATCTGCCCGCCACCTTCGCCCATGCTGCCATCTACGAAAACGGTTTCCATATCATCTTGCCTGCTACCGAGAACCACGAAGCAATAGTCAATTGATATTACCAAGAATGAACACGAATGAACTAATTTTATCTTGTTATCCTGTCAAAGAAAAATAAGTAATCGTAAACCTGTCCTGAGCACAGCCGAATGGATCGACAATCGCAAACCTGTGGTGAGCGAAGTCGAACCATCGAAAATGACAAAGTCCGGTCATGGCGCGGGACAATTGAGGACATACTCGACCAGCTCGTCCAGATCGGCTGTTGCGAGGCAGAGACGTGAATCTGCGGCGCCATAGTATATTAAAACTTTGCCATCTTTTACCACCCAGCCGCAGGGAAACAC
>Ga0315288_10002203_pt1 | contig 25233 bp, 21 predicted proteins | sample YL17G11_20_MG_FD_203454 | JGI IMG/M metagenome (GOLD analysis project Ga0315288, IMG submission 203454) | Sediment microbial communities from Yellowstone Lake, YNP, Wyoming, USA - YL17G11_20 | ecosystem: Environmental > Aquatic > Freshwater > Lake > Sediment | place: USA: Wyoming | collected... | reverse complement strand
TTATCCCGCTTGTTGCGGCGGGCCTGGTTGTCCTGGCCCTGTTCGTCCTGTGGCAGCGGCACCGTACCCTCAGGCAGAAGGCGCCGCTCGTCGAGCTTTCAATGTTCAGGAACCGGGCGGTCGCGCTGGGGCTGCCCACCATCCTCGCTCTCATGTTCATGGAGGCGGGGCTCCTGTTCATAGGTCCGCTTTTCCTCCAGATGTCACTGGGGCTGAACCCGCTCCTTTCAGGGCTTACCATCTTGCCGCTGACGATTTTCCTGATCGTGTTCTCCCTGCTTTCCTCAAAACTTACCAGCCGCTTCTCACCCAAGACCCTTGTCGTGTTCGGCATGCTACTGCTGCCCATCGGCATAATACTGATATCGTTCATGCTGACCGACCACCCCTCAGCCTGGCAGATGGTCCCGGGTCTCATCATCGTGGGCATAGGGATAGGCTTTGCTAACGCGCCGCTCCTTAACATGGTCCAGTCGGCGGTGCCGGTCAAGGAGCAGAGCGATATATCCGGCGTGAACCGTGCGTTCTCCAACCTCGGCGGCTCGATGGGCACGGCTGTAGCGGGAGCAGTTATGATATCGGTTCTCATATCGGCTTTCGCCGGCCTGCTGTCAGCAAACAATGTTATCCCGCCGACAGAGAAAGCGCACCTGGCGCAGGTGCTGCCCCAGGACGCCACCACGGTGAGCAACAAGCAAGCGAGGCAGTACCTTTCTCAGAAAGCATTTCAGCCGGATGTGAGCAACGCCCTTTACACCATCAACCAGTCCGCTCGCAACAAGGGCATGCTCGCCGGGCTTGCCGCCGTGGGCGTACTCGGTTTCCTGGGGCTCCTTTTCAGCCTGTTCCTGCCCAAAGGCGTTGTCGCCACCAGGGAGGAGGACGAGAACAAGGGGAAGGACCCGCCGAAGAAGGTGGAGCCTTAGTACAGCAACGGATGCTCGCAGGGCCCGCGTAACGACAGCTCCCCGTTATCATGCGTTTATCCGGCCGGTATCGCCGGGTGCGCGCCTCTTTCGTGCTAAAATGTGTGCCATCCGTTCACGGGGCGTTTTGCGCAAACACGCCCCGTCTGCCAGATGAGGAGGTTCACGATGTCACGGAGGTGTATCGCCTGTCTTCTGGTCGCATGCTTCGCGGTCACGCTCACCCCTGGCCTTGGCGCCTTTGCCGCCGGACGGGATACAGGCCGTCCGGGTTCTTTCCTCGCGCGTGACGGCGAGATCTACGATTCCCAGGGAAGGATAGCCTACTTCAGGGGCGTCAACGTGGCGGGGAACGCGAAGGTCGCCGCCGACTGCCTGCCGTTCCAACCGGGCGAGACCAGGTGGTGGGAGTACCTGAAGAGTTGGGGCTTCAACCTGGTGCGGTTCACCGTGTTCTGGGAGGGCATCGAGCCTGAGGAGGGCCGGTACGACGAGGCTTACCTGGGTTGTGTCAAGCAACTGCTCCAGGAAGCCGCGAAACGCGATATATACATCATGGTGGACATGCACCAGGACCTGTTCAGCAGATGGCTGAAGGGTGACGGTGCCCCCAGGTGGGTCGTCGAGGAATGCGGCGTAAACCCGGACAGCAACGACGGCTTCGGGGGCCAGTTCTGGGGGCTGGCGAACGCGCTTTCCAGGGATGTGAAAAAATGTTACAGGTCCTTCTGGGAATCCGAGCACCTGAAGGAGCATTACAGGGAAGCGTTTGTGGAGGTTGCCCAGAGCGTGAAGGACAACGACCACGTGCTCGGCTACGACATATTCAACGAGCCGCAGGCGATCGACATCAGTAACGTCGGCGGTCATTTCGAGAACGATATCCTGAAGCCTTTCTACGAGGAGACCATCCTTGCCCTGAGAGACGTAGACCCGGACGCGATAGGGTTCGTGGAGCCGGTCGCGACGGAGATGTACTCATCGAAGCTGACCCCTTTCAACGTGGGCAACCTGGTCTACGCCAACCACCTCTACGACACGATAGCGAACACGTTCAAGGTGATGATCCTTCCGGACCGCCTGATGTTCACCGTTCTCCACAAGGCCGAGAAGGACAAGGCGAAGGAGCTCGGCATGCCGCTGCTGGTAGGCGAGTGCGGCGCGCCGTGGAACCTGTGGCCGCAGGGGGGGCACGACAAGGTGGTAAACGACCTGTACACGGTTTTTGAGAACGGCTTCACTTCGAGCGCTCTCTGGGATTACAGCGTCAGGGACGTCGACGTGTGGAACGCCGAGGACTACTCGCTGATAGACCGGAACGGTCAGCCCCGTGGTCTCGAGACCGTGGCCAGGCCGTACGTGCGGCGCCTCAACGGGACACCTGTCAAACAGACCTTCAACAGGTGCATAAAGAAGTACGAGCTCGAGTTCTATGGCGAAGCGGGCGGCCCGCCGACCGTCGCGTCTGTGCCGGCTTCGATCCAGTACCCGGTCGGGTTCAACGTTTCGGTGTCCGACGGCAAATGGCGCTATGCGTCCGGAAAACGGGAGCTGTCATACTTTCCTGGGTCTGGCGGAAAGCATCGCGTGGTCATCACTAAGCGTTAACGGTCTGCTTCCGGCAGAATCCCGGGTGGGGCCGTTCTCACTGGAATAGCTCTTTCGGGGCTTCGGGGTAGTTCTCCGGCATAAGCGCCGTGCCGAAATCGACCACTGTCCAACTGCCGTTGACCTTTTTTAGAAGCCATGTCGCGGCATCCGCAGATTGGTCGACCGGCTCCAGGACAACGCTCGCCCAGTCACCTGCGGCTTTGACGTCCACGACTCGCAGTTCGGGCATTTCGGCGCTGTTCGCGCGCGCGCTCTCGAGGGCGACCCTGGTTACCGAGTCTGTTTCGCTCTCCGTCGGCTGTGACGCTTCGCTTCCGTCGGGCTTTGTGGTCCCGGGCTCAACCGGTACCGTTTCCGCGGTCTCCTCGCGCGGTGTGGCCGGTTGCTCCTTTTCGACCGCTTTTTTCTCGGTTTTGCTACCGCAGCCGACAACGGCCAGCGCTGTAGAGAGCAGGAGAGCGAGCAGGGCAATCACGGAAACAATCGAGAACATTCTTCTGGACATGGCAGCCAGTCTCCTAAAGGCTTTCTATGGATGATTCGAGGTTCTAACGGCTGTTACCTGCACGCTTAGTAGCCCAGGAGCGCTTTCGCCCCGTATACCACGTTCTCGACTGTGAACCCGGCCTGCGCCAGGGCCTGGCCTCCCGGGGCGGAAACCCCGAACCTGTCGATCCCTATGACAGCCCCCCGGTTACCGGTATACCGGCACCACCCCTGGGTCACGCCCGCTTCGATAGCCAGGCGGGCCTCGACGGCAGGGGGGAGGACCTCGGTCACGTACCCCGGGTCCTGCTCCTCGAAGAGTTCCCAGCTGGGCAGGCTTACCACCCTCGCCTGTATACCGGACCCCGCGAGCCGCTCGCGCGCCTCGAGCGCCAGCGACACCTCGGAGCCCGTCCCGATGATGACCAGGTCGGGTTGGCCGTCAGAGTCCGCCAGTACATATGCGCCCCTGCTGAGCCCCGAGGCCGGTGCCAGTTCTTCGCGGTCGAACACCGGAAGACCCTGGCGGCTGAGCACGAGGGCGACCGGGCCTTCCCGCTCGAGTGCCACCTTCCAGGCCTCGACGGTCTCACCTGCGTCGGCCGGCCTTATTACGGTGAGCCCCGGTATCGCCCTGAGGGCGGCGATCTGTTCGACAGGCTGGTGAGTCGGGCCGTCCTCGCCGACACCAAGGCTGTCGTGTGTAAACACGTAGATGACGCGCAGCTCCATCATGGCCGCGAGACGGATCGAGGGCCGCATGTAGTCGGAGAAGACCAGGAAGGTGCCGCCGTACGGGATGATACCGCCGTGACGGGCCATCCCGTTCAGCATCGCGCCCATGCCGTGCTCCCTGATCCCGAAATGCAGGTTGCGACCGGAGAAATCGTTCTTTCGGATGCTGTCGTAACATTTGAGATAGGTCATGTTCGAGGGGGCCAGGTCTGCAGAGCCACCTACCAACTCGGGCATGACCGGAGCCAGCGCCTGCAGCACTTTTCCCGAGGCTGCGCGGGTGGCGATCTTCTGCCCGGGGGAAAACCCGGGCAGGCTATCCTCCCAACCTTCGGGCAGTCTCCCGTCCATCGCCCTGCGCCACTCCCCGGAAAGCTCCGGGAACTCGACGGTGTAAGCGTCCAGGAGGTCCTGCCAGGTTCTCTCCCAGGCGAGGCCGCGCTCGAGCGCCTGGCGCATGTGGTCTACCACATCACGGGGAACGTGGAAATCCTCGTCCTCGGGCCAGCCCATGTTCCTCTTCGTGAGTCTCGCCTCTTCGGTCCCCAGCGGCGCTCCGTGCGCTTCCGCGCAGCCCTCGAGGTTGGGGCTGCCGCAGGCAAGCCTGGACCGGATCATGATCAGGGAGGGCTTTTCTTTCTCCAGTCTCGCGTCTTCGATGGCCGCCGCGACCGCGTCGATGTCGTTCGCGTCTGGAACCGATGACACGTGCCACCCGTAAGCCGCGAACCGCGCTCCGACGTCCTCGGTGAATGCCAGCTCTGTGCTGCCCTCGATGGTTATCTCGTTATCATCGTAAAGGCACACCAGCCGGCCGAGCCCGAGATGGCCCGCCAGCGAGCACGCTTCCGACGCGACCCCTTCCATCAGGTCACCGTCGCTGCAGATAGCGTAGATGAAATAATCGGCCAGGTCGAACCCGGGGCGGTTGAACCTTGCGCCTACCAGCTCGCGGGCGAGCGCCATCCCCACCGCCATCCCGACGCCCTGCCCCAGCGGGCCCGTGGTTACCTCGACCCCGGGAGCGCAGCCGAGCTCCGGGTGGCCGGGCGTGCGGCTTCCGAGCTGCCTGAAATTCTTTATCTCCTCCAGCGAAAGGTCGTACCCTGTCAGGTAGAGCAGGCTGTAGAGCAGCATGCTGGCGTGGCCCGCCGAAAGGATGAACCTGTCCCGCCCTGGCCAGCCGGGGTTCGCCGGGTTATGGCGCAGGAACCGGGCCCAGAGCGTATAGCCGACCGGGGCCAGGCCCATGGGAGCTCCGGGGTGCCCTGATCTCGCCGTTTCTATGGCGTCGATGGCGAGGGCGCGGATCGTGTTGATGCACTTGAGGTCCAGTTCATCGCTGCCCTGCATTGCCCGTTTCTTCTCCTTTCCAGCCGGAGCACCACCAGGTAACTATAAAACAACCCTGAGGCCAGTGCACATACCGGGGTTCAATTGCGCCATTACCCGCACAGGCCCGGACCAGGGGCACGGTCACTCTTATAGTATAATCTCGCTACCGGTGGCAATCACTGCTTTGAGCTGGGGGTCGAAATGAAAGACCTGAAGGGGAGGCGGGCACTCGTAACGGGAGCGGCCAGCGGAATGGGCCGCACCACCTCACTGGAGCTTGCCAGAGAGGGCGTCGATCTGATCCTTGTCGATATCCGCGGGGAACCGCTTGGCCAGGTCGCGAGAGAGGCCGAGGCCTGCGGTGTGGATGTGCATACTTTCAGCCTAGACCTCGCTGACTGGGACCAGGTGAAGAGGGCGGCAGACACGATACACTCGCGGTGGGGTGCGGTAGACGTGCTGGTCAACTGCGCCGGTGTCCTTTACATGTCGCACATTATGGACACGACTGTGGAGGACTGGCAGCGCCTGCTGGGTGTCAACCTCTGGTCGATCATTCACACGGTGAAAGCTTTCGCGCCCGAAATGATGCGGCGTAAATCAGGACATATCGTCAACATATCGAGCGGGCAGGCTTACTTCGCGGTCCCCATGTCCGGGGCCTACGCCAGCACCAAGTACGCGGTTGACGGCTACTCGGAGGCCCTTCACTACGAACTCCACTGGCACGGAATAGGGGTGACAACCGTTTACCCCGGCATCGTGCGGACGCACCTGTACGACCGCGTAAGCGGGAGCCTGCTGATTCGACTGGCGATGAAGGTTATTCTGGCGACCGCCGCAAAGCCCGAGAAGCTGGGCCGCATGATAGTGGACGGGATAAAGAAAAACAGGCGGATCGTGAACCAGTCGTTAGCCACCTGGACGGGCTACCTCTTGAAACATATAATGCCATGGCCTTTCGAGGCGGTTGGGCTGGGTGCATCCTGGCTTTTAAGAAGAGAAGAGGGGGAGTCTGATCTGGACGGTCGGTGACTGCGACCCGGACGGAGGTAGCACGGTATGAAAGATCTCAGGAACAAGGTTGTGTTGATCACTGGAGCGGCCCACGGCATTGGCAGGGAGACCGCCCTGGCTTTCGCGCGCGAGGGGGCCCGCCTGGTCCTGGCTGATGTCCAGCAGGCGAGGCTGGACGAGACGGTCTCGGAGTTGAAGCGCGCGGGGCACGACGTGCTGGGCATCCAGGTCGACCTGAGGCGGCGGGAACAGGTGTACGAGATGATCGACAGGTCCGGGCGTGAGATGGGCCCGATCGATGTCCTGGTCAACAACGCCGGGGTAGTACACGCGATGCAGATAACGGACCTGACGGAGGAGCAGATCGAGGACATGATCGACGTCAACTTAAAGGCTCCCATCTGGACCACGAAGCGCCTGCTGCCGGAGATGATCGAGCGCAGATCCGGTCATATCGTCAACATAGGTTCTGTAGCGGGCAAGATCACGCTTCCATACCTGTCGGTGTATTGCGCCACGAAGTCAGCGGTCATAGGGTTCACCGACACCATATATCAGGAGCTTCACAGGTACGGGGTGCACACGACCCTGGTCAATCCGGGCTTTGTCGATTCCGGCATGTTCAAAGGCGCCGGGACCCTGCCGATGATACCCTGGGTATCTCCACGTTTCATCGCCGAAGCGATCGTGCGCGGGGTCAAGGCGAACAGGCTCGAACTGCACGCTCCGCGGATAATATGGATAGGCGGTTTCCTTCGCCTCTTTCTGGGCCAGAGGACACTGTCCTGGGTGTGGAGGCGGATGCGCGTTTTCCACACGTTCGGGAACGTCGTCGGCTATGATTGAGCTTCGAGCGAGCGTTTGGTTCCGTCCGCTAAAGCAACCCGGCTTTTAATCCGATTACATGGTCAGGGGACAGTCTGTCTCTGATGTAACGGCATGCGCGCTAAAGGTGGTCTCATGAAGCGTAGATACGTCGTTTCTGCCGTTGTCCTGCTGGCGCTTGTGTTCTCCATGGTCTTGCCGGGCTTGACGTTCAGCGCCGGTGCCGGGGAGTCGAACAGGCACGGCATGGGACTGGTCCTGAGCAAGCCGGACCCGGCGCTGAGGTTAGACGCGAGCAGGCATGGACTCGGCCTGCCCATGGCTGCCTCGGTTGACCTGTCCGCCGACCTGCCACCTGTAGGTAACCAGGGCGATCAACAGAGCTGTGTAGGGTGGTCGATCGGCTACTACGCAAAGAGCTGGTGGGAGAAGCAGGAGCACCCATCGTGGAACCTCGGCAAAACGAAGTACCAGTTCAGCCCGTCGTACATCTACAACCAGATAGTGTGGGGGGCGGACCAGGGTTCCTCGATCCTTGACGGCCTTTCGCTTCTCGAGCAGGCCGGGGACACCGACATCGCCGAGTTCCCTTATGACGACCGCAACTACACCCGGCAGCCTTCATCGGGCCAGGTAGAGGCCGCGAAGCAGTACCGTATCCCGGGCGACTGGGGATATTTCTTCGCCCGTCAGACCTGGGGCCCTTATGCGTCACAGAACGATATTAATCCACTCAAGTCGTGGCTCGAGTCGGGGAAGCCGCTGGTGCTGGGGATCCCGGTATATGACGATTTCCCCGACTTCAGAGGAAGCCCGGATGATGACTACTACGTCTACGACGAGGGCTCGGATTTCCAGGGTGGCCACGCGATCTTCATCGCGGGTTATGATGACAACGCCAACCCGGGCGGCGCCACCGCCGACACGAGGGGCGGATTCCTGGCGATAAACTCGTGGGGCCCGACGTGGAACGGAAACGGGAAAGTATGGCTCAGCTACAAGTTCGTCAAGAAATACGTAGCCGAAGCCTGGTTCATGGAGGACCAGGATAGCAGCCCGAAGATATCGAGCATCGTCCCCGACGCTGCCGGCGTTGGTGAGACGGTAACCATCACGGGCAATAACTTCGGCGCGGAACGCCGCTCGGCGAAGGTCACTTTCGCCGGCGGTGTCCAGGCCGAGGCGGTTTCGTGGCAGAACAGCGGTGTACAGGTAAAAGTCCCCGACGGCGCTGTTTCAGGCAAGGCCTACGTGTATGACTGGGCTAGTGAGAAATCGAATGGCAGGAACTTCACCCCCGGGCCGGGCGCCGGTACGAGCTGGCTGATGGCCGAGGGGGCGACGTGGCCCGGGTTCGACGAATGGGTGCTTGTCCAGAACCCGAACGACGACCCGGCAGCCGTCACGGTCGTCTTCCTCACGCCGACCCGGACGGTTCAGGGCCCGGCCTTTGAACTGGAGGCGCAGAGCCGCCTGACCGTTCACGTCAACGAGTATGTGCAGAACGATGACGTCGCGACGGTGGTGACCTCGACTAACGGGGTGCCGGTGTGCACGGAGCGGGCGATGTACGTGAACGCGCCTGACGGCAAGTGGGGCTCCCACGACTCGGCGGGCGTTCCGGGGGTCTCTGACGTCTGGTACCTCGCTGAGGGGGCGACCTGGCCCGGGTTCGACGAATGGGTACTGGTGATGAACCCGAACCAGGACCAGGTCGATGTTCAGCTGACGTTCCAGACCCCGGGTGGCGAGGTCAGGGGTCCGCTTCTGAACCTCGCGGGCGCGGCGAGGGCGAGCGTGCACGTCAACGCCTACGTTCCGAACGCTGATGTCTCGACAAGGGTAGAGTGCCTGGCAGCCGACACGGGCGTTGTAGCCGAGCGCTCGATGTACGTGAACGCCCCTGATGGTAAACGGGGGTGTCACAACTCACTGGGATCGTTCGAAGCCTCAGCGGGCTGGGGGCTTCCGGAGGGGGCAACCTGGCCCGGTTACGAGGAATGGGTCCTGGTGCAGAACCCCACCACATCGGGTGTGGAGGTCTCTTTCATCTTCATAACTACGGAGGAAGTGATCGAAGGCCCGACGGGATCGATTGGCCCGGGAGGGAGGATCTCGGTAAGGGTAAACGACTTTGTTCCAGACGCGGACGTCTCAACCATGGTCTTCACCGCGAGCGATGACCAGAAGGTGGTCGCGGAACGCTCGATGTATTTCAACAGCCTGGACGGAAAGAGGGGCGCACATAACGCTGTCGGGTCTATCTACGGCAGCCATACCTGGTACCTGCCTGAAGGATGCACCCTGCCCGGGTTCGACGAATGGGTGCTGGTGATGAACCCGGACCCGGATAATGCAGCGGACGTCAAGCTGACTTTCATGACTCCGGACGGCTCCGTCGCGGGCCCGAGCGCATCGCTGCCTCCCGCCTCCAGGATGAGTTTCCACGTGAACGAGTACGTGAGCGGGAGTGTCTCCACGGCCGTCTCCAGCCCCGGGTACGTCGTATGCGAACGGGCAATGTATATAAGCGCTTCGGACGGCAAGGGCGGCGCTACCGACGCGCTGGGGATCCTGGCGGCGCTTCTGGGGCAGGGGGCCGGTGCGTTTTCGACGCGCGGCGAAGAGCAGACGGGGTTGATATCCCGCTGGCGCTCGAGGTACGTGCGCAGGTAATCCTCCGGGAAGGCCACCGGTCTTAAACACTTCTCGACGCTGGAAAGCTGCGGCGAAGGTTTTTCCGACAGTCTCATTCCAACACGTTGACAGATAGGGTACAATCTCTATTCGCGCATGGTTTCGAGCATGGAGTTCTGATGAAAGTAAAGTGCGATGCATGCGGGCGCATGTTCTACAAGGTCTATGACGACATGGAGCCGCACCTCTGCCGCACGTGCCAGCGTCTCGGCATGGATGCCTGCGTGGAGTGCGAGGGATGGTGTTGTCAGCGCCCCAACGAGGAAGGGCGCATAGCCCTGCTGGACGACGAGCAGGAGAGGTTCGGTTTCAAGAGGGACTGGATGTGGGCCGAGCCGTGTCGCTACCGCGATCCCGCCACTGGACACTGTATATTGAGGGTTCGTTTTCAACCTACTGTGTGCAGGGAGTACGTCTGCGAGGACATGGTGAAGGTCGCCCGAGGGAAACTGGCCGAAAAGGCATCCCCGGCCGGGTGATGCACGTGGCATCCCTGAACCACATACGTCGGGCCGTCTTTTTCGTGTGCTGATCTCACTCCTTTGGCTGCTATCGTATAGAATCAAAGGAAAAACTGGAGCGGATTCATGTCCCTGGTGGCCGGAGCTCTACTGGCGATAGTAGCGACCTCGCTCATAAACTACAGCAACTTCTTGCAGAAACGGGAACTCGATAACCTTCCGCGCATAGGCTCGGAGTCAGTGCTAAATACTGTTCGCGCCTTTGCCAACTGCAGTCCGTGGCTGAAAGCGCAGGGTCTGCAGATACTGGGCACCGGGACCCACACAATCGCGGTTGCCCTGGCACCATTGTCTGTCGTCCAACCGATAAACGCCGCGGGAATAAGCCTCCTGGTCATGCTGGCCGTCACCAGGCTGGACGAGAAAGCTGCGCTGGTCGACTGGCTGGGCATCGGATCGATCATGGCCGGAGTGCTCATGCTGGGAGTCAGCCTCGTAAAGACGCCGTCAAAGGCGCTCGCGTACCGGCCGGTGGTACTCTGGTTCTTTATCGTCCTCATAATGGTCACTTCCGTATCGGCTCTCGTGGCCGCTTTCGTGAGAAAGGACGAGAGGGCCTCCTCGTTTTTAGGGATCGGGGTCGGGGTGCTCGTAGGCCTGACAGCAATACTCATAAAGATGGCGTGGGCGGACGTGGGAAACCGCTGGGGGGAATTCCGCGTCGCGGGTTTCATCTACTCATCGTACTTCTGGATGGCTCTTGTGATCACCCTGGTCTGCATGGTGCTTTTCCAGATGGCCCTGCAGAGGGGGATGGCGATAGTGGTCGTTCCCCTCGTTACCGGGTTCAGCAACCTGATACCGGTCGTGGTCGGGTTCCTCGCGTTCCGGGAGCCGTTCCCGACGGGCGCGGTAATGGCTTCGCTGAGGCTCGGGTCGATCCTGCTTATCATCGGCGGGGCGACGCTGCTCTCCCTGCGAGGGGAGGGGGGCTCCACCAGGCGCGTTTTCAAGCAGAAGCGCAAGGCGAAAGCCGGGTCACCGGACTTTGATTTCTAACCCGTCGGACGAGTTCTTTCTCGACCTGATGGAGTCGGCCCTCCGGCCCGGGGCTTGACGGGCTTGATAGGCCCGGGCACCCGCTGTCAAACAGTAGCGATTTCAATACCGGGACCTTCCTGAGGCCCGAGTTGAAAAGACCGCGGCCGGCAGGGGTTACGGGGCCCCGACTATGGCGTAACCACCCTGGTAGTTGATATGCTCGAGCGGTTGAACGGAACGAACCGACAGCCTGGAGTCTAACTGGCGGGGCCTGACTCCTCATCCTGATGTTCAACCTGCGGGGTCAGTGTTTACTGTTACACCGCACTAAAAGGAGCCAGCAGTGGGTGCTAAACGCAATGTCATCGCCTTCTTCGACATCGACCACACGCTGCTGGACGGCTCCAGCGGCAACCTTTACACACGTTACGCGATCAGGGAACGGTTGATGAGGAGGCGCGACCTGTTATGGGTCGCCTGGTATGCCTTGCTCTACCAGCTGAACAGGCTCCCGGCCCGCGTCGTATACGGGAAGGTATTCGAGCACGCGTCGAAACATCCTGTTCTCGAAATCATCAGGGTGACTGACGGGTCGTTCGAGGAGCTCATGCTGCCGCGGCTTTATCAAGAGGGCGTCGACCTTGTGCGGGAGCACCGCGAGAAAGGCCACTGGACCGTGATCGCGACGGCAGTCTCTGAGTATGTGGCGGAGAGGGTGCGCGCGCAGCTTGGGGCCGACGACTTCATAGCCACGCCACTGCCCGTCGAAGGGGACAGGATCACCGCCAGCCTGGGGGCGGCCATGACTTACATGGAGGGAAAGCTAGAGGCCGCCAGCGCGTATGCGGCTTCCAGGGAAGCGGATCTGGCGGACTGTTACTTCTACTCCGACAGCGCGAGCGACTTCGTCCTGCTCGACGCGGTTGGGCACCCGGTGATGGTCAATCCCCAGCTCTCGCTGCGCCTCAAGGCGCGTGGAATGGGATGGCCGGTCATCAGGTTCAAGGAGCATGCTAGATTCGAGGAGGTCAAGCGGCCGGAGAGGCTGCGCACCTCGGAGTTTGAGCGCTGGAACAGGATCTACGAGTCAGGCAGGTCCGAAAGGCTGATTCCGAGTGAGGAGACGGAGGCGTTAATGGAGTCGAAGGTGATCGCTTTCTTTGACCTGGACCACACACTGCTGGACGGCTCGAACGGCAGCCTCTACGCGCAGAACATGGTTAAAAAGGGCTTCATGAAGCGAAGGGACCTGTTCTGGGTTGTGTGGTATACGTTTCTCTACAAGCTCAACCGGCTGCCGCGCCGGGAGGTCTATCAAAGGGTGCTCGACATGATGGGGCGGGTGGACGTGCTCGAGATGATCAGGCTCATGGACCTCGCGTTCGCCGAATCGATAATGCCGCGCCTTTACAGTGGCGGGGTCGAACTCGTAGGAGAGCACCACCAGAAGGGCCACCTTACCGTCATCGCCACCGCCGCGGGGGAGTACATAGCCGAGAGGGTCAGGGTACAACTTGGCGCGGACGATATGATCGCCACCCCGATCCCTGTCAGTGGTGACAGGATAACCGGTGAGCTCGAAGGACCAAGCACATACATGGAGGGCAAGCTGGAGGCGGCGCGCACATACGCGGATTTGCACGGCGCGGATCTGTCCGACTGTTACTTTTACTCGGACAGCGCCAGCGACCTGTGCTTGCTGGAAGCGGTGGGCCACCCGGTGATGGTCAACCCCCAGTGGAAGCTGAGGATGATGACGAGGGGGAGGGGTTGGCCCGTGATGAAGTTCAAGCAGTACGCGACTTTCGATGAGGTCCTGCGCCCCGAGCGGCTGATCACTCCCGAGATGGATCGCTTCACCAGGATATATGAAGCTTCCCTGTCACGAACCTGAGCCTCACGGCCGGCAGCCCCGGGGCTTCACTGGCGCGCCGCGTTCATTTGGCCTCCGTTTCGCCTTGGGGGTATACTGTTCAAATATATCTCGCGCGACCTGCCTGATTTCATGGAAGGACGCAGGCTGCACGGCACAGGGGTGGTCCGATGTTCGAGAAACTGAGAATGGTTATGCGCCCTAATGTGACCATGGCGAACCACCTGGACCTGCTCGCCAGGATCTACGGCGACAGAACGGGGTTCAGGGTAGAGGAGCCACTGCCCTACGGCATCCTGCCCCCCGGTACCGATTACTTCTCTTATCGCCAGTGGAAGAAGTTCGTGGACCGCACCGGTAACGTGCTCAGGGAAAAGCTGGGCGTGAAGCGGGGCGACAGGGTAGCGATCATTCCAGGGAACGGCATCGAGGTGGTCACCTTAATAGTTGCTGCGATGCGGATGGGCGCGATAGCGGTCCCCATGAACTATATGCTCCGTGGCAGGGAAATCAAGCACATGGTCGAGGACTCCGGGGCGAAGGTGCTCTTCACGGACCCGGAGATATTCAGGAACAACATAGGGGACAGGTCCCTGCTCCCGACCGTGGAGAAATGGATCATGGTCGGCATCGCCGGCGAAGCACCCGAAGGTTTCGAGTCCCTGGACCTGTTGCTCTCGGAGGTGTCCGATGAGTTCACCCCCGCCGAACTCAAGAAGGATGATGTCATCGGCATCTTCTATACCTCTGGAACGACGGGGTTCCCGAAAGGGGCGATGGTGACCAGCAAGGGCCTGCTTGGGGCCCAGACGAAAGCCGCGGTGATACTGCCGATCAGCATGAAGGATTACGGCATTTTCGCGTTGCCGCTCGCGCATATTCTCGGTTTCGCTATCTCGATTCTCGGGTCGACCGCGGGCGTCAATGGATACATATTAAGGTATTTCAACCCCCAGCAGGTGCTGAAACTCATCGAGGAGCATCACGCGACACAGTTCGTGGGAGTACCCGCGATGTACGCTTTCCTGCTCGCGTCCAATCCTGAGAAGTACGACATCTCGTCACTGCGGATGCTTGGTTCCAGCGCCGACGCGATGCCGCCGGACCACATCGAGCGAATCCAGAATCTGGCCGCCAGGCCGGGCCGCCTCCTGACGCGCAGACCTCTTTTCGCGGAAGCTTACGGGATGGTCGAATTGACGGGGGCTGCCGCGCTGAAGCCGGCTTCGAGGTGGATCAAGTGGCCGGCCGGATGTGTCGGTTTTCCAGTGCCCCCTATCCGGGCCCGTATCGTGGATGAGAACGGGAAAAAGGTGGCCCGCGGGGAAGTGGGGGAACTATTGATCAAGGGGCCGGGCGTCACTCCAGGGTACTGGAACAATCCCGAGGCAACCGGCTACGCGCTGAAGGACGGCTGGCTGTACACGGGAGACATGGCCCGGAAGGACCGCTGGGGCCGGATATTCTTCGTCGACAGGGTGAAAGACGTCGTGAAGTGCGGCGGTTATTCGATCTTCAGCGTGGAGGTGGAGGAGGAGATACTCCAGCTTACCGAAGTCGAGGAAGTCGCGGTGATTGGCATTCCCCACCGGACCATGGGAAACGTACCGATGGCGGTGGTGTGCCTGCGGGAAGGCAGCGCGCTTACCGAAGAGGGACTCGTGAAGTGGTGCAAGGAGAACATCGCGGAATACAAGGCTCCCCGTATCGTGAAGATCATCCCGATCGAAGAGATGCCTTTCGGCATGACGCTCAAGATCATGAAAAAAGACCTTCGCGAGCGGTTCGTCGAAGAACTCGGCCCTCTGGGCGCCTGAAGTTCAATGAGTGGGGTCAGCCTTTAGACTGACCCCGCACTGTTATTCCGGTTCGAAGTGGTCTATGTCGCCGAGCTTGCCCTCGCGCTCGTCCTTCCAGATGGCCTTGACCCTCATGCCCACTTTTACATCCTGCCAGTCGATGCCTTCGATGCTGCCCGTCATCCACGTGTCACAGCCGTCCAGCTTTATCATGCCGGAAACACGCTTGAGGTCTATCGGGTTGCCCCGCATGTCGGCCATCTCCACGGCGTAGGTCGTCACTTCACCGACGTCCTTGACCTCGGCCACCTCGCTGATGTCGATAAAGCACTTTCTACAGTAAGTGGGGCCCGGTACGTAAACGGTCCCGCACTGGTGGCAGCGGATGCCCCGGATCTTCTTGTCCTTCATCCCGTCGGCGAGCATCTTGACCCCACCGCCCTCGATCTTGAACTTGTAAGTCGATATGTCCCAGGTCCCCTGCACCTGGCGGGTCTCTTCATCAGAAACCATTCCTGTCACCTCCGATTCCACTATCGCTTGCGAGGCTTGTCGCCCAGCACGGTTACCGTGACGTACTGGAACAGGCCGCCCCAGCCGTGCGCCACCGCGGTCTTGACCTTCTTGGGTACCTGGTGCTCGCCCTCGATCTTCCTCATAATCTGGAGCGCGCACTCGGTTGGCCGGTTCATCGCCGACGCGCCGATGGCGTTCGTCGAGAAGACCCCGCCGCTGGGGTTAACGGGGAACTCGCCGTCGATCTCGAGGGCCCCTTTATCGAGCATCTTGTGTGCAGGCTCGGAAAAGAACCCGAGCTTCTCGCACCACAGGAGCGACTGGTGCGCGAACCCGTCGTAGAGCTCGGCCATGTCTATCTCCCTGGTCGGGTCCTCGATGCCCGCCATATCGTATGCTTTCTTGCCGGCGATGACGCATGCCTGCTGGTCGGCCGGGTCCGTTATCTGGCCTTCGATCATGTTCCCGGTGCACGGATCCGAGGCGCAGCATCCGATACCGTTGATCCATGCCGCCGTATCGGCGAGCTTCTTCGCCTTTTCCTCGGAGACCACGATGGCGACGGTCGCGCCGTCGGTCGTCGGGCACGTGTGCCCGAACCGCAGCGGCCAGGCGATGAACGGGGTGCTCGCGACATCCTCGACCGTGGTCACCTTTCTCAAGTGCGCGTATGGGTTCTTGGACGCGTTCGTCCTCTCAAGCGAGGCCATCTTATCGATGTGTTCCACCTCGGCTCCGTAGTGGCTCAGGTAGCTCATAGCCTGGTACGAGGCCGCCCCGGTGGAGCCGCCGCCCAGGCCTCCAACGCCCCTACCCCCGTAGAGGTCCATGCCGTTCTGCACCATCACCATAGCTTCTGGCATGACGATGCCCGCAAGTCCCACCTGAGAGTCTCCCTCGGACTGCTTTTCCCAGGTCACGGCCATTACGACGTCGTACATGCCGCTCGCTACGTGGTAGTACGCCGCGTGCAGGGTCGACATGCCCGTCGTCCCGCCCGTGGAGATACGGATTGTCGGCTTGTCCAGGGCCCTGATGTGTTCGCTCGCCCAGAGGTGGGGCAGGTTGAGGCCCTCGAACGTCTGCATGTTACCGAACGTGATGGCGTCGATATCCTCGGGCTTCAGGTTGGTGTTGGAAAAAGCGGCGTCAACGGCCTCGCTCATCATCTCGACCATGTTGACGTCCTTGCGCTTGCTTACGAATACCGGGGTATATCCGACCCCGATGATCGCCACGTTTCTCATTTATCATCCCTCCTCGCTCGAGAGCACCATGACCGCGTTGTGCTGTGCGCAGAAGCCGTCCTGTCCGTGGGCCACGGCTGTGCTCGCGTCGGCAACCTGGGCTTCTCCGGCCTGGCCTGTCAACTGCCGGTAGCATTCCGCTATCCGGATCAGCCCGGCGGCGCTGAAGGGGTGGGCGCCCGTGGCGCCTCCCGACGGGCAGACCGGCATGGCGCCGTCTATCTCCGACAGGCCCCTTTCAGCGACGGAACCGCCGCTGCCTTCAGGGAACAGCCCGAGGGCCTCGGTTATTATCGGCTCCTGGTGCACGAAGGGGGCGCTGACCTCCGCGACGTCAATCTGGTCCGCTGGCTGCTTGATGCCGGCCATCTTGTAGGCCCGCTCAGCGGCGAGCCTGGATGACCGTGAGCCGAACAACTCCCGCTCACCGAGGTAGTAGCTGTCGATGGAACTGCTCATTCCCTTTATCCATACCGGCGAGTCGGTCAGTTCCTTTGCCCTGTCGGCCGAGGCTAGCAGAACGGCGCACGCCCCGTCCGTGAACGGGTAACAGTGCAGTTTCCGCAACGGTTCATACAGGTACTCGGACGCCGCGATATCCTCCGGCGTGGCGTCGGCCTTGGACTGGAGCGCGTACGGGTTGCGTGCCGCGTTGCGCAGGAGCTTCGCGGCAATCCGGTCCATTTGCGTTTCGGTCATCCCGTACCTGTCCATGTAGCTGCGCGCCTGCAGCGCCGCCGTGGAGAGCTCGTTTAAGAGGCCAAGCTGCCGGTCATACGTGGGGTTCAGCTGGTAATCCATCACCAGGTAAGGCCTGAACTCCGAGCCACCCAGAGAGTTTGCGACCACCAGAGCCGTGTCGTAGTTTCCGGACATGATTCTCATTGCGGCGTACATGGCTGCCCATAGCCCGTCGGCTTCCACTTTCGTCTCGTCCTTCATGTAGGCGCCTATGGGGGTGTCCTCAAAGACGTTGCTGATCGTCCGCCCGGCCTGGAAATCGTTCGAACAAATCACGAAAGTGCCGATGTCGTCCCGGGTTATTCCGAGATCATCGAAAAGGCCTTTGACCAGCTCGAAAAGCATACGCTCTTTCGGCATCCCGATGTCTGCCGCGTGTCTGGTCTGGGCCTGCGCTACAACAGCGACCTGTTTCTCCATTTCCTCACCCCCCCTTACCCGCGGGCTCGAAGTGGTCGAGGTCCGCCAGGCTGTCTTCGGCGGGATCTTTCCATACGGCCTTTACCCGAAGGCCGTTCTTGAGCTCTTCGGGCTTTAAGCCCCTGACCTCGCCGGCAAGGAGAGCATCCGCGCCATCCAACTTGATAAGGGCCAGCATCACCGGCGGGTCCGACTTCTCGAGGAGGCCCTTGTCTACTCTCACGTGCCCCACAGTATAGTTTTCAACCGTCCCTACATCCGCGAGCTCAACCCACTCTTCCATCGTGAGGTTGCACATCCCACAGATCTTGCGAGGGGGGACCACAACCTTTCCGCACCCGGAGCACTTCATCCCGAGGATCTTTTTTTGCCCCAGGCCCTGGATGTATTTCTCCAGGTACGTGCCCACACGGTAGTTATAGGTAAAGTCGATCGGTACCACCGAGTGAGCGACAACTCTTTCCTGCTTCGCCGTCATTGCCTCACCTCCCAGGCATCTTGCCAGTCTATCTCTCAAAGTTTTCGGCCCTGTTGACGGATGTTCCACCAACAGGCCCTCCAAATCATATAACTGAAGCTTAATACTGTAAACGCAAGGGTTAAGTAGCGGTCGAGTGTTGAGTCGGTCCCTCGAGCAATTCCCTGCCTGCCGGATTTACGAATGGGGTGACAGGCCGACACGGGTATCGGGAGCCTGTTAAAGGGAAGCGGGAATGCTATCATAGAGACGTAATCCGGGGAGTTCAAATGAAGAAGATACTGATAATCGAGGATGAAGCTCCGCTGGCTGAGGCCGTCAAGTACACCCTCGGCAGGGAAGGCTTCCAGGTCGAGATCGAGGAAGACGGGGCCGCGGGCCTGCGCAGATTCCAACAAGACAGGGTTGACCTGGTGATACTCGACCTGATGCTCCCCACCATGGACGGGTTCGAGGTCTGCAGGAGGATAAGGTCGCAGTCCCCGGTACCGATACTTATGCTCACCGCGAAGGACTCGGACATAGATGAAGTCCTGGGGCTCGAACTGGGCGCGGATGACTACGTGACAAAACCTTTCAACATGCACAACCTCATCGCGAGGATAAAGGCGGTAATGCGGCGGGCCGACCTCGAAGGTGAGCGCTCCTCGAGCAGGATGGAGTGGGGCGACATATCCATGGACCTGGACACGCATGAGGTTCTTGCCAGGGGCACGGAGGCGCATCTTACCCCTTACGAGTTCCGCATCCTGGAAGTGTTGATGCGCCGGCCCAGGAGGGTCTTTTCCAGGGAGCATATCCTGAACCAGGTCTCGGAAGGCGGTTTCTACGGTTCACCGAAGACGCTCGATGTTCACATCCGCCACCTCCGCGAGAAGATAGAAGAAGACCCCGCGAACCCGCGGTACATAAGGACCGTGCGCGGGGCAGGCTACAGGCTGGATAATCCTTCGGAAGCGTGAAAAATGCGTAGCTTCAGGAACATGATGTTTGCCAGGTACACGGTGGCAGTGACCCTCGTGGTGCTCGTGATCGCCATCATAATAATCTCGGTCTTCCCGTCGAGATCGATGGACGCACTGGTGTTGGTGATAGGCCTCGCGGTCCTGCTGGGGGTGCTGGCAGGCATTACCGCCTGGAACCAACGCAGTCTGTCGTCAGACCTCAAGGAGATAGGAAGGGCTCTGGAAGAGATAGTCATCGAGAACAGGTTGGACCGAATGCCTCAACCGAGGCTGACCGAGTTGAACGACCTTGCCCGGGACATGGACACCATAGCCGGAAGGGTCCAGAAGAATTACCGGCTTCTGACGAAGGAGCGCGACAGGCTGGAGGCGATACTGGAGAACATCAGGGCGGGGATCATCGTTCTCGGCCGCAGGGGCAAGATCGACCTCATAAACCCGGTCGCGGAGAAGATCCTGGGGGCCAGCAGGGAATTTGCGCTTGGAAGGACGTTCACCGAGATCCACCACACACCCGCGATAGATAGGGCGATCCAGAAGTCCAGGGCCGGGGCCGAGGTCACGGAGGAGATCCAGATCACGCTGCCGCGAAGAAGGACGCTCAGGGTTCAGGCCAGTCCGGTAATAAATAAAGATGGCGGCATCACCGGTGTGATCTGCATCCTCGAGGATATCACGGCCAGGCGAAAGCTGGAGAGGGTGCGGAGGGACTTCGTGGTCAACGTATCGCATGAACTGCGCACCCCGGTTGCGAACCTGCGGGCGGTTGTCGAAGCTTTGACGGCCGGTGCCTGGGATGAGCAGAAGGCCGCGGAACGCTTCCTGGGCGACCTCGACAGGGAATCCCTGCGCCTGTCCGGTATTATAGAGGACCTCCTTGTGCTGTCGCGCCTGGAATCCGAGGAGATGGCCCTGGTGGAAGAGTCGTTCCGGGTGAGTGACCTTCTAAAGGAGATCATCGCCGAGAAGACGGACCTCGCTGAAAGGAACCGCGTAGGGTTGGTGTTCAAGGACTCCGACGGGGAGTTTTCCCTGCACGGGGACAGGAAGCTTATCAAGACGGCCTGTGTCAACCTGGTGGATAACGCCATCAAGTACAACCACCCGGGCGGGCAGGTGGACATAACCATGGGTTCCGGGGGAGGCACGGTTACGATCAACGTGTCCGACACCGGCATCGGCATACCCGCGAAGGAGCAGGCGAAGATCTTCGAGCGTTTCTATCGCGTTGACAGGGCCAGGTCCAGGGAGACCGGTGGAACGGGGCTCGGGTTGTCCATCGTCAAACACGCGGCGGAGCTGCACGGCGGCACCGTGACCGTCGAGAGCGCTGAAGGTCACGGATCCACGTTCAGCCTTGCCCTGCCGCACTCTTCTTGACTGTCTGTCATTTTCGGCTTTTCTCTGCGGCGGTTAGCCTTACTGCAACAAAGGGGTCTGACCCATTTGTGTTATCTGCGCCTATTGAGCCCGGTGCCAGGTCATGCATAGATTCACGATTCAAGACCTGACCCCGATACAGGAAGTTAACTGAAAGTTAATCTCTTCTAAACCCGGCCTGAAGCTTCTGTTGTTTAAATAATATCTATGAGAAGACTGGAACCTGCAGCCCGCGCTCTTGTCTTGATACTCGCGGTCTCGTTGTCGGCCGGTTTTATCTCGAGCGGCTGTGGAGGAAAGTCGAGCGGCGAGTCCGGCTATTCGGGAACCGTAAACGCCTCGGGCTCCACGACCGTCCTGCCACTCGCTCTCGAGGCGGCTACCGAGTTCATGGATGCGAACCCCCGGGCCAACGTCCAGGTCCAGGGAGGCGGCTCGAGCGTCGGCATCGCGCAACTGAAGCAGCGTATCGTCCAGATAGCACTCAGCTCACGGGAGCTGCAGCCGGGAGAGAATGACGGCACGTTCGTCGATTTTAGAATTGCTTTTGACATAATCGTGATCATCGTACACCCCTCAGTTCCTATCAACAATCTTTCTTACGATGCGGTAAAGGGCATATTCACGGGAAAGATCACAAACTGGAAAGCGCTGGGCGGACCCGACCGCAAGATCGTCGTTGTCGTGCGCGATCAGGCTTCGGGCACGCGGGAGGTATTTGACGAGAAAGCCCTGGGAAGCACGAAAGAGGAACCCGTTGAGTCGGTGGATTCGGCTATCGAATTGAACAGCAACGGCGTGGTCCGGGAGACGATCGCAGCGACCAGGTACTCGATCGGATATCTCTCTTACGGATATGTCGATGAACGAGTAAGGCCGGTGAGCATCAACGGAGTGGCGCCGACCGTTGAGAACTCGAGTTCCGGCAGGTACCCGATAGCGCGCTACCTTCACATGTTTACCAGGGGACAGCCGAGCGGAGCTGCCAAAGGCTACATAGATTTCGTATTGAGCGACCAGTTCCAGAACGGCCCGGTGCGCCGCGAATACATCCCCGTGAAGAAGGTGCAGAAACGGTGAGCCGAGGAATCGAAATGAGGGAGTCTTTAGCGAGAAGCCTGATAAAGGGCGATAAAGAAGCCTACATGAAGCTGCTTTTGCTCGCTTGCGCGTCCCTCTCGATCCTCGGGATACTTCTCATCTTTCTTTTCATAACCCGGGAGAGCATACCCGCGTTTGTCCATATCGGTTTCAAGAACATGTTCTTATCGGCCCACTGGTCACCGATTACCGGGCATTTCGGCATGGTCGGTTTTATAGTCGGCACGCTCTTTACCACAGTTATTGCAATCGTCATCAGTGCGCCGCTGGGTATAGGAACCGCCTTGTATATCGATCAAATCGCGCCCGAGTGGCTTCGCACGCCCGTGCGCAGAGGCGTGGAACTGCTCGCCGGGATCCCTTCAATCGTCATCGGCTGGTTCGGGCTGATCACGCTCGTCCCTATTGTGGCCAGGATTACCAACACCTCCGGGTACGGCATCCTGACCGCTTCACTGGTGCTGGTCGTAATGGCTCTCCCGACTATCACAACTTTGAGCGCTGAAACCCTCAAGTCGATTCCTCAGGAGCTTAAAGAAGGCTCCGCCGCGATGGGGGCGACACGGTGGCAGACAATGTACAGGGTAATGCTCCCGGCTGCCAGGGAGGGGTTGATGGTCGCCACTATTCTCGGCATGGGAAGGGCGATCGGAGAGACGATGGCGGTGCAGATGGTAATCGGCGGCGCTCGCCAGCTGACCGTGAACCCCTTTCAACCAACCAGCACGTTAACTACACGAATATTAACGGAGATGGGAGAGGCGACAGGTGACTGGCGCTCGGCCCTTTTCGCTATGGCCCTGGTCCTTCTCCTGCTATCGATGATCCTCATAATCTCGATAAGGCTGGTATCCCGGCAGAGGAGGGTCGCGGCATGAGCGCCAGGAAGGCCGACCGTATTGCGACTTTTGTTTTCACCCTGCTCGGGTTCATAAGCATCGGGATACTCCTTTTCATAATTCTCGAGGTACTGGGCAGGGGTCTCCTGACGGCAATCAATCCCAAGTTCTTCCTGGGGAAACCCGAGGCGATGAACCCCGGCGGTGGCATCCTGCCGATGATAGTTTCTTCACTATACCTTGCTGTCCTTACCCTGATAGTAGCCCTGCCGATATCGGTTGGCGCGGCAATCTATATGGCCGAGTTCGCAAGAAAAGGCAGGCTCGTCAGCAGCATCCGGTTTTCTCTGGACAGCCTTGCCACCCTGCCCTCCATCGTGTTCGGGCTGTTCGGGATGACGCTTTTCGTCGTGTATTTTCGATGGGGTATGGCACTCATGGCGGGAGCGTTCACGCTGGCGCTCTTAAACCTTCCCATATTATTGCGCAGTACTGAGGAAGCGATAAAACTCGTTCCACAGACATACCGCGAAGCTTCGATGAGCCTGGGGGCCAGCCGCTGGACGACCATAAGGCAGATAGTCATACCCTCAGCGATGCCCGGGATAATCACTGCAACGATTCTGCCGATAGGGAGAATCATGGGGGAGTCCGCCGCGATTGTCTTGACCGTCGGCACGTTTATCAGGAACATACCTGTCAATCCATTCAGCATGGGTGCGCCCCTGGCCGGGTACATCTGGTTCGCGCAATCGGAGGGGCTAACCCCTGATTATCGCAAGATCGTTAACGGAGGGGCTGCGTTCCTTCTGCTGCTCGTTCTCGTGGTCTATTTTCTCGCCAGGTACGCGGGTCGCAAATATCAAGAGAAGAAACTGATGGGAGCCAGAGATGGTAAGTGATGGAAACAAGATGGAGATCAAGAACCTGACGATGTACTACGGTGATTTCAAGGCAATCGAGGATATATCGCTCGACATTCCGAGCCGGCGAATCACGGCGATGATCGGCCCCTCGGGTTGCGGCAAGAGCACGCTTCTGCGGTGCCTGAATCGTATGAACGACCTGATCTATGGAACAAGGGTAGAGGGAGAGGCAATCCTCGACGGCGAAAACATGTACCAATCCGGTTACGACGCGATAGCCTTGAGGAGAAGGGTCGGCATGGTGTTCCAGAGGCCGAACCCTTTCCCGAAGAGCATCTATGAAAACGTGGCCTACGGCCCCAGGCTCGGGGGCATAAAGAAGAAGGAAGAACTCGACTCTATCGTTGAAGAGAGTCTCAAGAAGGCCGCCCTGTGGGAAGAGGTGAAAGGCAACCTGCGTGAACTTGGCCTGAACCTCTCCGGCGGCCAGCAGCAGCGCCTGTGCATCGCCCGCGTGATCGCCGTGCAGCCCGAGGTCATCCTTTTCGACGAGCCTTGCTCCGCAATAGACCCGGTGGCGACACAGCTCATCGAGGACCTTATGGCCGAGCTAAAGAAGAACTATACGATGGTAATCGTCACGCACAACATGCAACAGGCGGCTCGCGTCAGCGATTACACCGCATTTATGCTGGTCCAGGAACAAGGGGAACCAGGAAGACTGATAGAATGTGGGGACACTAACTCGATTTTCACCAACCCTACCGACGAGAGGACGGAACGGTACATAACGGGGAGATTCGGATAGGGGACTCCCTCAACCGGCAAAGGGGAAGCGCATGGAGGTAAGAAGAACGTTCCACCAGCAGCTGGAGGAGCTGTACCTGGACCTTCTCAGGATGGCGAACGTGACCGTGGAAACTCTCGAAAAAACGAAGTCGGCCTTCGCGGAACTGGATCCCGAGAAAGCGGAGAATATCATCGCCGGAGATGACGAGATCGACAACTTTGTTGTGAAGATAGAGGAGAACGGCATCGACCTCCTGGCGCGACAGTCACCCGTGGCAATCGACCTTCGCACGATAATCGTCATCATGAGGCTGTCTCAACACCTGGAGCGTGTCGGTGATCTCTGCGTCAACATAAGCAAGGCGACAAAGAACCTGGAGGGGTACACGCTTTCCCCGTGGATCCGGGAGAACATGAACGAGATGTTCGAGAGGTCCACCAAGATGATACTGCGCGCCATCGAGGCCTTCAAGAAGCACGATATCGCCATGGCGGAAGAGCTGACTAAGATGGACGACACGGTTGACCGCATAAACCGCTCATTCCTGACCAGCACCAACAGGGAGAGCGAGGAGGAGATCGATCTCATAATCCGGGTGGTCATGATCGCCCGTTTCCTGGAGAGGGTCGCGGACCACGCGGTGGATATCGGGGAGAGCGTCCGCTACATGGTTACGGGTGACTTCGTCGAATAAACACGCAAACCGGGGTCCGCAAACCGGGGTCAAACACCTTTTTGCGCAAACCGGGGTCAAACACCGTTTTGCGTTTCCTGCCGTCAGGCCATAGACATGGTCCGAGGCGACACCCCGGCTACGAAAGCAATATGTTCCTCTGATAATTTCTGGGGTCAGACCCCGTGGCCTCGATACGTATCTCCGTTTTAAGAACGAAGGCTACCTGATAATTTCTGGGGTCAGACCCCGTGGCCTCGACACGTATCTCCGTTTTAAGAACGAAGGCTACCTGATAATTTCTGGGGTCAGACCCCGTGGCCTCGATACGTATCTCCGTTTTAAGAACGAAGGCTACCTGATAATTTCTGGGGTCAGACCCCGTGGCCTCGACACGTATCTCCGGTTAAG
>Ga0315288_10002199_pt1 | contig 25250 bp, 25 predicted proteins | sample YL17G11_20_MG_FD_203454 | JGI IMG/M metagenome (GOLD analysis project Ga0315288, IMG submission 203454) | Sediment microbial communities from Yellowstone Lake, YNP, Wyoming, USA - YL17G11_20 | ecosystem: Environmental > Aquatic > Freshwater > Lake > Sediment | place: USA: Wyoming | collected... | reverse complement strand
GATTGTAGGACAAATATGAAAGCCGATTTTTGAATGCGGTGAATAATTTTTAAATCAACCACCTGGATGACTAGAAAAGAGAATGGGAGCCACTAACCAATTTCAACTAAAAACTTGACAACCTCAAAAACTATCCGATGAAATTTGGAAAACAAACTTTTCTGGAACAAAGAATATTCTCTTTGTAGCGAAAGAATTAGGAGTAAAAGAACTTCACTTTTTGTCAACCGCATATGCTCCTAAAGGAAGAAATCCTTATGAAAAATCTAAAGCTGCAGCTGAAGATTTAGTAAAAAAATCAGGATTTGTTTATTCTATCTATCACCTAGGTATAGTCATCGGTAATTCAAAAACGGGACATACCAATGGATTCAATGGTTATTATGGCTTTTTTGCAGGACTCCATAGACTGGCTGAAAGAATCAGACAGAAAGAAGGTCGAAATCGAAAAGTACAATTACCCATATATATTAACTGTTCCTTTGAATCAACTTTAAATTTAGTTCCTATCGATTGGGTAGTACAAATTCTATCAACTTTGATAAATAGTCCATGTCAAAATGACATTTACTATATTACCCATCCCAATCCACCAAAGGTTCAATGGGTAATGGAACAAGGATATGAGACGCTAAATATTGAAGGAATTATGTACAATGACTATAAGAAATGCCAACCTGAGCAAAATGATAGAAGGTTGCAAATTATTCAAAAAGCAGTTAACAGAGAGTTAGAGCGATATCGCCCTTATGTCACAGAAGAAGAAAAAATGTGTCTGGAAAAAACGCAACAATACTTAGGCATAAATTACATTGATCCACCTTCAATCACATCACAACTTCTATCAATATTGCTTAAGTTTGCTATTGAAAGAAATTTCAAAAATGAAATTAAAGGGTGAGATGGCGTGAAGGCTTATATAGTAGAGAATAAAAAAAAGATTGAGCCATTTGATGAATACCCTCGTACCTGTTTAATTAAAAATAAGCCACTTATGGAATTACAGAAAGAGTCTTTTTCGGCTTTAGGTCTAGAACCAATTTTAGTTTCAAATCACCATGAAGTGGATGATCCGGATGAATATATTATTTTAAATGATAGTTTGTATTTTACTTCAGAGTTACTTGAGGAATTTATTCTGAGGTCTAAAAGGCAACGAACCTGTACTGTCTGTGCATTGAAGGCAGGTGTTACTACTTTAAGGTCTATAACTTCCGTCCAAGATGTTAAAATTGGTGTTAATTATATCGAATACGATCTGTGCTATGTGCCTAAAAATAAATTCAGAGGAGAAAGCTACCCTCTAATAATCGACCCTGATAAAATTCAGTTTCATATGCCAATGCCGAAGCACGTTTGTGGAGCAAATCAGTATAAAATACCTATGTCAGATAAACTTATTATACAAATAAATCATTGGGTTAACTTATGGGTAGCAAATATTCTTTCTCTTTTAGAGATTGGTGCTAGATTGCAAAAAAAATCAATTATAAGAAAGACAGTACTTGCAATAAAAGCAATGTCTTTTAACCGATGGACAATACTTTCCCAACTAAATAAAATTGGAGAAAATTGCGATATTCATCCCACTGCATATATTGAAGGTAGTACAATTGGTGATAATGTCACAGTAGGTGCAGGAGTTATAATTAGAGAGTCTTCAATCGGTAAAGATGCTTTTATCGGGAATGGTGTTATCATTGAAGAATCTGTGGTTGGAGAAAAAAGTACGATTTTAAGTGGGCACATACTATACTCTGTTCTTTATCCAGGTACTTTTAGTGTAACTCAGATAATATCTGCCAGTCTTATTGGTAGAGATACATTTTTAGGCGGAGGGGTGATCCTAACTGATTTTCGGCTGGATGGAAAAAGTGTAATGGTCATGAGAGACGGCATTAAAGTTGACACAGGGAATACATTTGTTGGCGCTTGCATAGGTCATGAGGCATATCTGGGATCAGGTTGTATTGTAGCACCTGGACGTATAATTCCAAAGGGTATGCGTATAACGCCGGAGAAAGATAGAATTATACAAAAGCCTAATAAGGATATGCCAGGATTTCGTTCAATCAAATCATAGTTTAACTTATAACCCACCTACCTTAATTTATTCTTCCTGATTCTAAATACCTTTTGTATCCTCTCCTTTCTCTAAAGTTCTTCTCTTTATGTCTCAGTCTTCTTCTATGTATTTCTCCACAGCAAAGATGATGCGGTGTGCCCGCCGTGTTTCTTCGGTATTATCGGTAAAAAGAAGAATTCCCCGATTGTAAATCTCTATGGTGTGCTTACCCTGATCATCGTCTATAGTCAAATGGTCATACTGAATCGGTGTTCCCCATGAAGGATCACCATATCTGGGTTTGATGGTCAGATAATCATCCTTTCTGAATGCTTCAACGATGTCTTCGGGAATAGTATCGCCCTCAAACGAGATGACCTCGCAGTTTGATTTGTCACCTTTCTTTTCCAAAAATCCAGTGATGAGTTTTACCTTGTGAATGGTGGGTGTATTCATGTTCATTCCTCTTTTTAATCAATCTTGCATGCGGGGAAAATATAGAGGATATACTATTTTAGTTGAAAGTTGAAAAGTGACTCCCTCCGTGGGATAATCCCACGGAATAAAGATAAACCTTTAAAAGAAAGGAGCCACTGATGAAAGTAAACTAGCCTGAGGCTAGTAAACATCAAAAAGAGGAGAAATACAAGAAGAGTATTTGAGCAGTTGTATGGCCTGGCTGAGCTCGGCCAAGCGAGGAAGGAACTTATTTGTGGAAGGCAGGGCTTAATTAGTATTTCCACTTACACCACCGTAAGGTTTTCTACCAACCGGAACGTAGCAACAAGGAATGCACCCCTTTTCTATCACATATGGGCAGAGAGACCAGCTTACCTTTTCTCTGGAAACAATTTCTCGTACAAGGTCTCTTCAAGTTCTTTTGCATTGGTCTTTTTTAACCCTTCATATGCTTTCAGAGCGCCTTCCTTATTTCCCTGCTTTAGAAAAAGCAATCCTGCCTTGTAGAAGTGTTCAGCTGCTTTTTGGGGAGCGCCCTTTTTTAAATAAATGGTGCCAAGCCCATGGTGGGCATCAGCGTGGGAAGGATTGAGCGAAAGGACTTTTTCATACTCGCTGATGGCCTCCTTAGTCTTTTTTTTCTCGAACAGGGCCTCTCCCAGACTGTAGTGGGCATCGGAGTCTTGTGGATTTAAGGCCGTCGCATTTTTAAACGCTCTAATAGCTTTACCAAACTTTCTTTTTTCAGCATATACGGTTCCGAGGTAATAGTGGGATTTTACAGAGGTGGGGTCTAGGACGATTGCCTTTTCAAGGTAAGAGATAGCCTTTTTGGTTTCCCCTTGCTTATTATAAATAACCCCCATAGTGTGGTAGGAGTCTGCATCATTTGGATTGAGTGCTATCGCCTTGGTGAAACAGGCGAGCGCTATATTATAATATCCCCCTTCCAGAGCCTTGATCCCCCTCTCACGCCACTCCTCTGGTGTTTCTGCCCAGGTGCTTACCACCGCACACATCAGTAGAGCAATAATAATAGATAGTGTGTGTTTCGTAATTTTTTCAACTTTTGGATACATTATTTCAACGGCTCATCCCTTTTCTATTTCACTTCAGGATATAATTTCTCCCTCAGGGATTTTTCTAGGTCTTTTGAGTTAGTGTGTTTTAAATTTTCATATGCCTGTAACGCACCTTCCCGATTACCTTGTGCAAAAAACAGTGTACCAGCATTATACAGGTGATGAGCTGCTACCGCAGCTAGCCCTTTGTTTCTATAGATTAGACCTAGACTTAAGTGTGCCGGTGCGTAGTCAGGGTTTGCGGATAGTGCCTCCTTGTATTCAACGAGAGCTTCATCTATCTTTGACTTTTTAAAGTAGATGTCGCCAAGTCCAGCGTGAGCAGGTGCACTGTCAGGTTTTATTGCGATGACTTTTTTGTACTCAGCCATTGCTTCCTCTAGCCTTCCTCTTTTACCATAAATATCTCCAAGACCAATATTGGCAGTTAACGCATTAGGTTGGATAGCAATAGCCTTCTTATACTCAGAGAGTGCATTATCTAACAGATCTTTTTTTACATACACATCACCAATAAAACAATGGGCATCCGCGAGGTTAGGATCCAGCTCCAAAGTTTTTTTATACCAATTGATTGCGTCATCGTAGTTACCAAATGCCATTGCTGCATGACCCTTTACCAAGCAATCCCTCACCTTGTCTTTTGTTTCTTTACTAATGGGCATTTCACCCCCCACTAGGGAAACTTCAGGTAACATAAGTAACATAATAAGAGTTAGCAATTTTTTCATCACTCACTTTCTCCTTATGCTGAGAGAAGGTTAAAGTTTTTATAAACTTTTGTCGAATAGAATTCATTGGTGAGGTGTAGGATATAGTTACTCAGCCACGTGGGAGGTTCTTTTTACGAGACCATCAATAATAATTAACCATAGTTATAACCAACTATTTTGTCAATCTTTCATTTGAGCAATCAAATTTAAAATAATACTATTATCAAACTGTACAAGAATGTACAGTTTGCCTTTGCCCCGCGTTTCACCAGATATTACAGATAGATAATTTCATTACCCAGTCCCAGCTGTACAAAAGTGTACAGTACATAATCTTGCGGAGAATAGATCATTACCCCCTATGTTGTGGTGAGATGAGAGAGATACCCTATGGCTGCCCCGCGAGGAGCATAGGGAATTCTGGCAGCGATTTTGCTATTTATCATGTCCGATGCCACAACAGTTTTTTAATCACCCAGAAGGAGGGAATATATGGAAGAGAGGGCTAATGTGCTGGTGGTTGATGATGATTTGGGTCCCAGAGAATCGATGAGGATGATTTTGAAACCTCTCCACAATGTATTTACTGCAGAGGATGGCGAGGCTGCGCTCCGTATGATACAGGAAAAGGATATTGACCTGGTAACACTGGACATCAAAATGCCGGGTATGAGTGGAATAGATGTTTTAAAAGAGATCAAAAAAATCAATCCTAACATAGAAGTTATTATCGTGACTGGATATGGAACCTTGAAAACTGCAACCGAAGCCATGAGGTTCGGGGTGAATAATTACATCACCAAGCCTTATAATCTCAATGAGATTACCTCCCTTATTGATAAAGCTATCGAGCGTAGGAGGTTTAACGTTAAATTGAGACATTTTTTTAAGGAAGCCCTCTCCTCAGATGAGATAGTGGTAGAGGAGGAAGTGAGTACGCCTCCCTTTAAGACCGAAGAGGAAGAGGGTGCTACAAATGTGACGGCAGAACTTCTCGATGTGACCGAAATGAAGTTTAAGAAGATGAAAGAAATGCAGGAAGACTTTTTCCGTGAAGTGAAAGCATTGGAAGAGAGACTGATCCGCTCGGAGAGACTCTCGCTCGCAGGACAGCTGGCTGCAGGGTATGCCCATGAATTGAACAATAATTTAAGCGCGATGCTTGGCTATTCCCAATTCGTTCACCATAAGATAGAGACACAATATCCGGAACTTGCGGATTTACTTGATAACATGAAGACTATTTCCAATCAGATAGATCGTGCGAGTATCCTTACCCAAAACCTACTCGATTTTTCTCGCAAGGGCTCGTCTGACAAGGAACCGACTGACGTGAGAGGGCTTATTGATCAAGTACTTACCTATGTTGAGTATCGCACCCATTCGCTGAGGATAAAAGTTGTAAAACAGTATGATGCCCACACGCCACTTATCTCAGTTGATCCGAGAAAGGTAGAGCAGGTAGTGCTCAACCTCATCATCAATGCGTTTCAGGCGATGCCAGAGGGTGGCACCTTAAAGATCAGCACTACCCGCCTGGAGGGGAGAAAAGGGGATACCGTGAAAATGGAATTTGAGGACAGTGGCCACGGGATTTCAGGAGAGAATCTAAGGAAGATATTTGATCCTTTCTTCTCGACGAAAAATGGAACCGGAACCGGGTTAGGTCTTTTTATCTCCCGGAGAATTGTTGAGAGCTATCAGGGGGCTATCGAAGCGGTGAGCCCACAGGGTAAGGGTGCTACCTTTGTTATTACCTTCCCCGCGCTTAAGACATAGTGTTCCTGAGGCGCTGTGTTCATGCTGAGGGGGTACCTCAGGTGTTCTCAGAGAGGGAGTTTCCCTCTGTGAGACTGTGGCGCAATAGGGAAAAAAGTCATTCCGAACCCTTCAATTTCACTCAGGGAAAACTCCGTGAGGAATCTTTATGATCAAGATTTCTCGGATGCCCTCGAGATGACAAAAACATAAGTTGTGACACAGCCTCTGGATGTGGTGGAGAATGTATGAAGGAAAAATGGATACGATGTATCACATGTAATAAAGTTACCCACGTTACCCCGTATGATACCTTCCCTCACTACCATGGTGATCACTATGGTGAGGTGAGTGATGAGGATCATGGGGATGAGGGAGAAGAATTCATGTCACAGCATGAAGGTCATGAATTAGAAGAACTCTCCGTAGTTAAGGATTCTTTTATAAGTGAGGGACGCTACGGGGAGCCATTGAAAGTGGGATATTATGAGGCTATCAATGGAAAGGAACGTTTTGTCATTAAAAGGTGGCGGGAAGATATTACCGCTCCTCTCCAGTATGAACTTATCCCAGGCTATATAAGGACTACTCACCACTTTGAGGTGCAGTCTGATGAGATTAGAAAGCAGATGAGGGAAGAAATTAAAAACCCACCGTTTGATGAGAGGAAGATTGATCGATTTATTCAGATTGTCGAGGAAGTAGTTTCTCGCGCTTCCCCACGAGATGCAATAAAGGTGACAGGAGAAACCGATAGCCCCCTCGTTTCATATGGTAGGTTAGGTGTCACTACCATTAAAGAGATTATCGGCTTAACTGAGAAGATGCTTGACGAGCGAGAGGTAAGACAGGTGGTGCAGTTTATCCATCACAACAACAGCTACAACGAACCGATGACCTTACTGATCAAAAAAAGATTTACCATAAAGAAGATGCGTGCTGCACAACCCAAAGCAAGGGAGGTGCGCCAGCAGGTCAAGGGAGAAGTGGTACAGAAATTACAGCGATAGCTTAGAGTGAAACATCTGCCTTTACCAGCATCAGGGTTTCCTTATAGTGTTGCATTATTACCATCATCTGCAGCTTGTTTTTTTCAAATTGAGCACGGAACTCATGACTGAGTAATTCCGCACAGGGGCTTATGAGCTTCAGGGGGTCAACGAATTTATCAACTTTCTGGAGACGGTAGTCCAGGTGGGGACCAGTTGCGAGACCGGTAGCCCCTACATAGCCAATCACTTGACCTTGTTTCACTCTCTTGCCTTGCTTCATTCCTTTTGCAAATCGGCAGAGATGTCCGTAGAAAGAGGTATAGATGTGATTGTGCTTTATTTTGATTGATTTTCCATACCCGCCCTTCCACCCGATAGAGATAATATTCCCCTCAGCAGTTGCCTCTATAGGAGTCCCCTTGGGTGCTGCGTAATCTACCCCGAGGTGGGGACGATAAATTCTTAAGATAGGGTGGAGACGCCTTTTGGTAAATTTAGAACTTATACGGCTATAGCGTAAGGGAGACTTGAGAAACATCCTCGCTACCGATTCTCCCTTCTCATTATAGTAGCCAGCGTCTCCATGAGGGTCTTGGTAGTAGAACACCCACAATCGTTTTCCTTGAGTAGTGAGCGCGGCAGCTACAATCTTTCCATAGTTTATAAACTTACCATCCTTATACAGTTCCTCAAAAACAAGGGTGAAAGTGTCATGTGCTCTCAGATCGCTGAAGAAGTCTATCTCCCAGGCGAAGATGTCAGCAAAGTTTAAGATTAACTGGGGTGGGCATCCCGCCTCACTCCCATCTTCAAAAAGGCTGTTTCTGATAGTACCACTGATGGTACGGAGCTTGATATCAAGAGCACGTTCTTCAACAGAGGCGCGATAGCCTTTGTCTTCTTTGATGAGGGAGAGGAGGTGCTGATTATCGATAGTGTATTCTAAGCGATCCACCGTACGAGTAGCAGAATTAATCTTCAGGGTCATGTTGCTTCCTGGATCAACCCTTTTGAGACGATGGACCTTTTTACTGCTCTCCATGAGCTGGAAGATTTCCTGAGGGGGTATCTCTAAATCCGCGAGGACTTCAAAAAAGGTATCACCCTGTTTGAAGGTATATTCTATCTCGGAAGGTTTGTGGTGCGGTTCACCAGAGGTTACATTCTCTTCTTGATAATTAAGTGACTCTTCGGAGGGGAGAAAATACTTTTGGGATGCGGCGAGGTAACCCACTACAAATCCAACCAGGGGAAAGGGTAAGATTGTGAATACCAGTGTGAGGATTTTTTTCGCAGTTGTTCTTTCGCTCATCACCACTGCGGATCACGCTCTAGTGAAATCAGGAATTACCACAGATTAGCCTTGTCATAAAAATGATGGTAGAAGATAGTAAATTTTTTTTATTATATCACTATTTCTTCAAAGTGCAAAATATTTAATTATTTTTAAAAACTTTTTTAGCTCATCATCGAGTGCACTACTCCATTACATGAGAGGGTGGCGAGGATACGCACCACCCTCTCTGAAGTTTAACTCAAGATTTTAAAAGTTTCACCACACCAGGTGAATCCTTGCTTCCTCGAACCCTGCAGCATTGAACCCCTGAGTTATCGGGTGCTCCTCACCGTCTTTCGCCTTGAAGTTTCAGGAGAGATAGTGTACCCTTAAGAAACACAAGGTATTTAACGGTGAGATATGAAACTGCCTGAGCTACTGGTGCCAGCCGGTAACCTGGAAAAACTAAAAATTGCAGTCCACTATGGGGCGGATGCAGTCTATTTAAGCGGGAAAAAGTACGGCTTGAGAAGTTATGCGGGAAACTTTACCCTTACAGAGATGGAAGAAGGGGTAGCGTATGCACATGCTCATCAGGTAAAGGTCTATGTGACAGTCAATATCATCGCCCGTAACCAGGACCTCGCCGATCTTCCAGAATACCTTCACCGTTTAGGCGAGATAGGGGTAGATGGGCTTATTGTCAGTGATCCTGGTGTAATCCTACAGGTACGACAGTGTGCCCCCCGCCTTCCTCTCCACTTGAGTACCCAGCTGAGCACCGCCAACTGGCTCAGTGCTCAATTCTGGCGCGAACAGGGAATTTCGCGTATTAATCTTGCCAGAGAACTCTCCCTGCAGGAGATCACAACTGTTAAGCAAAAAGTTCCACTCGAAGTTGAAATCTTTATTCACGGGGCACTCTGTATCGCTCATTCAGGGAGGTGTCTGCTCAGCACGTATCTTGCCTCCCGGGATGCCAATCGGGGAGAGTGTGCTCACCCCTGTCGATGGAAGTATGCCCTGGTGGAAGAAACACGTCCCCACCTCTCTTTTCCCATTACTGAGGATGAGTATGGCAGTTACCTATTCAACTCAAAAGATCTCTGTCTTATAGAATACCTCCCCCAAGTTATTGCCACAGGTGTTGATGCGCTCAAAATTGAGGGGAGGATGAAGGGTATACACTATGTAGCGGGTGTCACTCGGGTCTACCGCCATGCACTGGATTGTTATGCGAATAATCCTCAAGGGTACCGGTTTCACGCTTCCTGGCTTGAGGAACTGAAAAAGATAAGTCACCGAGACTACACCACTGGGTTCTACTTACACCCACCTTCTCCAGAGAGTTGTACCTACCAGTCCTCCGACTATATCAGAACTCACGAACTGGTGGGGGTGGTAAAAGAGAGTGTTGAAAAGGCAGGCACTAACTCTCATCCTGCACTGAGGGTGGTTAAACTTCAGGTACGCAATAGGCTTGCTCAGGGGGAAGAGGTTGAAGTTATTAATCGTTACCTCAATAGTTATCGTATAAGAGTGGAAGAGATGGTGGGCGAACAGGGGGAACGAGTGGAGGTTGCCCACCCTGGCGAACAGATAGTAATAGAGACGGACTTGCCGATAGGGGTCAATGATCTGGTAAGACGAGAAAAGACCTCTTGTTAACATTGCAGATTCTTACCTATAAAACTCTGAGAATTTATTTCTCAGAGTTTTATATCTTTGGCTAGACTTTATCTCCCTCTGCCCTAAAGAATGGTAGAGGGCTTAAGCTGTAGGAGTGTCCTTACTATACACTCTTTCCCTTGTACCATTTCCTTCACAAGTAATAGGAGTGGGGACGAGTCCTCTTTTTTATGCAGAGGTAACTCCAGGGGCCCTTACTAAGGTTTATCCTCCCCTGAACTTTGCGCGGGATGAAGGGAAGGGATAAAATAATTGACAAGGTATCCTTTTTAAGTTATTTTATTTCCTGCGCATTTTTTAAAAATTATAAAAAATTATTAAATATAGAGTGTTATTTCTATTGACAAAATCTTTTTTTATGAATATATGAATACACTTTAAAATGAGTGGGACAGTAAAAGATCAGAGTGAATTCACCATAAGGTTAGATGAGATAGAGGAGGCTGGGTACCGTCTCGCCTGTAGCAAGAGCAAGGCATGGATCAGTGAGATCGTAAGCGATGTAAAAGACATCAGTTTTAGTTTCATTGATGATCTCATTATTCAAGTGGAGTGCTCTAAGAGTGGTAAGAGTATCATGGTCAGTGGCATGATTGCTACCGCCGTTACACTGCGGTGCGTGAGGTGTTTAGATGAATTCTCCTTGCCCCTGAGGGCAACATTTCACTACACCTTGAGTCCCTTGCATAAAAAGGAATTGCTGCCGGAAATGGAAATCAGCAAAGAAGACTTGGATGGTGCCTACTATCAGGGAGATAGCGTTGATATTACACCGCTCATTAGAGAGCAGATACTCTTGAGTATTCCTCTCTACCCTCACTGTCAAGAGTCCTGCAAGGGGATATGTCCTCGATGCGGGGCGAATCTCAATCAGGGTGTATGCCACTGTGATGAAAAAGTGGTCACCACTTCAAAATTTGAAAAACTTAAAAAATTTCCTTTTAAACACTAGCCAGGGATAGGAGAGGTACCAGTATGCCACTGCCACCGAGAAAGTTTTCGAAATCACGGAAGAGAAAACGTCGCACTCACGATAGTTTGACTCCATCAAACCTCACCACCTGCCCACAGTGTGGTGAAGCAAAGTTACCGCACTATGTGTGTCCTCACTGTGGAACGTATAAGGGCAGAGCGGTGATAAAAATTGAAGAAGTGTAACAGTAGTGAGTACACAACCTTTTATGATGTGACGTATGATCAGAACTCGAATTGTTGGTACAGGTTCGTATGTGCCTGAAAAGGTGCTGACCAACCAGGAGTTAGAAAAGATAGTTGATACCAGCGATGAGTGGATTACTACTCGTACCGGAATTAAAGAGAGAAGGATAACCTCAAATGGAGAAACCTCCTCGACTCTTGCTACCAATGCTGCCCAGAGAGCTCTGGACATGGCAGGAATTTCGCCGCAGGAGTTAGACTTAATTGTGGTAGGTACTGTTACCCCCGATATGTTCTTCCCCTCGGTGGGCTGTCTAGTCCAGGATAAACTAGGGGCAAGAAAAGCAGTCGCTTTTGATGTTTCAGCAGGGTGCACAGGCTTTATTTATGCGCTCTCCGTTGTGGACAGTTTAATAAAAGTGGGCAACTACCAGAAGGCACTGGTGATTGGGACTGAAAACCTCTCCAAGATAACTGATTATCAGGATAGAGCAACCTGTGTACTCTTAGGAGATGGTTCAGGTGCGGTGGTGCTGGTGAGGGGGGAGGGTGAGAGGGGGATTATTTCCACTAACCTCTACTCTGACGGAAGCTATGCAAACCTTCTCTATCAGCCGGGGGGTGGAAGTGCTATTCCACCCACTCCCGAGAGTCTCGCGCAACGACTCCACTATCTCAAGATGGATGGTAACCGGCTCTTTAAAATTGCTGTTAAGTCGTTAGGGGATACGGTGATTGAAATCCTTGAGCGCAATAATATCAAGGAAAGTGAGATTGACCTCCTCATCCCCCACCAAGCCAACTTGAGGATCATCCAAGCTATCGCCAAGCGATTAAACCTGCCTGAAGAGAAAGTCTTCATCAACATTCAAAAGTACGGTAACACCTCATCAGCGTCCATCCCCATTGCACTAGATGAGGCACATAGGGAAGGACGGATAAGGGAGGGTAGTCTGGTGCTCTTTAATGCTTTTGGCGCTGGACTTACCTGGGGAGCAGTACTGGTGAGGTGGTAGTAAACATATCTATCTGATACTGTAAATATATTACATTGATCTGTGACAGTAGGGGTGTGGTGAAATGGATTATGGGTTTACAGAAGAGCAAGTAGAAATCATAAAACTCGCTCGAAAAATTGGGAAAGAACGGATCCTTCCCGTGAGAGCCACTCTCGACGAGGGTGAAGAATTCCCTTGGGAAATTATACAGATCCTGGCTGATGCCGGTCTTTTTGGAATCTATGTACCTCAGGAGTATGGCGGATTGGGATTTGGAAACTTTGAAAATTGCCTCGCGGTTGAGGAGTTGAGCAGGTACTGCATAGGGATTTCGGTATCGTTTGCAGCGAGCGGTTTAGGCGCTTATCCCATACTGCTCTATGGAAATGAAGAGCAGAAGAAGAAGTATCTTCCCCTCATTGCTTCGGGGGAAAAGTTAGCGGCGTTTGGCATCACTGAATCCTCTGCGGGTAGTGATGCGGCAGCGATTCGCACTACCGCGGCGAGAGACGGCAATGAGTACGTGATCAATGGTGTCAAGCAGTGGATCACCAATGGGGGGGAGGCTGAGATCTACTCGGTAATCGTGAAGACCGATAAAGCTAAGGGTCCACGAGGGGCCAGTGCCTTTATCGTCGAGAAAGGCACCCCCGGCTTTACCTTTGGTAAAAAGGAAAAAAAGTTAGGTATCAGGGCCTCTGCGACCAGGGAGCTGGTGTTCGAAGACTGTCGTGTTCCCAAGGAGAATCTGATAGGGAGAGAGGGGATGGGATTTATCGTTGCCATGAAGACCTTTGATCAGACCCGCACCGGGATTTCTGCCCAGGGGGTAGGGTTGGCGCAGGGAGCGCTTGATGCTGCTGTTGAGTACGCTCGCGAGAGGGAAACCTTTGGGAAACCGATTATCTCCCACCAAGCCATTCAGCACATGCTTGCTGATATGGCTACCCAGATCGAGGCAGCACGGGCGCTTACCTACCTTGCAGCAAGGTCGGCAGATAACAACTCAAAGAACTTGACCAAGCTTTCATCCATGAGCAAATTGTTTGCTACCGATGTTGCCATGAAGGTAACTACTGACGTGGTTCAGATATTTGGTGGCTACGGCTACATGAGGGATTATCCCGTTGAGAAGATGATGAGAGATGCTAAAATACTTCAAATCTATGAGGGGACCAACCAGATTCAACGCAATGTGATCGGACAGCATCTCATCAAAGAAGGTGCGAGCAAGTGAGAACGCATCGAGTGCAGGTCTCTTTAGTTTCTTACGAGGGGAGCTTAAGGTGTCACAGGTAGCTTTCATTTTTCCAGGACAGGGATCCCAGTATGTGGGAATAGGAAAGGAACTTGCGGATAATTTCCAGGTTGCCCGTGAAACTTTTCAGGAAGCGGATGAGGCGCTGGGGTTTAGTATTTCGCACCTCTGTTTCAATGGGCCTGAGGAAGCGTTAAAATTAACCCACAATACCCAGCCTGCAATCCTCGCGGTGAGTGTGGCCGCCCTGCGGGTGTTGTTAGGAGAAACGGGAATTCACCCGGTGCTGCTGGCAGGACATAGTCTGGGTGAGTATTCCTCTCTCACCGCAGCACACGCCCTCGCGTTTTCCGATGCGGTGCGCACCGTTCGTCTCAGGGGCAAGTTCATGCAAGAGGCAGTCCCTGCGGGAGAGGGTGCGATGGCAGCTATTTTAGGTTTGGAGACACGTGAGGTGGAAGAGGTGTGCCAACGTGCTGCACAGGGGGAGATTGTTGCCCCGGTAAACTTTAACTGTCCCTGGCAGATCGTACTTTCTGGGCACACCAGGGCGGTATCTCGAGCGGTGGAGTACGCACTGGAGCGAGGGGCAAAAAAGGCGGTGATGCTGCAAGTGAGTGCTCCCTTTCACTGCAGCTTAATGAAACCCGCAGCGGAGAGGTTACAAGAAGCCTTGCAAGAATTACCCGTCTATGATATCCACACTCCCTTAATCTCCAATGCGGATGCACAACTCTATCCCTCAAAAGAAAAGATTAAAGATCTTCTGGTAAAACAAGTTGACCACCCGGTGAGGTGGGAGGAGTCTATGAAAGAAATGGTGAGCCAAGGGGTAGAAGCGGTTATCGAGATAGGACCTGGCAAGGTGCTCACCGATCTGATGAGAAGGATTACCAAGGAGGTAAAGACCTTCAACCTCGAAGGCGCTCAGGGTCTTCAAGAACTATCCCTGCTTGGCTGAGGCGGAGGTGGATACTATGGAACTCAAGAATAAGGTTGCGGTGGTGACTGGGGCTGCTCAAGGGATAGGGAGAGAGATTGCCCTGCTTCTGGCACGGAAGGGTGCGGCAGCTGCACTCTGTGACGTCAACCAAGAAGGGGTTGATGAGACTGCGAGACGAATTCAGGAAGAGGGAGGTTCCTGCCGTACTTTTAAGGTTGATGTCTCACACTTTCAGGATGCGGAAACAGTCATAAAAGAAGCGGTTGACCAGTTAGGCTCAGTTGATATTCTGGTTAACAACGCGGGTATTACCAAGGACAATGTCCTCTTAAGAATGAAGGAGGAACAGTGGGATCAGGTGATGGCGGTTAATCTTAAGGGAACATTCAATTTTACCAAGGCTGCCATCAGGGTAATGTTGCGTCAAAAAAGCGGGAAGATCATCAATATTGCCTCTATCACCGGTCTTATGGGGAATGCGGGGCAGGCTAATTACGCAGCCTCCAAGGCAGGGGTGATTGGATTCACTAAGGCGATTGCCAGAGAGTATGCGGATCGAGGTATCACGGTAAATGCGGTTGCCCCGGGATTTATTTCCACCAGCATGACCGATGCCATACCAGAGAGGGATCGGGAGGCGTTAATTGCCCAGATACCCATGAAAAGGCTTGGCACTCCTGAAGATGTGGCCCAGGCAGTCTATTTCCTCGCATCGGAGGGGGCAAACTATATTACAGGCCAGGTACTAGGAATTAATGGTGGCTTATACATGTAAGGGAAGCTAGCAAAGAGGGAGGTGATGTGAGAATGAATATTGAAGAGAAAATCAAGAATATTATAGTTGAGCAGTTGGGAGTGAGTCCTGATGAGGTAGTACCAGAAGCATCCTTCGTGGACGATTTAGGTGCAGATTCCCTAGACTTAGTTGAGCTGGTGATGGTGCTGGAAGAGGAGTTTGGGAAGGAAATCCCCGATGAGGATGCGGAGAAGATTCAAACGGTCAAGGATGCCATAAATTATATTAAAGGCCATATGGCAGAGTAACTGGTTCATTTCAAGACTAATTTTTTTACTCGGGAGGTAAGGAGCTCTTCTTTACACACACGAGGAGGGCACAACAGTGAAAAAGAGAGTTGTCATAACCGGCATGGGTATCGTCAGTCCCCTGGGAATTGGCCTTGAAAAAAACTGGGGGGCTCTCTGTGAGGGGAGATCAGGTGTTGGGCCCATCACCAGGTTTGATACGAGTGAGTATCCCGCGAAGATAGCGGGCGAGGTGAAGGGGTTTAATCCTGAGGATTACGTAGAAGATAAAAAAGAGATTAAGAAGATGGATATGTTCATCCACTACGCCCTTGCCGCAGGTACCATGGCTCTTCAAGATGCTCAATTGATTATTGATGAGAGTAACGCGGATCGGGTTGGTGTGATGGTGGGATCGGGAATGGGCGGACTCTCTTCTATTGAGAAATACCACAAAGTCCTGCTCGCCGAAGGTCCTAAGAAGATTACCCCTTTCTTTATCCCCATGCTCATTGTCAATCTCGCTCCGGGTCAAATCTCCATCTATTTTGGTGCCCGGGGGCCTAACAGCAGCGTGGTAACAGCCTGTGCGACGGGCAACCACTCTATAGGAGAGGCTTTCAAAATCATTCTTCGTGGGGATGCCGATGCCATGATTGCGGGAGGGGCAGAAGCAGTTATTACTCCTCTGGCTATTGCCGGATTCAGTTCCATGAGGGCACTCTCCACTCGAAACAGTGAACCGGAGAGAGCGAGCCGTCCCTTTGAAAAAGACCGGGATGGGTTTGTCATGGCAGAGGGGGCGGGGGTACTCCTTCTCGAAGACTTACAGCATGCGCTCAAACGGGGGGCCAAGATTTATGCAGAGATCATTGGCTACGGGTGCAACGCAGATGCCTACCACATCTCAGCGCCCTCACCTAATGGGATCGGTGCAGCCCGCTGCATGGAAATTGCACTGAGAGATGCGGGCATCAGCTATGATGAGGTGGACTACATCAATGCCCATGGTACCTCCACACCGCTCAATGACCTGTCTGAAACTATGGCTATGAAAACGGTGTTCAAAGATCACGCAAAAAAGGTTGCAGTCAGTTCTACCAAATCGATGACCGGACACTTACTGGGTGCAGCAGGAGGGGTAGAGGCAATCTATAGCATATTGACCATACAGCATGGAGTGATTCCTCCCACCATCAATTATGAGACCCCCGATCCGGATTGCGATCTCGATTACGTACCGAACACGGCAAGGGAGTCCAAGGTAAAGATTGTTATGTCCAACTCTTTTGGATTCGGGGGAACCAATGCCACCCTCATCTTCAAAGAATTTATGGGGCGAGGAGAATAGGATGAGGATTGCTCTTGGCGGTGACCACAGGGGATTTAGTTTAAAAGAGGAGTTAAAAAAATTCTTACGCAGCGAAGGGTATGTTGTTGATGACAAGGGACCTTCAAGTGATGAGTCAGTTGACTATCCGGATTTTGGTGCCCTCGTTGCCCAACAGGTGTCCTCGGGCTTCTGTGATCGTGGCATTCTTATCTGTAGTACCGGTATTGGGATGTCAGTGGTGGCTAATAAGTTTCCCCGGGTGAGGGCAGCCCTCTGCACTGATGTTGAAACGGCACGACAGTGTCGCGAACATATTGATGCCAATGTGCTGGTGTTAGCCGGAAGTCGAACCAGCAGTGAAACTGCCACGATGATTGTTAACGCCTGGCTAGAAACACCCTTTCAGGGAGGAAGGCATCAACGGAGGGTAGAAAAGATTGCGGCACTTGAAACACAACTTTTTAAGCCATGAAACTACTCACCTCTTTTCCTGCATGTTCGGTCTTCCTACCCACCCACGGATCTCTTACTAATCACTCTTCCCTCGTATAGTGCCATGTTACGACCAAGCTGGGAAAGATATTTCATGGATATCACTCACCTGGTAGCGAAACGTTCTACCTGCTTGAGACGACAGGTAGGTGCCCTTATCGTAAAAGACAAGAGGATTTTGGCAACCGGATACAATGGGGCACCCTCCGGCATTGCTCACTGCCAGGATATCGGGTGCCTACGGGAAAAGAATCAAGTTCCCTCCGGTGAACGGCATGAGCTCTGTAGAGGCTCCCATGCGGAACAAAACGCCATTGTTCAGGCAGCTACCTACGGCATTCGCATCAAGGATGCTAGCCTTTTCTGTACCAATCTCCCCTGCAGTATCTGTATCAAAATGATTATCAATGCTGATATCAGAACCATCTTTTATGAAGAGGGATATCCAGATTCCCTATCCGAAGAGCTTATCAAAGAGGCGGGTATTACATTGACAAAGGTGCAAAAACATGTAAAATAATAAGGGTTTTCCGCCCCTGCCCAAAGTAAAAATTCCTTTTATGTTATCATAGTTAGATCTTTTCTCCGAGGAGAAAAGGAGCGAATTAATCGGTGTAATCTAGGTAGAGATCGTGGGTTACGGATGGTGGTAGTGAGTGTAGGAAGAAAAGTGAGTGCGTAACCCCTATCTGTAATTAAGGGTATGCTCTTCTGAGTAAGATACCATTTTTTTATTTTTCTTGGAACGATGAGTGGAGGTTCCCAGGTTGGGTATCAGCTATTTTTTAGGTGTAGTGACTGAGCACTGATAAAGGAGAGACGGAGATGAAATGCCCCTTTTGCAGCAGTTTGGACAATAAAGTTATCGATTCACGATTGAGCAAGGATGGAAATGTGGTGAGACGTCGCAGAGAATGTATCACCTGTCACAGGCGTTTTACCACCCATGAGAGGGTAGAAGAGATGTTGCCCGCGGTGATAAAAAAGGATGGTAGTAGAGAGCCCTTTGACCGCACTAAAATCTTTTCGGGTGTTCAGAAAGCCTGTTCTAATCGTCCCATCAGTATGGATGTGATTGAGGCGCTGGTGGATAAGGTTGAGCGATATTTCCAAGATAAGGGAGACAAAGAGATTCACTGGACTGAAATTGGAGAGGTGGTGATGCGCGAACTTCACCAGGTTGATGAGGTTGCCTATGTGAGGTTTGCCTCGGTGTATCGCCAGTTCAAGGATATTACTGATTTTATGACTGAGGTAAGGGATTTACTGCGCACCAGAGAAGAGGGGATGAAAGGGAAGGGAGTGAAAGGAAAAGGGACAGTGGATGGATGAACACTACATGAGAGTGGCTATTGCCCAGGCCAGGAAAGCACTGGGCAGGGTGAGTCCTAACCCCATGGTAGGTGCGGTGGTGGTGAAAAGGAGGGCGATAGTGGGTATGGGGTATCACCACCAGGCGGGAGGTCCTCATGCTGAAATCAATGCACTTGCAAGGGCGGGAAAAAAGTCACACGGTGCTGATTTATATGTTAACCTGGAACCCTGCGGTCACTATGGAAGGACACCTCCCTGCGTAGACGCGGTGATTAAAAGCGGGGTCACACGGGTGGTTATTGGTATGCTAGATCCTAACCCTCTGGTGTCGGGGAAGGGAATAAAGAAGCTCAAAGAGGCAGGGGTTGCTACCACGGTAGGGATTTTAAAAGAAGAGTGCAGGAAACTTAATGAAGTTTATCTAAAATATATTACTAGGAAAGTCCCCTTTGTGATGCTTAAGGTGGGAGCCAGCCTCGACGGTAAAATTGCAACCAGAAGCGGAGATTCACGGGGTATTACTGGGGAGAAGTCGCTTCGTTTAGTTCACCAGTTGAGGAATCAGGTTGATGCCATCATGGTTGGAATCGGGACGGTGAAAGCTGATGACCCTTTGCTCACTACCCGGTTACCAGGGAAGGCGGGGAGAGACCCCATCAGGGTGATAGTTGACAGCACCTTAAGAATTTCACCTGAGGCGAGGGTGTTTAATCGCCATTCTGAGACTGGTGTTATTATTGCTACCACCAGGAGGGCATCACAAGGGAAAAAGAAACTACTTGAAGAAAAAGGTGCTCGGGTTATCACCGTTGATGCAATTAATGGAAGGGTTAACCTGAAGAAATTGATGCGTGCACTAGGAGAGAGGGAGATTTCAAGTCTCTTAATTGAAGGTGGAACTGAGGTCATCACTTCCGCGTTGCGAGATAATATTGTAGATAAAATATTTTTCCTCTTTGCTCCTAAACTACTGGGGGGTCGCACCGCTTGGGGGATAACCGCTGGCGAAGGAGTTTACTACGTCAGGCATGCTCTTAGAGTTCATGACCTCAAGGTGAAAAGAAGTGGTGAAGATATTCTGGTGGAAGGGTATATAGGGAAAAAATTCCAAGTTCCAAAGAACCAAAAAAGCTAAATGAATAACCTACAAAATGTAAGTCAGGATGATATTCAAATCGTATGTTTTGAACATTTGAAATTTAGATTTGGTGCTTGTTTCGGATTTGGTGCTTGTGATTTCTGATTTCAAAAGATGTGAGTATGATAATGCCACCTTAGAATCGTAGATTAATGTACGAGCACCACCTAAAAATACTATAGAGTTATGTTTACCGGATTAATAGAGGATAGAGGGACTATTGTAGCGCTGCAGAGAAAGGGGGAAGGTGCCCTCATTTCCATCAGCTACTCCCCTCCACTCGATGACCTAAAGCTTGGGGACAGTATCTCGGTCGATGGAGTGTGTCTCACTATTACCCAGCTTAAGAAAGAGAACCTTGATGTCGAGGTGTCTGCAGAAACGTTAAGGAGAACCACTCTGGGGAGTAAAAAGCCACCGCAGAAGGTTAATCTGGAACGGGCACTTAAGCTGAGCGATCGTCTGGGTGGTCATCTTGTCACTGGTCATGTGGATGAGGTGGCAAAGATTGCTGCCATTACCCCTGAAGGCAGCTCACAGAAGATCACCTTTCTCATTTCACGCAAAGGCGCTCGCTATCTAGTTGAAAAAGGTTCTGTAGCAATTGATGGGATAAGCCTTACGGTTAATGAGGTAGAGGGGAATCGTTTTAGTGTCACTACTATCCCCTACACCACTTTGCATACTACCCTTGTATCCAAGAAAGTGGGGGATGAGGTCAACATAGAGTTAGATATTATTGCTAAATACCTTGAAAAGCTTGCGGCCACAGGCCCAGGGCAAAAGGTGGATGCCCAGTTTTTAGCAGAGCATGGATTTTTGGAATAGATATGGTATACTAAAATAAGATAGTACTGGTTGTAGGTTGCTCAGCTGGTATCTGAAGTAGCTTGATGAAGCATAAAAACGAGCGGTACCACCTAGGAACGATAGACTTTTAACTTTGGATCAGGGGGATTCGATGCCGGTAAATAAAATCAGGGAAGCCATAGAGGATATAAGAAATGGTAAAATGGTAATTCTCTGCGATAATGAAGACCGGGAGAATGAAGGCGATTTAACCATGGCGGCTGAAAAGGTGACGTCTGAGGCGATCAACTTCATGGCGAAGCATGGCAGGGGGCTTATCTGTCTTTCTTTAACAGAGGAGCAGATAGAGAAACTCCAGCTTCCCATGATGGTGACAGAAAATACCTCCGCCTTTCAAACCGCCTTTACCGTGTCCATCGATGCGCGGAGCGGGGTTACCACAGGAATTTCTGCAGCTGACAGGGCTACCACCGTTCACACCGCTATTGCTGACGAGGTGAATCCGGATGATTTAGCTCGCCCCGGACACGTTTTCCCTTTGAGGTCTAAAAAAGGGGGGGTATTGTGCAGGACTGGTCAGACCGAGGGTTCGGTGGACTTGGCACGCCTGGCAGGGTTGAAACCTGCGGCAGTGATCTGTGAAATTATGAATGATGACGGGAGCATGGCGCGGATGCCTGATCTCATGATATTTGCAAAAAAACATGACTTGAGAATTGTGACGATTGCTGATCTTGTACAATTCAGACTCCAGTGTGAATCTCTGGTAAGGAGGGTAGTTACTACCGTGATCCCCACCGTTTATGGAGGAGATTTTAAGGCAATTATTTATGAGAGTGAGGTGGACTACAATCAACACGTCGCCTTGGTGAAGGGAGAGTGGGACGAGAATGAGGAGGTGCTGGTGAGGGTTCACTCTGAGTGTCTCACCGGAGATGCCCTGGGTTCAGCGCGCTGTGACTGCGGTGAACAGCTACATGCTGCCATGGAAATGGTGGAGCAGGAAGGACGGGGCGTAATTGTCTATATGCGTCAGGAAGGTAGGGGAATCGGTTTCCTCAATAAAATGAAGGCATATGCACTGCAGGATGAGGGAAAAGATACGGTTGAAGCTAATGAAGCACTCGGTTTTCAACCAGACTTAAGAGACTACGGGGTGGGAGCCCAAATCTTGAGGGATCTGGGAATCCATAAAATGCGGCTGATGACCAACAACCCTAAGAAGATTATAGGTCTTGAAGGGTATGGTTTGGTAGTTGCTGAGAGGGTTTCCATTGAGACTAAACCTACCGCCAAGAATGTGAGGTATTTAAAAACCAAGCAGAAGAAGCTGGGTCACATGTTGAATCTTGATTAAGAGGTGCGTTAACGTTTCGGACTTGATAAGGAGGACGCCATGGCTAAAACGATAGAGGGCAAATTGACTGCCCAGGGAGTGAAATTCGGAGTGGTAGTCTCCCGTTTTAATGATTTCATTAATAAAAAATTGCTGGACGGGGCCTTGGATGCACTCAATCGACACGGGGCGGAAGACAAAAATATCTCCATTGTGAAGGTTCCTGGGTCCTTTGAGATACCCTTGGTGGCAAAGAAGTTGGCTGCTTCAGGTAACTATGATGCGGTCATCTGCTTGGGAGCGGTAATCCGAGGTGCGACCCCCCATTTTGAATACATCAGTGCTGAAGTGACTAAAGGGATTGCCCAGGTGGCGCTAGAGACAGGTGTCCCCATTTCCTATGGAGTACTGACCACCGATAACATTGAACAAGCCATAGAGAGGGCAGGTGCTAAATCGGGCAACAAGGGGTGGGATGCGGCACTGGCGGCGATAGAGATGGTTGATCTTTTAAGATCAATAAAGTAGGGTAACGTTCTTTTATAAAGTTGTTGCTGTGCGTGAGTACACGATGCGCTTTCATCATGGTTCATCAAGAGGAAAAAAGTACATCGTGTATTTTTTTGCCTTGATCTTTGTAAGTGGGGTGGTAGACGAATTTTTCTCGTGGTGAGATTTGGTGAAGGGTGATCCATAGTGGGCAGGAGAAAAAAGTCGAGGGAAATTGCCCTCCAGGTACTCTATCAGATAGATATGAGTAAAAATGAGGTGGAGGAGAGCTTTAATCTGTTCTGGCACAATTTTAGCCCTTCAGATGAACTTAAGGAGTACTCAGAGAAGGTGGTGAAGGGGGTTTCACAGCACCGGGATGAGATTGATACGCTGATTGAGAAACATTCCGAGCACTGGCGCTTAGAGCGAATGACCATAGTAGATAGGAATGTACTGCGGATGGCTATTTTTGAATTAATGCACTGCCCTGATGTTCCCACCAAGGTGATACTCAATGAGGCGGTGGAACTGGGGAAAAAATATGGCTCAGAAAAATCAAGTCCCTTTATCAACGGTATCCTCGACAAGGTATCCCACCAGCTCAACCGCTTACCTTCACCTGATGAGTCATAAGCCTTTTTCTCACATACTCACGCTTGTTATTGAACAATTATTATTACTACACGCCTGTGGTCTCGTATACAAATCCTGTCTCCACCCTATCTCGTGCTCGCGTGGTGATTCACACTTCATCTTCTGGTGAGTACTGGTCGTGGTAGATTGTAACCTGTTTTTTCCCTGTTGCCTTTGCGAGGGAGAGTGCCCTGGTGGCTCTGGCGAGAAGTTCAGATGGCGTGTGGGCTTTTGAGTGGTCGGATGAAGATACCCCGGCACTGATCGTTATCTCAAAGTGGGAGAGGTTATATTCAAACGGGTGCGCTTCAATTGCCTTCCTCAACCTCTCGCACACCTCTAAGGCTTTCTCCACCTGTGTGTGAGAGAGCAGCACCGCAAATTCCTCGCCCCCATAGCGAAAGGCAAAATCATTTTTCCTTATGCATCTTTTAAGCATCTTACCTATTTCGGTGATCACCATATCACCGGCAGGGTGGCCATAGGTGTCAGTGACCCATTTGAAATTATCGATATCCATCATGAAAAGCAGTAAACCGGTTTTATATCTTCTCGCTCTTTCACATTCCCTCTCTAACACTTCCATGAAATATCTGCGGTTGTAGAGACCGGTGGGCTCATCTATGGTTGATAGCTCAACGATTCTCTTCCGGGCATTCTTTATCTCTCTCTTGAGATGGGCTTTTTCCAGGGCGTTGACAATACTTCTGAAAAGAGAGCTCTTACTCACCATATCTTTGGTGAGATAGTCGGAGGCCCCTGCCTTAAGAGATAGCCAGGCAGCCATTTCGTTTTCCTCTTTCGTGATAATCACCACGGGAATATCAAAGCCTTTTCTCTGGAGCGCTGTCAATAGATCAACACCGTTTCCATCAAGAAGCTGGTAATGAGAGAGAATAATATCAAACTTTTCCTGTTCCACCATGCACAGTACGTTCTCGATAGTGTGTGCCCTCGTCAGGGTCACCTGTTCCTGCTCCTCCACGCATGCCTGAATCATCTCAAAATCACTATCCACATCCTCAACGGAAAGTATGAGTATCTTCTGGTCGATATCAATAATAAAGCTGCTGCCATAGTATGGCTTTATATCGTAGTGACGGATATTTCTAATCCTTCTTATAGTTGCGGCTATTCTTTTGCTATCCTTTTCAATAGAGTCAAGGTACATAGCACAGTGTGTGGGTTCTTCTATTTCCTTCTTGAGAAGGTCAATGTTACATAACATGCTGGTAAGTGGCTGGCTCAACTCATGGGCAGTAGCTCCCGCCATCTGAATAAGTACCTTGAGACGTTCCTCCTCAAGGAGTGTATTTTGCTGCTCTAGGATCAAACGTTGGGATTGCTTCAGCTCGTCCATAATTCGCTGGCGCTCTAGCGCATGCCGTATGGAGCGCATCAGCATGCTGCTGTTTATTTGTCCCTTAACTAGGTAATCCTGTGCACCTTCCTGTACTGCCTTAACTGCGAGTTCGTGGTTGTCTACATTGGTCAGTATCACTACCGGTACTTCTGGTACTTCAGTCTTTATACGATTAAAAGAATCAAGTCCTTGGCTGTCTGGAAGCGAGAGATTTAGCAAGATTATATTGAAACGGTTTTCTCCTAGGTGGTGAAGGGCATCGCTCATCCGCACCACCTGGGTTAATTCAAGCTGGATACCACCTGCTTCTGCTAATAATTCTTGGAGCAGGCAGGCGTCTTGAGTTTCATTCTCAATTAATAAGATTTTGATGGGGGTAGTGCTCATTTCACTCACTCTGGTGGTAGTGTAGCAACTGCTACGATCACTATAAAAAATATTTACTATGCGTTGCTGATGGGTTTCTCACCTGGGTTATTAAGTAGGCTGTTTTTCTTAACTATCGGTAGATTATTTTCTATTCTTAAGAGATTCTTTTACGATGCGGTGCTATTCGATCAATAGCCAAAACGGTTTTTCTTTTACAAAGCGAGGTATTATTAAGCGCAAATTTCTCAATGCGTTACTACTAGTACATCGTTTCACTAATTACTTTACAAATTAAATGAGCTATGGTATAGATCCTCTAAAACAATGGAGGATACTATGCCGAGAAAAAGTCAAAGACCAAAACTGATATTCGATGAAACTCAGCGTCAAAAATTACAGAAGATCAACCAGTCTCGTACCACTGCTCTGCGGGAAGTTCAAAGAGCCAGTATCTTGCTAAAATATGCTGATGGTGAAGCGATTTCATCCATCAAAGAACAGCTAAACGTAAGTCGACCAACAATTTATAAGTGCATTGATAAGGCTTTGGCTGCCG
>Ga0315288_10002198_pt1 | contig 25253 bp, 28 predicted proteins | sample YL17G11_20_MG_FD_203454 | JGI IMG/M metagenome (GOLD analysis project Ga0315288, IMG submission 203454) | Sediment microbial communities from Yellowstone Lake, YNP, Wyoming, USA - YL17G11_20 | ecosystem: Environmental > Aquatic > Freshwater > Lake > Sediment | place: USA: Wyoming | collected... | reverse complement strand
TCAACTCCCTTTCTGGTTATGGGTTTATCGGGAAAAATTCTCAACCATAATTTTCCTCCTTTTTTAAAATATCTTATGATGGCGCGCCTTGCGGCCTCTATTTGCCTGGCCGAAATCCAGCGGGTTTCCAGACCAATCAGGGCAAAAGAACCGAAAGCGATCCTGGTTCCCCGAGTCTCTATCCCCCTAGACCTTCCCTTGTGCCACTTTCTGTGTTTCACTTTTCTGGGCATTAAAATAGCCATAAAAGTATACTAATCGAATTTCTCTCCTTTGTAAATCCAGACCTTGATCCCTATTATTCCATAAGTGCAATGGGCCCGTTCTTTGGCATAATCAATATTGGCCCTGATTGTCTGACGGGGAAGATTTCCCTTTTTCAGCCATTCGCGCCTTGCAATTTCCGCGCCGTTTAATCTGCCCGACACCTCCACCCTTGCTCCTTTATTCCCTCTTGCCGCGGTGATTTTTTCCAAGGCCTGTTTTAGAACGCGCCTGTGGGCAACTCTTTTTTCAATTTGTTGGGCTATCCATTGACCGGCCAATACCGCCGACGACCAAGGATCTCTGATTTCCCGGATTTCAATCTTTAATTCTTTTTTGCCCATCGCCTCGCCCGTGGCCGGTCTACGGCCAAGGGCAGCTTTAACGAAAGAGGATTTTTTCTTTGTAAGTACTTTTTCCAATTGTTTCTTCAGTATTTCAATTCCTTCTCCTCCTCTTCCGATGATCAAACCAGGCCTGGCGCTCGAAATAATAATTAAAGTCTTCCCGGGGAATCTTTCAATTTCAATTTTTTCTATCCCAAGTTTCCCTATCTTCTTTTTAAGAAATTCTCTGATTCTCAAATCTTCCTCCAAGTATTGGGGCATTTTCTTTTCATCGAACCAGCGGGAATCCCAATCGCTAAGTTCTTTTATTCTATATGCTTTTGGATGGACTACGTGCGTCATTGACGAATAATAATTAATTATTATGAGTGTTAAAATACTTTGCGTTGAAAGATTTTTCGGAGACCTTTTACGGTTCTGGGTTTTGCCATTTCTTTTTCCGGTCTGGTTTTAATTTTTTCCGGCTTGGATATTTTTTCTTCCGCTTCCGGCTTCAACGCTTCTTTAACTACCGAAGCTTCAGCTGAGGTGGAGAAGAAGGAATCTTCTTCGACGCCTTTGGTTTTCGCCTTGGCGGGCCGGCTGCTTTTCTTTTTCGCTTTCTTCAATATTTCATCCAAAATAATCTCGATGTGGGAAGTTTTTTCCTGAATTTCGTAAGCCTGACCGCGAGCCCGCGGTTCCCATTTTTTATATTTCGGGCCTTCATTAACCGTAATTTTTGATATAAAAAGATTCGAAGGTTCCATTTGAAAGTTATTTTTGGCATCGGCTCCGGCCTGTTTTAACAGCTTTAGCAAAGGATCGCTTGCCCTTTTGATTGTAAAATTCAAAATCGTCTGGGCTTCTTCCAGTTTTTTTCCCCTGATTAAATCGGCGACTAATCTCACCTTTCTGGGAGCTATGCGCAAATATTTTAGCTTTACATTAATTGACATATCACTTTGCCTTTGGTTTTTCGACTGTTTTTGTCTCTTCTATTTTCGCAGTTTCTTTTTCCGATTCTTTCGACTCCAATTCTCTTTGCATCCTTCCTCCATGTCTGGAAAATTTGGTAGTCGGTGAAAATTCACCGAGTTTTTGTCCCACTATGTTTTCCGTCACTTTTACGGCTACAAAATCTTTTCCGTTATGAACTCCAAAAGTAAAACCAATCATTTCTGGAACAATGACGCAATCCCGAGACCAGGTTTTGATCAATTCTTTGCCTCCCGGCTTTAAATCCTTTATTTTTTCCAATAATCTTTGGTCAATAAACGGACCTTTTTTAAGCGATCTTGGCATAAGGTTATTACTTTTCTTTTTCTCCCTTCGTTCCGCTGTGGCGGAACTCGGTGAGAAAAGAGATTTATATCTTTGATCTTCTTTGAATGATTAATTTATCCGTCCATTTCTTCTTTCTTGTTTTTACTCCCCTGGCGGGCTTCCCCCAGGGAGTTTTCGGCCCCGGCATACCAATCGAAGATTTTCCTCCCGAACCTCCCCCGTGAGGATGATCGGGCGGATTCATCGCCGTACCCCGCACTCTCGGCCTTATCCCCCTGTGCCTGGACGCTCCCGCCTTTCCCGCTCTGATAAATTTGTGTTCCGGGAAAGAAACCTGGCCGATGGAAGCGAAACATTCTTCGGGAATCTTTCTGATTTCAGACGAAGGAAAAACCAAATTGGTGTAACCTTTTTCTTGCGCCGCGATTTTGGCCGAACTTCCCGCCGATCTGACTAATTTTCCGCCCCGCAAAGACTCAATCTCAACGTTATAAACCTGAGTCCCCACGGGAATGTTTTTTAATTTCATCCGATTTCCCGTTTTAAGTTCGGCTTTCTCGGCGCAAATTATATTATCTCCGATTTTAATGCCTGCGGGAGCAATCTGATATCTTTTTTCTCCTTTTTCGTATTCTAAAAGACATATGAAAGCGCTTCTGAAAGGATCGTATTCGACGGCTATTATTTTGGCCGGCATATTTATTTTTTCTTCTCCAAAATCAATAATTCTATAGAGTCTTTTTACTCCTCCGCCCTGATGTCTGACGGTAATTCTGCCGCTGTAACCTCTGCCGGCTCTGTTTTTGAAAGAGATGAGCAGTTTCTTTTCCGGATCTTTTTTTGTAAGTAATTTATGCTGTTTCATCGATAATTTATCTCAGCAATACTTCGATTTTCTGTCCTTCTTTTATCTTAATAATCGCTTTTTTATATCCTTCTTTAAATCCTTTTATCTTTCCCAGTCTTCTTTTCTTTTTGGGAATATTTATAACTCTGACTCCCGTAACATCGACTCCAAAAACTTTCTCTATTGCCTTTTTGACGTCTACCTTATTCGCCCTCGGATAAATTCTAAAAACATACTGATTGCTGGCCGTCAAATCCGTCGCTTTTTCCGTAACGTGAGGAGCTTTCAAAACCCTGAAGGCCCCTCCGAATTTAACTTCCTTTTTGATTTTCGGAGTTTTAACCTCCGCGGATTTTTCTTTCGGCGTTTCAATCACCCGAGCCGCAGCGAAGGGTAAAGAAGAGGACTTATCTTCTTCGCCTACTCGAACAGCGGATTTTTTCGGCTTAACTTTCTTTTTTTTATCCTCCGTAGCTTTAGCGAAGGAGGGCTCTATTTTCTTTTTCTTAAAAAAGGGGAATGCCATGTTATTTATCAAGCGTTAGCGCAGATGAAGGGAAGATGAAGTCGCTACTTCATCGCCCCGACCCAAAAATGTATCTTTTATTACTTTTATTGACTCTTTTAACATGACTAAATATTTAAAAGACAACAAATCAAGGGCGTTTAAATTTCTGGCCTCGACAACTTCAACTTTGGGAATGTTCCCGGCTGCTTTGAAGATGTCTTTTCGGAGTTCGGGTAAAATAATCATGGCCGAACCTTTTATCGGCAGCTTCTTTAAGATATCAAACATCAGTTTTGTTTTTGCCCTTTCCAGGCTCAAATTATCCAAAATTAAAATTAAATTTTTTCCCGCCTTGGCGGATAGCGCCATAAAAAGGGCCGATTTTTGCATTTTTTTATTAATTTTTTTCTGAAAAACTCTCTTTTTGGTCGGTCCGAAAGTTATTCCGCCATGACGCCATAAAGGAGAACGAATCGAGGCGTGCCTCGCTCTTCCCGTTCCTTTTTGACGCCAGGGCCTTTTCCCTCCACCCCTTACTTCTCCTCTCGTTTTCGTATGAGCGATCGCATTCCGGCGCGAAGCCGTCTGCGATACCGCCACCTGCCAAAGCAAATCGGAATTTATTTTTACATCAAAAATATCCTTCGGCAATAAGGTTGTCCCTACTTCTTTTCCTTCTTGATTATAAACGGTGACTTTCATATGGCGAGATTTTAATTTATTAAAATCGAAGCTCGAAATGATAATGTAATTATCATTGAGTAATTTAACCCTTAATCTCCAATAGCGTTCCTCTTCTTCCGGGCACCGCACCCTTTAACGCAAGCAAATTGTTTTCTTTGTCAACTTTGACGATTCTCATATTGCTTACGGTAACTCTTTCCGTTCCCATACGCCCCGCCATTTTTTTACCCTTGATCACTCTTTCCGGCATAGATGAACCGGTTGAACCGCCCGTCCTAAGCTCATGTTTCGTACCGTGAGTGGACGACAACCTTCCTTTGAATCCCCATCTCTTTACCACGCCCTGAAAACCCTTTCCCTTTGAAACGCCTGAAACTTTCACTTTATCCCCTTCCTGAAAAACCGAAACGTTAATTTCATCCCCGACCTTCAATCCTCCTTCGCCGTCTTCAAACTCTTTTAAAAATTTGAATTCTTTCCCTTTTTCGGTTTTTTTTATCTTTTTTGTTTTCTTGACAAACCCGATTTGAAGAGCTTTGTATTTATCTTTTTCCTCGCTTTTTGTTTGGGTAATATAACAAGGCCCCGCCTCAACCAGGGTTATGGGAATAACTTTGCCTTTTTCGTCGAAAATCTGGCTCATTCCTATTTTTAATCCCAATATGAATTTCATAAGACACTAATCTATGCCGATTATGGCTGATTTATACTGATAATTTAAAACCGGGCAATAGCCCGGCTTTCATCCACGGCTATCAAAAATATTTTGTTTTTTAAAAATTGAATTTTAACATTTTAATTTTAGAACAAAATTTAAGATAGGTCAAAGAACATTCTGTTCTTTTTCACCCTTCGCTACGCTCGGGTAAGGTAAATAACTTTATCTACCCGAATCGCAATGAAGGGTGGAGAAGAATGAATATTCTTCGAGTACATTAATCAGTTAAATCAGTATTAATCAGCGTCTTACATTTTGATTTCAATATCCACGCCAGCCGGTAAATTCAAATTCATCAGAGCGTCAATTACTTTTTGATTGGGGTTGACGATGTCAATCAGTCTCTTATGAACTCTCATCTCGAATTGCTCCCTCGCGTCCTTGTGAACAAACGTTGACCTGTTCACGGTATATTTATGAGTTTCTGTGGGCAACGGAACCGGCCCCGAAACTTCGACTCCATAACGCAAAACGACGTCGACAATCTGACGGGCGCTGCTATCTATCACTTTGTGGTCGAATGCCCGCAGTTTTATGCGAATCTTCGGTTTTACTTCCGTTTCTTCAACTATTTTTTTTCTAATGGGCATCTTACAAGAACCTGATTTTTCTGTTTTTCCGTTATTTTATAATCCTTATCACCACTCCGGCTCCAACCGTTTTGCCTCCTTCTCTGATTGAAAATCTTTGCTTTTCTTCCATGGCAATGGGAGCCAATAATTTTATCGTCAAATTTATCGTGTCTCCCGGCATTACCATTTCCGTTCCTTCGGGCAGAATAACATCACCCGTTACATCCGTAGTTCTAAAATAAAATTGAGGCTTGTAACCCTTAAAAAAGGGTGTATGGCGGCCGCCTTCCTCCTTGGTTAAAATGTAGGTTTCGGCTTCGAATTCGGTATGAGGAGTGACGCTTCCGGGTTTAGCTAAAATCTGCCCCCTTTCCACCTGTTCTTTTTCCAAACCTCTCAGTAAAATTCCGACGTTATCTCCCGCTCTTCCTTCGTCCAGCATTTTGTTGAACATTTCAATACTGACGGCCGTTGTTTTTGACGTGGATTTAATGCCAACCAATTCCACTTCATCGTTGGGATGGACGACTCCTCTTTCGATTCTTCCCGTGGCTACCGTACCTCTTCCCGCAATAGAGAAAACGTCTTCTATCGCCATTAAGAAAGGTTTGTCTATCTCTCTGACGGGTTCGGGAATATAGGAATCAACGGCATCGAGTAATTCCAAAATCGGCTTTACGGCCGGATCATCGATTGATTTCGCCTCTATGGCTTTTAAAGCCGAACCCTTGATAATCGGAGTAGTGTCTCCCGGAAATTCATATTTCTTTAACAATTCTCTCACCTCCGATTCCACCAAATTAATAATTTCCGGGTCGTCAACGGCATCAACTTTGTTCAAAAAAACAACCAAAGCCGGCAGACCAACCTGCCTTGCCAATAAAATGTGTTCTCTGGTTTGGGGCATGGGGCCATCTGGAGCGGATACGACCAAAATGCCGCCGTCCATCTGAGCGGCTCCGGTAATCATATTTTTGACATAGTCGGCGTGGCCCGGACAATCTATGTGGGCATAGTGGCGCTTATCCGTTTCGTACTCAACATGAGAAACGGTAATTGTCAGCCCTCTTGCTTTCTCTTCCGGAGACGCGTTAATGTCGTCGATCGTCCACTCTTTGGCCGCCAAACCCTTTAAGCGTAAAACGTGGGTAATTGCGGCGGTCAAAGTGCTTTTACCATGGGCAACGTGGCCGATGGTACCGATGTTTACGTGAGGTTTTCCTCTAACGAATTTTTCTTTTTCTGCCATATTTTTATTTGGGCGATGAAAATGAAGTTTTCATCTTTACCTTCGCTTCCCAAAGGAAGCTCGGTTATTAATTACTTTTTATACACCCTTCGCTTCGACTCGGGTGCCCGATATATTATATAATATTTATTTATTTAAAATTGTCAACTGTGGATTACCTTCTTTTGCCATCGATAATCTCTTGGGCGATATTCTGCGGCACTTCTTCGTAATGATTAAATTCCATTGTAAATGTTCCCCTGCCTTCGGTCAAGCTGCGCAAGGAGGTTGCATAACCGAACATTTCAGCTAATGATACTTTAGCATCAATTACTTTCGTTTGCAATCTGTCTTTGGCTTCTTCGATTTTTCCTCTTCTTGACGAAAGGTCTCCGATGACGTCGCCGAAAAATTCTTCGGGAGTAATCACTTCCAATTTCATAATCGGCTCCAATATTATGGGTTTTGCTTTCTTGCAGGCTGATTGAAAAGCCATTGAACCCGCAATCTTAAAGGCATTTTCCGAAGAGTCAACTTCATGGAAAGAACCGTCGTAAAGAGTTGCCAAAATATCAACCAGGGGGTAACCTGCCACCACTCCCTTATCCATCGCTTCTTTAACTCCTTTTCCGACCGCCGGAATGAATTCATGGGGGATAGTGCCTCCTTTAATTTCATTGACAAATTCAAATCCTTTTCCCCGCTCTTGAGGTTCAACTTTTAACCAAACGTGACCGTATTGACCGCGGCCGCCGGATTGATGAATATATTTTCCTTCGGCTTCGGCCATCTCTTTGATGGTTTCTTTATAAGCGACCTGGGGCCTGCCGACGTTGACGCCCACATTAAATTCTCTTTTCATTCTGTCTACAATAATTTCCAAATGCAATTCTCCCATGCCCGAAATTATAGTCTCCCCGGTTTCTAAATCGCTTTTCGTTTTAAAGGTAGGGTCTTCTTCGGCTAATTTTTTCAAAGCTATGCCCATTTTTTCCTGGTCGGCTTTTGTTTTCGGTTCAACTTTAATTCCGATTACCGGTTCCGGAAATATTATTTTCTCTAAAACTATGGGAGAATTTTCGTCGCATAAAGTATTGCCGGTAGATGTGTCTTTAAGGCCTACCGTGGACAAAATGTCGCCGGCAAATCCTTCTTCCAAGTCTTGTCTTTCGTCGGCATGCATTCTTAATATTCTGCCGATTCTTTCTTTTTCTCCGGTAACCGAATTCAAAACATAAGAACCCCTGGTCAAATGACCCGAATAAATTCGAAAGAAAGTCAGAGTGCCCACGAAGGGATCTGTCATAATCTTGAAAGCCAGAGCCGAAAGAGGCTCTTCATCCAAGGGCTTTCTTTCAATTTCTGTTCCGGTTTTGGGATCCGTGCCTTTTACCGGAAGCAAATCGGCGGGACTCGGCAAATAATAAACTATTGCATCGATGAGCGGCTGAACGCCTATTCTTTTAAAAAGAGAACCGAAAAAAACAGGGAATAATTTATTGGAAATCGTCGCCCTTCTTAATCCTTTTCTCAATTCTTCCAGAGATAATTCTTCTCCTCCAAGATATTTTTCCAGAAGATCATGATCTTCGGCGGCAATTTTCTCCACCAGTCTTTTCCTCCATTTTTGCGCCTTTTCTTTCAACTCATCCGGAATATCTTCTTCTTTCATAATTTCTCCTTCCGTTCCTTCAAATCTTATTGTTTTCATTTTTAACAGATCAACTACGCCGGAAAATTTTTCTTCTTCTCCTATCGGCAACTGAACAGGAATGGCATCTGGCGTTAATCTTTTTGTGATGGAATCCAAGTTCACCTCAAGACTTGCGCCCATCTTGTCCATTTTATTGACAAAACAAATTCTCGGTACTTTAAACTGATCCGCCTGGCGCCAAACGGTTTCCGATTGAGACTGAACGCCCGCTCCTCCGTCGAACACGACGATTGCGCCGTCAAGAACTCTGAGCGATCTTTGAACTTCGGCGGTAAAATCAATATGACCGGGAGTATCAATAAGGTTTATCTGAAAATCTTCTCCATTAGCTTTCCAATAAGTGGTAGTGGCGGCAGCCATGATGGTCATTGCCCTTTCTTGCGACTGAACCATCCAATCCAAAGGAGTGGTCCCTTTTTCCAAGGTTCCGATTTTATGGACTTTTCCCGTATGATACAAAATGCAGGTACTCGTTGTCGTTTTACCTGCTGAAATATGAGCGATAATTCCTATGTCTCTGACTTTTTCAATGGGATAAGGTCTGGGCATATCGAGATTACCAGGAAAAATGCGCGAAAGCCCTGTTGGCTTCCGCCATTCGATGAGTATCTTCTTTCTTTTTCACCGCCGTTCCCGCATTTTCCGAAGCCAAAATCAACTCCTCGGCCAGTTTCTCTCTCATCGGTTTTCCTTTTTTGGATTTAGCGGCCTTAATTATCCATCTTGTGGCCAAAGTTATCCCTCTCTCCCCCCTCACCTCTCTCGGCACCTGATAGGTTGCCCCTCCGACTCTTTTCGGTTTTACTTCCAGCATGGGAGCGGCATTGGTCAGAGCTTTTTTAAAAACCTCCAGGGGATCTTTTTTTGTTTTTTCTTTTATAATTTTAAAAGCTCCGTAAACGATTTTTCTGGCAATGGTTTTTTTCCCTTCTCTCATTATCTGGTTGACAAATTTGGCAACGTCAACGTTGTCGTAAACGAAATCCGGTTGAATTATTCTTTTTTCTTGTTTCTTTCTCGCCATATATCGAGTCCCGCTTTGCGGGACGAAGATGAAGAAGAGGATGAAGTCCTCTTCGCCTATTATTTTTTCTCTTTTTTAACTCCGTAGGCGCTTCTTTGCTTTTTTCTCCCCTCCACGCCTCCGGTATCCAATATTCCTCTTACTATGTGATATCTTACTCCCGGCAAATCTTTTACCCTTCCTCCCCTGATCAAAACTATCGAGTGTTCCTGCAGATTGTGGCCCTCTCCGGGAATGTAAGCCGTAACTTCCATGCCGTTGGTCAAACGGATCCTGGCGACTTTTCTCAGGGCCGAGTTCGGTTTTTTGGGAGTTACGGTAAAAACTTTCAAACAAACTCCTCTTTTGAACGGAGAAGAATATTTTTGGGGCCTGTTTTTTAAAACGTTAAAACCAAAAGTCAGGGCCGGCGTTTTGTGGGCTTTTTTTGTTTTTTTTCTTCCTTTTTTGATTAGTTGATGAATAGTTGGACACATAAATTAAAATATATCAGATGAACTTACAAAAGTCAACCATGTTAGAATTATGCGGCACCGATAATAAGATTAAAAATTATATTAACGATAGAAGTTAAAATATTAAAAAACGGCGGGAAGAAGAAAATAAGAAATATCAAAATAATAAATCCGAACTGTCCTAAAAATATTTTTGTCCTTTGCATTGAATCTGGTAAAAAAGTAAAAAGGACATGCGAACCGTCCAAGGGAGGAATGGGCACTAAATTAAATACGGCTAAAAGTATATTTATCGAAATAATAAAAGAGAAAACTGAATAGAGGGCTTCGGGAAAAAAGGGTAAAAAAGAAGAAAAGCGAAGAATCAGACCAAAAATTAAGGCAATAATTAAATTTGATCCTGGTCCGGCTATTGCTACTTTAAGAGAACCGTATTTTTGATCCCGAAAATTAAGCGGATTTACTGGTACGGGTTTTGCCCAACCAATTCCTCTGCCAGTTGTCAGAATCAACAAAATCGGCAGAAAAACTGAGCCTACGGGATCTAAATGTTTCAATGGGTTCAGGGTAAGCCGGCCCGCATATTTCGCCGTTGAGTCGCCCAAATAATTAGCTACCGTTCCATGAGACACTTCATGAATTATGATAGAAAAAATTAAAATTAAAATAAAAAATAATATTTCCATATTTCCATTATATTGTTAATCTTAGCAGATATTTTACAAAATTAAAATTTCTGATAAGATAGTCATATATGGCAAAACAATGCGCCCTTTGCGGCAAATCATCTCAAATGGTCTGGAAGTTGAAAAAACTTCGCGGAAAATACAATCCTACAAAAAAATCGAGAAAATATCCCAATCTGCAATGGGTCCGCTTGCCTTCCGGCAGTCAAAGAGATAAATCTCTTCTTCTTCCTTCGCTACGCTCGGGCGAAAGAGTTAAGGCCTGCACTAAGTGCATCAAGGCAATGGCAAAGAGGGGGCGATAAGAATAAGTTCTCATCTTCCCCTTCGCCAAGCACATAAATCGTTATGTGCTCGGCTCAGTAAATAATTAACGGGGTGTAGTATAACGGCAGTACGCTACCTTGGGGTGGTAGTGGCCCGGGTTCAATTCCCGGCATCCCGACTCTTTTGACAATAACGCCATCAAAAAAACTCACGATCGTGAGTTTTTTTGATGGCCCTGTTTTTTTCTAGAAAATTTATCGGAAAAAATTCCAGGTGGAAATCCAAGCCCGCTTCCAAGGAAGCGGAGCATATCCGATTCCCGAAAAGAACTTTTGTACCAGAATTAACTAGAAAGAACAGAGCCAATTCTATTGTAGCTCTCAAGGGAAAACCCTGTCAACCAACAATAAACAAAGCCCGAGGTTGTTTATTATTACAAATTTAAAGTATCGGTGATTTGCCTGATCAGGGAAACAACCACCGGAGGCGGAAGCAAGCTGTAAGAAGGCGCGCCCTTGTCGTCCGAAACTATCCAGGGTTTCTCTTGAACCCGCACTTTTTTATTCTTGGCGTCCCATTGGTAATAATATTCCGGCGTAATTTCATAATCATCAAGGTATTCCTTGGCTTTGTTTTGAGGCACAGAATTTCTTAAAAAAACCTTGGGAATCCCGTAAAGAGAAAAGGCCTGCTCCAATAATTTTCCGTCTTTTTTCAGTCTTTCTTTTAAGGGCTTGATCCCGGCATCGTCTCCTTCTTTTCTGATCATTCTGACTTCCCTGCAACGGGGATTATCGCAGAGCAAATAAAATTCTTTTTTCTTGTCTTCATAGCCAACCTTTGAAGTCGGCAATAATTTAAAATTTCTTGAAGTTTGGCAAGCCGGACAAATCAGCCTTGATTTTATCCTTTCGTCAATCACTTTTTCCGGAACGTTAATCAGAACAAAAAGATCTTTGTCGTCCCGGTAGCCGATCAGATCTCTGAAAAAGAGAGTAAAATTTATCTGGTCCAAATCTCTCGGGAAGCCGTCGATAAAAAGAGTTTTCTTTTTTCTCTCGCTGATTTCTTTTTTAATCAGAGCTAAAATTAATTCCGTCGGCAGCAATGTTTTCGTGCTTCTCTTTTCCAGGACCTGAATCAATTGTTTGACGGACAGCCATCCCCGGTAATTATTTTCCAAGAATTTGACGAGCTCTTTTCTTTTATTCCCGTCCTTCAATTCTTTATCAACCTCTCTGATCATGTCTCCGATTGAAAAATGGTCTATCCTTTCCGGGTCAACGATTTCGGAAAACATTTTGGAATAAGTTCCTTTCCCGGAATTTTTCTTTCCTAATAAATAAGCGATGAAGGTATTTCCTTCTTTCAGATATTTTCTCAGTTTCTTGATCTCTCCGCCCGCTTTCAGCTGAAAATATTTTTCCCGTTCTTTTGGATTATTTAAATCGAACCTTGGAGGCAAAGAGGAAGAAGTCCTCTTCTTCACCTTCGTCCCGCCGTTGCGGGACTCGGTATTAGAAGATGTTTTAGTTTTGCATAAAGGAAATTCCATAAGTTTTGTTATTAGAAATTATTTACCGAGCTTCGCGAAACGAAGGTGAAGATAAGGGTAAACCCGAGAGGTAAGCTTCATCGATTATCAATTTTAAATTTTTTCCCGTCGGAGAAAATTTTAACATCGCCTTGAATATCCGTTCTTAGAACAGTTATACCATATTTTTCCAGCGCTTCCAAGGTTTCCGGACTCGGGTGGCCGTATTTATTATCTTTGCCCGCGGAAATTACGGCGACTTCCGGCGAAACCTTTGCGATAAATTCTTCGGCCGACGACGTTTTGCTCCCATGGTGGCTTATTTTTAAAATGTCTGAATCGACATCAATTCCTTCTCCTTTTTCTAAAATTTCTTTTTCCGCTGATTTATAGATATCGCCCGGAAACAAAAAAGAGTTTTCCCCGAAAATCAGTTTATTGACGATGGAAGTGTCGTTGCTGTCTTCAAAAATTTTTCCCTCCAAGCTCTCAAAAGGATATAAAATCTCAATATATTGATTAATATTCTTTCCCGACAAATATATTTTTTGACCGGCCCTAGCAATAAATATGTTGGCTTTTTCTTCTTTCCCTTGTTCTTTTGCGATCAGCCTCTCCCATTCTTTGTAAGTTTCGGTGTCTCTGATTATTCCCGTCCACAAAATATTCTCAACTTCATAATTTTTTAAAACCTCGATGAGCCCCGTCAGATGATCGTTTTCCGGATGAGTAAGAATAATCAGATCAATCGTTCTGTCCCAAAAAGGCAAACTGCCGCCTAATTTTTCCAAAATGGCGGAATTCGATCCCCCGTCAATCAGGATTTGGCGCCCTTCCGGAGTCAGGATAAGAATCGAATCGCCTTGTCCGACGTCAAAAAAAATAACTTCAAGAAAATTCTGTCGGGAAAAAGAATAAACCGCCAAATAAACCAAAATATCGGCGATAAACAGAACCGACAGAATTCCGAAAACTAATTTTTTATTTTGAATCTGCATTTATTTACTATATCAAAAACAAACCCCCCACCACAATTATTGGTGAGGGGTGAAAGACTTCCGGAAATCCTAAATTACTGGGCTTTTCCCAAAATTCTGAACATTTTAGTTCCGCACTTAGGACAAGTCCCGGTCATCGCCCTTCTCTTTACTCCGCCCTTTCCTTTCATGGCAACCTCTTTTCCGCCAGAAATTTCCTGTTTCTTTTTGCATTTTACACAATATCCTTCCATAGTATTTTGATTTGATAAAGTTAAATTTTTCTAAAACCGAGTCCCGCAACGGCGGGACGAAGGTGAAGAAGAGGACTTCCTCCTCTTCGCCCATACCGACCTTTTCCACTCCGTTTAGATATTTCTATATCTAACTGAGTATAGCTTAATTCAGCTTAATTTAAGCGTAAATTTAAGTCAAGGGGCAAGCTTCCATTCATAATATATCTATAGATATGGAAGCGAAGCTGGAAAAGAGTGCGAAGCACTCTTTGACCCTTTAAAATCAATCTCTTACCTCACAAATATCGAAATATCCTGCAATCTCTTCCTTAATTTCCAAAAGAAAATCTTTAGAATAAGGTTTTATCTTCTCGAATTTGGGATTAATCGTTTTTTCTGCCCGAAAATTCTGCAGAAAATATTTTTTTGCGGGTGCAATCGCTTTTGCAATCTTAATTATGTCTTCTTTCGTATGAATTGTCGGCACCACCGTCGTCCTGAACTCATAATCAATTCCGGAATTTTTAATTATTCCGATGCTTTTTTTTATTTTCTCCAAATCTGTCTTTACGCCGACTACCCTTTCATACTCTTGGCTTCTTAAAGACGCCTTGATGTCCATAGCCACGTAATCTATCAACGAGCTTCCGCAAAGCGGAAGCGAAGTTAAAGAAGAGAGTGAACCTCTCTTCGCTACGCTCTTCTTACTTCCTCCTCTTATTAACTCTTTCAACATTTCGGAGTTGGAACCGTTGGTATCGAGTTTAACCCCGTACCCCAATTTTTTAATTTTTTTGACAAAATCGGGCAAATCTTTATTAAGCGTCGGCTCTCCGCCGCAAATGACCACCCCCTCGAGCAGCCCTTTTCTCTTTTTTAAAAAATCAAAAAAATATTTTTCCGAAATTCTGGGCTGCGATTTGATTTTCTCGGGTAAAACCAGCTCCGAAGAATAGCAAAAAGGACAACGGAAATTGCATCCGATAAGAAAAACTGTGCAAGCGACCCTTGCAGGATAATCGATAAGAGTGGATTTTTCTAAACCTCCGATTTCAATCATTTTACGGTTGCCGGCATTTTGAATTCTTTTCTTTCTTTGAATTCCTCCTGTTTGCCTTCGTTCCATTGCTGGACGGGTCTTAAATACCCCACGATTCTGGAATAAACTTCGCAGGGCTGTTTTATCGTGCATTGAGGGCAATAGAAATGTTCGCCGGCTATATAACCGTGATTCGGACAGATTGAAAAAGTGGGGGTGAAAGTGATATAAGGAAGTTTGAAATTTTCAAAAATTCTTTTGATTGCGCTTTTTATCGTTTGGATGTCGGAAATCTTTTCTCCCAGAAATAAGTGCAAAACCGTTCCCCCGTTATATTGGCACTGAATTTCATCTTGAAGTTTCAGCGCTTCAAAAATATCGCTGGTGAAATTTACCGGCAATTGGGTGGAATTAGTGTAATAGGGTGTTTTTTTGGTGCCCGCGGTAACGATTTCCGGATATTGCTCTCTGTCTTTAAGAGCCAATCTGTAAGCCGTCGATTCGGCGGGCGTAGCTTCCAGATTATAGATATTATTGGTGTCTTTCTGATATTGAACCAATTTCTTTCTCATAAATTCCATTATTTCCAAAGCGAAACTTCGGCCACGTCTCGAAGCTATGTTCTCGCCGATGAAATTCAGAAGGGCTTCGTTCATCCCGACCAGGCCTATTGTCGCGAAATGATTGGCATAATATCCGTCTCTGGCTTTTTTAATGTCTGCCAAATAAAATTTCGAATAAGGATACAGGCCTTTCGAAATGAAATTTTCAATGGTTTTTCTTTTGATTTCCAGGCTTTCTTTCGCCAGATCCATCATCTTTCCCAATCGGTCAAAAAAATCCTTTTTAGTTTTGGAGAGATAACCGATTCGCGGCATGTTTATCGTTACGACGCCGATGCTTCCCGTCTTGCTCCCCGAACCGAACAATCCCCCTCCTCCCCTGTTATAAAGTTCTTTCAGGTCTAATCTCAAACGACAGCACATGCTTTTCACGTCTTCCGGACTCATGTCCGAATTGATGTAATTGGCAAAATAATTCGTTCCGTATTTTGCCGAGGCCTCGAAAATTCCATCAAAAGCGGGCTCTGACCAGGGAAAATCCTTGGTAATATTGATGGTTGGTATGGGAAAATGAAAAGGTCTGCCGAACCTGTCGCCTTCAAGCATTGTTTCATAAAAAGCCTTGTCTAAAATTTTCATTTCTTCCGCAAACTCCCCGTAGGTTTCCTTCTGGGGTTTTCCTCCGATAATGACCGGCTGTTTGGCAAACACTTCGGATGGTTTAAGATCCAAAGTGATATTTGAAAAAGGACACTGAAATCCCACCCGGGTGGGCACCGCCATATTAAACAAAAATTCCTGCAAGGACTGTTTCACTTGCTGATAATTCAAATTATCGTAGCGAATGAAAGGAGCCAATAACGTATCAAAATTTGAAACGGCAACCGCTCCCGCAATTTCCCCCTGCAGAGTGTAAAGAAAGTTTACCAGCTGCCCCAAAATCGCTCTGAAGTGTTTTGCCGGTTTTGTTTCAATTTTTCCGGGAACTCCGCGGAAACCTTTTAATAATAAATCGTAAAGATCCCAGCCTGCGCAATAGGGGCCCAAAGTATCAAGGTTGTGCAAATGTAAATCTCCGGATTCGTTCGCTTCTCTGATTTCTTTCGGATAGATTTTACTTAACCAATATTTTTTAGTGATGTAAGAAACTGCGTAATGATTTAATCCCTGCAAGGAAAATGCCATGTTCGCGTTTTCCTGAACCTCCCAATCGAGTTTCTCCAAATATTGATCCATCCTGTCAACCGATTCTTCGGAAACCGTTTCCGCTTCCCTGATTCTTCTTCTCTGCTCCCGGTAAAGAATGTAAGCCTTGGCGGTTTCCACCAGGCCCTCCAGAACCAAAACCTCTTCCACGATGTCTTGGATTTGTTCAACGTTGGGAATTTCGTCTTTTTTGAATCTTCGGTTTAAAATTTGGACAGCTCTGGCGGAAATTTTTTTTGAACGGATGCCGTCGCCCTGACCCGAAGCGGTTATCGCTTTAAAAATAGCATTGGTAATTTTTATCTGGTCAAAATCAACAATCGTTCCGTCTCTTTTTTGAATTTTTGTTATTTTATTTGCCACCATACAGAAAAAAACTTAAGGTTAGTACATTTTATCTTGAAATAAAAACGGGGTCAAACTCAGTCAACCCCGATTATAATTTCGGTTTATCCACAGGGTAGTAGAACCCGCTGGTTCACTACCCTGTATCCCCGTACCGTGCTTTGCTCTGGTACGGGACACACCCTTTATTTTATAAACAATCCGCAAAGACAGTGTCCGTTTTTTTTAATTTCTTCGAGATGATAAGCACAAGGACAAACGTTTTTTAAATCCTCTTCCTCGTTTTCCGTGACTCTTCTGCAGGGACAATATCTTTTTCCGTGTTTTTTTTCATTTTCCAGCAAACCCTTGATTATTCTTGCCGCGATTTCTTTATCGGGGTTTAATTTAAACCCGCGGCTCTTCGCGTACTCCGCATACTCCTTTATTAATTTCTCGGAATCTTCTGCCAATATGTTTTCCAGCCATTCTTTGATAATTCCTTCCGGCCTCAGTCCGCTGAAACCCGAAACATTTTTTCCATTTTTGAAAAGAATGATTGTGGGGATTACATTGATTCCGAATTTTTTGGCGATTACCGGAACCTCGTCGATATTCACTTTCGCCAAAATAAATTTCCCTTCCAAGTCCTCGGATATCTTTTCCAAAATCGGCCGGAGAACCGAACAGGGAGCGCACCAAACGGCAAAAAAATCAACCAGAACCGGCATTGAAGAATTTAAAATTTCTTTTTCAAAATTTTCATCGGTCAGGTTCATAATTATTTTTTTATTTTATTATTTTCTTTCACTTCTTCGATTACCGAGTCCCGCCACAGCGGGACGAAGGTAGAGAAGAAACAAAATTCTATTTTGTTTCTTCGATCGCTCCGTAGGGGCAAACTTTTTCTCCCCCGCATTTTTCAAGCTGAGCATCATCGATAACTTTTGCTTTTCCGTCTTCCGTCAACTCCGTTCCGCCGGGACATTCTGTCACGCAGAGACCGCAGCCGATGCATTTTTCTTTATTGATTTTATAAGACATATTCTTAATAATAATTTATTTGTTTTTTTTAAGACCTTTTTATTTTATTTAACCGAACCCGGTAGTAGAAATTTGACAAAATTTTTCGGAGAAAAATTTAAATTCGCGAAGCGAGTCGAATTTTCACTACTGGGCGAACATTAAAAGCTGGGGCTTGAAAATCATCAATATTCCAAGAATGAAAATCAGGATTCCCGCCACCAAAGTCGAATACCTGTTATATTTATCGGAAAAATTGAAACGATTGAAGGTAAAAAAGGCAACGCCGAAAACTATAAAGTCATCGAGCATGTATAAAATATTATAACCGAGCAGATAAAGATAATATTGGATTCCGGTGATGTTTTGGAGAGCCAGAATCCGGGTATAAATTACGGGGAAACCGGCGGAACAGACAAACTCTATAAGATTTACTCCGAAAGCCAGAGCTATCACGCCCAAAACCATCGCGGGGACGGTTGTCGATTCCAATACCTTTTTCATTTTATCGACAAGTTTTATTTGAGATTTCGAATGTTCAATAACCTTGCAAACCCCGGGTTTCCAGGTGAAAAAGTCCTTGAACCGCAAAATCCCGAAAACAATCCCGAAAACTCCGATTATAATCCTGGTTAAAAGGCCGTATTCCACCGCCAAAAATACGTTTAACCAAGCGGTCATAAAAAGAAAATACAAAAGCCCTTCGGCGAAAATAAACGTTCCTCCGACCAGAGCTATTTTCTTTCTGGATTTGAGGGATATCAAAAGAGAAATCAAAATAACAAGAATCCACATTGCGCAGGGATTAAAGCCGTCCAAAATTCCTATAACCAGCGTCAGCACCGGCAAAGACATTCTTGAAATGTCAACGCTGCCTATAAGCGGGATTTTGATTTTTTGGGGAACCACCGTTTTTTCTCCGGTCAAACACTGCTTCAGGCAGCTTTCAATCTCTGCGCCGATTTGCTGGTTAAAGCCGACGAAATATTTGGTGGGGGTAAAGGTGACCGGCACCCATCCCTGTTCCGTTTCCGGCACTTTGTATTTTTCGAAAAAGTCTCTTAAAATTTTTTGATTTTCCGTGTTATAAATCACTTCGTACTCTTTTATCTCGATTTCGGGATATTGTTCTTTTAAATTCTTTAAAAATTCTTTTTCTTCCTTGCAGTGAGGACAAATCTGGCTGTAAAAAAAATCAATCTCCGTTTTTTCCTGGGCGAAAACGGACGAAATGAAAACCGGAAAAAGATTGAAAAGGAAAATCAGAAAAATCTCTGCCAAAATTATTTTTTTTATGTTAAACATTGAGGTAAATTTTTAATTTATTAAACATCGAATTAAATCTTTAAATTTACGAGAGGCGAGACGAATCGAAGATTCGGCGAACATATCCTTTATTTTACTACTAATTCGATTTTCAAGTAAAGTGCGCCTTACGGATAAAAAAAGGCGGTCGCAAACCATGGGACCGCCCCGAATGAAAGAGAATCAAAGATTGATATTTAAAATTTCTTCGTAGTGCTTTCCTATTGAACCATTCAATTTTTCTTCGATCAAATCGATTTCCCTTCCTCCGTTAATGTTCAGCGCCTTTATAACGGCCTGGCTTCTGTTTTTGAAATAGAGGACAAGCTTATCGTCCGTCCTCTCAAAACTCGCGAGAAAGCATTCGTTCGGCTCAATTTTCTCATATTCCTCGCTGGGGCCTATCCGGGGAAGATGCTCATATTTTATGTTTTTGCTTTCTTTGATTTTCATCCTACCGAGTCCCATAACGACGGGACGAAGTCGAAGAAGATTCCTTCTTCTCCACCTCAGCTGAAACTTCAGTAGATGAAGAAGAGAACGAAGAAAAATGTTTCTTCTTTCGTCTCGCATTAACTCGACGGACGAAGTCCTCTTCGCCTACCTTAATAATACCGCAACCGCTTGACATCTCAAGGGGCGTTAAATATAATAATATTGACGAACAAGTCGAAACGTCTTAATTTAAATTTAATCTATTCGCATATGGCCTTCAAAAAATTTGATGACAGCCCGAAAAGAGATTTCCCTCCCAGAGAAATGATCAAAGGAGACTGGAAATGCGCCGATTGCGGAACGCCGATAACCGAACTCCCGTTTACTCCGGCGCCAGACAGACCAATCTATTGCAAAGAATGTTGGTCAAAAAGAAGAACTCAAAAATTCGGAACATAAATCAGAAACCAAGCCCCGCCTTCAGCGGGGCGAAGGTAAAAAAGAGGATAAAACCCTCTTTGACTCGAAAAACCCCCGTTAACGGGGGTTTTTCTTTGGAGTTATAACCAGCATCAGCCTTAAAGCCAAATCTTTCGGGCTCTTGATGTAATCTCCCGGGAAATCAAACCAAACCCTGAAAAAATCCTTAAGAAAGAATCTCCTTCTCCTTACATATATCAAAATCTTCCTCAAAACGGGGTCCATAAGCGTTATCTCTTTTTTATCCATATCCACCACGACCGAATAATGTCCGTCGTCTTCAAAAAACCAGTCGACAATTACGGGAATTTTTTTCTCCACAAAATATCTCAAATCGTCCAGGGAACTGTTTGTTTTCATGAAAACATCAAACCCGAAATGTTTCGCCGCTTTAATCAGTCCCGAAACGGAAGTCCCTTTTTCTCCGGAAGAGCCCGATAATCTAGTAAGTTCCTGCTCTGAAACCGAAACCCCGTAGTAATCCAATACCATTTTCAGCGAAGCCGGACCGCAAAGGCCCGGAGTTTGGCGGAAAGGTTTTAGTTTAATCATACTTATTTTATAATAGTAAGAATCTGAAAGAAAAGAAAGGCGCCCGATCGGGCGCCTTTCTCACCTTTTAAACTAAGGTTTTGGCTCTTCAGCTATGCGGAGTGAGCCGAAAGATGAGAGCCGTTGCTCTCATCGCACGCACCAGGAAAGAGTTATGGCGTTAGGACCGACCAAGGAGCCGAGAATATTGTCGAGAATGTTCAAAAAGACCACCTCAACGCTTTTGGACTCTTTTTCAATCATTTCTTTCAGTCTTTGGGCCCCCCCGAGGTCGTCGCCGTGGGTGATGGCTACCCTGATTTTCTTTTCCCCCTTTCTCAGTTTTTCGGTTTCCGCTTCAAATCGTCTGAAAAGAGCCGTCGGAATGTCTTTCGCGCCGGTTTTCAGCCCGGTCGGCTTTAAAACTCCTTCTTTAAAGGTCATTACCGGACGAATTCCTCTTTTCCCCAGTTCTCTTATCATAGTGGCAACAAGATGAGATATTCTTCCCGAAGCTTCTATCCATTTGGGATCTTCGAACATTACATAACAATGAACCTTGGGAATAAATTCTTCCAATTCTTTTACAATTTCGTTTATTTCTTTCCCGCTTTCAGCCAGTTCAACCGCTTTTAAAACAACAAGCGCCTGTCCGCTGCTGGCGCTTAAAGAATCCAGAACGAAAACTTTTTCTTGATCTCCCTTCTCCAGGAATTTTTTCGCCTGAACCGCCGAATTATTGCTTCCGGAAAGTTTGGAAGTAAGAGTAATACAGATAACTTTGTCGAATTTTTCGAGCTGGTAATTGTATTTATCCAGAAAATCTTTAAGCGAGGGCTGGGAAGTCTTGCCGAAGCTCTTGGTCCCCGTTTTTTCCAATTCTCTCATTTTTTGGAAGGTATTCTTTCCCGGCAGATTTTCTATTTCCGGCCAAAACAATTTTACGGGAACGATTGCTATCTGATATTTTTCTATTATTTCCCGAGGCAGATCAGTCGCTTCCTCGGTAACGATGCCGATTTTTTCCATACCCCGTAGTGAAATTTCGAATTAAAAATTTCTTTGAAATTTTCGACCGCCCCGCAGAGGTTCAAAATTCTACTACGGGGCATATAAATTATTTTAACACGGGCATGCTTTATTGCAAACCAAAAGGGTTGTTGACAGGCATTTAAAAGAGTATGATTAAAGAACGGTTATCCCCAGCTTAGGCTGGAAAAAGGTCGAAAAACGTTTTTGTAAATTTTCACTTCGTTCAAATTTATGGCAGATCTTGTAATAATTTTTGCTACTTCCCAGGTCCAAACCATCGTTATTTTAATCGTAGTTGACATGGTATTGGGAATCATCGCCGCCCTTTTGAAGAAAAATTTTGCTTTAGGCAAAGTTGCCGGATTCATGAAAACGGGAATTTTGAAATATGTTTTTACTTTCGCCGTTTTGGTGCTGATAGGACAGGCCTTACCCGCCATGGCCATAGTGGTCAAGATATCATACTTTTTAATCGTGCTTGCCCTGATTGGTTCAATTTTGGACAATTTGGGAAAAATGGGATTGCCCATACCTAAGATTTTAAGAAAATAAGAAAGATAATACCGTAAAGAAAAAAACAGCCCCGTTGAAAGCGGGACTGTTTCATTTATCGAGCGAGGCAGAACCGAGTGAAGATTAAGAAGAGATTTATCTCTTCGCCCGCTGAGCCACAGCGAAGTAAAGAAGAGATTTATCTCTTCGCCCGGCTTGCTCCGCATGGCGGAGCTCGCCCCTTGACTTATTTTTGACAGGGAGTATAATGATATCAGGCTGGTAAGTCGAATTATCTTAAAGTAAGCTGTAGTAATTCCAAAAAAATTATCGAAGGCGTAGATTAAGTACAGCGGCTTAAAAGTCATAAAAGGTCGCTTTTTAAATTAGTAATTCGTGATTAGTAAATATATGGCTTTCAACGATTCTAATTCCGACAGAGAATTTCCCAGAAAAATGTTTCAAGGAAACTGGAAATGCTCTGATTGCGGAAAAGAAATAACGGAGCTTCCGTTTGAGCCCTCCGGAGACAGACCTCTCTATTGCAGAGATTGTCATGCCAAAAGGAAACCTCAAAGATTCGGACGCTACTAAACAAATAAAAAACACGCCCCTTCTGGGGCGTGTTTTTTATTTGGGACATGAGGAAACAGAGAAAAATCTCTTCTTCATCTGCCGAGACGCAAATGAGGCGGAAGATGAAGTTTACTTCGTCGCTCTCGCTACGGCTCGGCAGGCGAAGAGATAAATCTCTTCTTTACTTAGCTACAGCTCGGCAGGCGAAGAGGGCTTCGCCCTCTTCTTCATCTCGCTAAGGCTCGATAAATGACGAAATTTAAAAAGCCGTAGAGAATTTGATGGCGGAATAAAATCAGTTAAAAAATTGAAGGCGGCGGCTGCACTGGGCCCCAAGAATCCTGCAAAAACTAAAATCAAACCGATGGAATTAATAATCCCCCACAGAATTAAATTTTGATTTACAATCTTCATCGTGCTTTTGCTCATCTGAATCGCATCAATCATATCTTTTAAATTATCTTTCATTAGAGCGATATCCGCCGCCTCAATGGTGGCATCGGAACCTATCGCTCCCATAACAAAGCTGACATCGGCCAGGGCCAAAGAAGCCGCATCGTTTATGCCGTCTCCAAGCATGCCAACTTTGTAGTTCTTATTGAGGGATTTTTTTACGAAATCAACTTTGTCCTGGGGTAAAAGGTTTGCCTGGAATTCATTGATTTCCAGCTCATTGGCCACTTCTTTGGCAACCACTTCATTATCTCCGGTTAATATCACCATTCTTTCTATGCCGAGTTTTTTAAGTTCTTTTATTGTTTGGAAAGCGTGGGGCCTGATTGAATCGGAAAGAGACAGAAATCCGATTAAATAATCTTCCATACCCAAAGCAACCAGCATCCTTCCCTGAGATTTTTCTTCTTGAATAAGAGATTGTTCCTCTTTTTTGAAAACTACGCCGTGATTTTCCAAAAATTTCGTATTGCCCGCCAAAAATCTTTTGCCGCCCACAAGCCCTCCTATCCCATAACCGGCTTCCTCGTGAATCTGTTTTATCTCGGAAATCTTGATATTTTTCTGTTTTATAAAATTATAAATCGCTTTGGCGGTAGGATGATTCGATCCGGCGTTGAGTCCCCCCAATATGCTCAAAAACTTTTCCTCGGAAAAGTTTTTAAAAACGAAGATCTGCCTGATTTTGGGTTTTCCTTCCGTAAGGGTTCCTGTTTTGTCAAAAATCATCAATTTTACCTTAGGCAATCCTTCGATAAAACTTGCTCCCTTAATAATTATTCCCTTTTTTGCGGCCGTTCCTATTGTCGCCATAAAAGCCAAAGGAATAGCTATCGCCAAATCGTCGGCACAGGTAACCAATAATACGCTTAAAATCAAAAACAAATTATGGGTGAAAATATAAAGGGCTATGCTCCCGAAAAGAGTAATTAGAATATAAAAATTTACGAATTTTTCGGTTACCGAAGAGATAGGGGCTTTCCCCTTTTGGGACTCTTCTATCAGTCTTAAAATTTTCGCAAAAGTGGTGTCTTCTCCCACTTTCGTCGTTTTTACCAGCAAAGACCCCGAAACATTTAAGGTTGAACTGAATACTTCGTCTCCCGCGGTTTTGGCCATTGACTCCGATTCCCCTGTCAAAGACGACTGATCAACGCTGGCGCTGCCTTCCATAATTATGCCGTCAACCGCAATTCTTTCTCCCGCTTCCACAATTACCAAATCATTGATTTTTACCTCCTCAATCGGTTTTTCCAAGATTCCCTGGTTGTCGGTTTTAACCAACACTTTTGTCGGCCTTAATTTTAGCAAGCCCCGAATGGCGTTTTTTGTTCTTTTTTCGGTAAAATAAGCGAAAAATCTGGCCGAAGCCAGCATTAAACTGATAAAAACCGCCGAGTGGAATTCTTTACTTAAGAGAGCGAAAATCAGGGCGATGCTCGCCAAAAGATCTATTGTCAGTTTCCTGTTTATCAAAGCCCGGATGGCGCTGAATAAAACCGGTAAAAGCCCGATAACGGCCACTCCTAAAAAGATTATGGTGTTGAGATTCCCGATAAAAACATGAAAAAGATTTGCGATTAAAACGAAAACGGACAGAACTACTATAAAAATGTCAATCCAAAAATAAAAAGTATTGCCGGATAAAACAAAAGTTGAAATCTTATAGTGTTTTCTTTTCATACCCGAATCACAATGAAGAGTGCTTGATTGTTTTATCTTAACAAAAAATCGCCCGATTGGCGATTTCTAGCTTAAAATAAAAACTGTATTTGTTTAAGTACGATGCTTTTTTAAAAATCGCGCGCGTATCACCCTGCTTCTGGAATAATTTTTACTTTTTTTATTTCTCATTTATCAAGTTTTTAATTTATTAAAAACGCAGATGAAGATGAAGTAACGCTTCATCGCCTACTATCAAGCCCGCCCACGGCGGGCGAAAATCGAAAAGAAGAAAATCTTCTTCGACTATCGAGTCCCGCAACGCGGGCGAAGAGATAAATCTCTTCTTTACTTCGCTACGGCTCAGCGGGCGAAGAGATAAATCTCTTCTTCCACCTCACTGCGGTTCGGCGTTTAATTTATATTTTCTTTTTCTTCCGATGTCAAAGAAGTAAGCCACAAAACAAACGGTCTTCGAAGCTTGTCCACAGACCAGTTGTTATTCTTGAAAAGCAACGCTTTCTCTGTTCTAAAATGAGAAAGCAGGGATATCGTGGCTTGCAGATTCAACGGAGACAATCTGTTATGTTCTGATAAAAATTGTTGTTTTTTCGTCATATACCAAGCATTCGCGTAGCGAATGCGCAGGTGGAAAAGAGAATCTCATTCTCTTTGACCTATACCAAGCATTCGCGTAGCGAATGCGCAGGTGGAAAAGAGAATCTCATTCTCTTTGACCTATACCAAGCATTCGCGTAGCGAATGCGCAGGTGGAAAAGAGAATCTCATTCTCTTTGACCTATAC